>Ga0070726_10002694_pt1 | contig 15749 bp, 16 predicted proteins | sample tdAd471_FD_67275 | JGI IMG/M metagenome (GOLD analysis project Ga0070726, IMG submission 67275) | Marine sediment microbial communities from the Atlantic coast under amendment with organic carbon and nitrate - tdAd47.1 | ecosystem: Environmental > Aquatic > Marine > Coastal > Sediment | place...
GTGGCACCATTTCTACCGCGTGCGAGGGCAAAGCCTGAGCCGTTCAGCGCGCCCTGCACGATCAGCGCACATGCATCAGCCCGTTCCGGGGCAATTATGCCCTCTTCGACCAGAAACTGAATTCCGGCCCGCACATTCTGCTGACCGAGATCATGATCGGCCTCATACCATTCCAGCAGGCCCAGAGCCCGCGGACCGTCCAGAAGCACAATGCGCTGATAGTCTGTCCGCATGACCCAACTGAAATAGACACGCGCACCAGCCAAGAACGCGGCATACGGGTCTTCGACAGACATGGCCTCTATCGCCGCGATGCGGGTTTCCTTGTCCATCGTGACCTGCAGATCGCGCCAGACTTCATAATAGAGCTGCTGCTTGTTCTCGAAATGATGAAACAGCGCGCCCTTGGTGATGCCCGCCTCGACGACAATACTGGCAATGCTTGCCTCAAACCCCTCCTCCGAGAACCGGTTTCGAGCAGCTTTCAGGATCGCTGTGCGCGTTTCGCGGGCTTTTCTGGCACGTGGCTTAGGCATGGCGGCTTTTCAGTTGTCCATTTAACATACCAGTGGTATGTAAAATCACCAATGTGGACTTTTCCGGGTCTGCAAAGACCGGAACGGCATCACCATGACGACAACAGGCTGGGTGGCTTTCCGAAACCGCATTGCCATAGTGGGACGCGGGACGACCGCGCGAACAGGTGTCGAGCCCGTACGCGCGGTCGTCTTGATTCAGGAATGAATAGCCAAACAGGCCATAGCCGTCACAGCGCATAGCAGACACGATCAGATGCCCTCCTAACCTGTAATATCAGTTACAGGTTAGGCGCAAAATGACAAGTCGATAGAAGCGCCTTATCGGAAAGATGTGACCCTGCCCGCGCTATGGGAAGCGGACAGGGTCACAAGCCTAGTTTTCCGGCGTGAACCGTACCGTGGCAGAGGCGCCTGCCGTCTCTGCGATATAACCTGGCTGGCCCCCGCCCAGAGAGATCACCGCCTCTCCGCGGGTCGGCGTCACGAAGGTGCCGTCCGTATCATAATAGCCAAGCCGATCCGGAGACAGTTCGAACGTCACTGTCCGCGTCTCACCCGGTGCCAGCTCCACGACATCAAATGCGATCAGCTCCACCTTCGGTACGGAGGGGTTTGCGCGTTCCTTGTGCTGAATATAGGCCTGCACCACTTCGCGCCCGGCCATGTCGCCCGTATTGGTCACCGTCACACTGACCGGCAATGGTTGGCTCGCATCATGGCTTTCCGGCACGGACAGGCCATCATAGCCGAAGCTGGTATAGGAAAGCCCATAACCGAACGGATAAAGCGGCTCGCCCTCATAATATTTATAGGTGCGGTTCTGCATCGAATAATCACCAAAGTCCGGCAAATCATCGACCGATTTGTAGAACGTTACTGGCAGGCGGCCGGACGGGCTGTACTCGCCCCACAGCAGGTCTGCGATGGCATTGCCTGCCTTCTCCCCCGGATAGAAGGCCTGGACAATGGCCGGCAAATTCTCGCTTTCCCAGTTCAGCCCCATGGCAGAGCCGGAGAAGTTCACCATCACGACCGGCTTTCCGGTCGCATACAGATCTTTCAACAGGCTCTCCTGGCTTTCAGGCAGCTTGATGTTCGTACGGTCTCCGCCCAGGAAGCCGTCCAGCTCGACGCCCATTTCCTCGCCTTCGAGATTGGCATCAATGCCGCCAAAGAACAGGATGACATCGGCGTCTTCCACTGCCGCCATGGCCTCCGCCTTCAGGTCTCGCGAGACATCGGTCCAGTTCAGATAGGCATATTTGTCCAGCTGGTCGCGCGGCCATCCGCTGTCGAATTTCAGCGTCATCTTCACGCTATAGGGCTCACCCGCTGTCATCGCGATGCCGTCGCGTTCGCCCACTTCCTTGCCGTTGATCTCGACCGTGGACCAGCGCGAGGGCTGGAACCGGTAGACCCCGTCCGCCTCCGGAACAATCACGCCTTCCCAGATGGCGCCGAACTCATCATTCAGCCCGCCCGTGCTCGGCGTTCGGTCCCAGTAGAAATCGATCTTGTCTTCCACTGTCTCGACTGCCGGGTCACCGGAGAGATCCTTCTCGACATAATAGGCCGCCTTCACGCCGGGCACCAATTCGCCTGTCTCATCCTCATGGAACAGGACAGAGGCCGGCACCGGCTTGTAGTCGGAATAATTGTCGCCTGCGATGGTGGATCCGACCGCGTAGGTCACATTCTCTGCGCCCACTTTCGCGGTCACGCCTTCCAGCGCCGTGACGGGCTGTGTCGGGCGGCCATAATAATTCGCCACCAGCGTCCACCAATTGTCGGCATTCGGACCGATCACGGCCACCTTGGTTTCCGGCGCCAGTGGCAGGATGCCATCATTCTTCAGCAGTACCAGAGACTGCCGCGCCGTCTTTTCGGACAGCGCAATATGTTCGTCATTCGCCACAATATCCAGCGGCAGATTGGCCCATGGCACCATGGCCGGGTCATCATACATGCCCAGCCTGAACAACGCCGTGTAGAGACGGATGACCGCCTGGTCGATGGTCGCCTCATCGATCAGCCCTTGCGCGACAGCGTCCGGCAGCGCGTCCATCTTGTTGCCGAACCCGTCTCCGCAATTCAGATCGGTGCCCATCTTCACAGACAGGGCCGCCGCCTCTGCGCGCGTGTCGACATAATCATGCGCCACATAGGGCGCTTCGCCGGCTTCCTGCTTCGCCTCATCATAATAGAAGTCACCAATCGCGCCGCAATCGGAGACGACATAGCCGTCAAAGCCGAGTTCGCCGCGCAAGAGGTCAACCATAAGCCGCTCACTGCCACAGGCCGGCGCGCCCCAGACGGCATTATAGGCGCACATGACAGAGCCGACATCGGTCTCGTCAAACGCCATCTTGAAGGCGGGCAGATAGGTCTCCCACAGATCTGCGTCGCTCGCATGATAGTCATCACGGTGGCGGGACGGTTCCGGTCCGGAATGGACGGCATAATGCTTTACCGTCGCGACGGCTTTGAGATACTTGTCGTCATCGCCCTGGATACCATTGACGAAATTCACCGCCATGCGGCCCGTCAGGAACGGATCCTCGCCATAGGTTTCCTGCCCCCTGCCCCAGCGCGGATCACGGAAGATGTTGATATTGGGCGACCAGAAGGTCAGCCCGCCATACATGGCGTAGACATCCTCAGACGCATAATAATGATGCTTGGCGCGGCCCTCGTCTGAAATCGTCGTGGCGACGTCCAGCATCAGGTCTTCATCCCAGGTCGCCGCCAGGCCGATCGCCTGCGGGAACACCGTGGCATGGCCCGCGCGGGCGACGCCATGCAGGGCCTCGTTCCACCAATTGTATTCATGGATGCCAAGCCGCGGAATGCCAGCGGCCTTGTCATACATCTGGGCCGCTTTCTCCTCCAGCGTCATGCGGCTGACCAGATCCCTTGCCCGTTCCTCCGGGCTGAGGGAGGCGTCCATATAGGGCAGAATCGCAGGCTCTGTCGCTTCTGGCGCATCCAGCGCGGCAACAGGTGCCTCGGCAGGCTCTGTGCTGGTACAGGCCGCCATCAATGCAAGCGATGCAACCGCCCCCATAAGGCTGAATTTATTGAATAATTTCCGGTTCAACATGGCTATTTCCTGCTCCCTCTGGATTATAAGGAGGGCACAGAAACAGCCGGGCACCCTCCACATTTGAGAGCATTGTTGCACGCTAACATTTTTAAGGCCAGACGCTTTTTGGCCTTTTTCGCGGGGATCGCAATCCGGGCCCTAGACCGGCTTCAAAGTCTTCGGATTGATTCCACCCATGCGGCAGACTTCCGTCCACTCATCGGCCTTCACCGGCTGAACGGACAGGCGGAAAGACGTCACCAGGCTCATCTCCTCCAGCTTCGGATTGGCCTTTACCTCTTTCAGCTTCACCGGTTTTGGCATGTCGGCCAGCGCCCGCACATGCACGCAGTCCCAGCGTTCATCATCGGTCGTGGAATCCGGCGCGCTCTCGGCGGATATCTCGACAATGCCAACCACTTCGAGCCCCTTATTGGAGTGGTAGAAAAAGCCCCGGTCGCCGACTTTCATGTCACGCATGAAATTGCGCGCCTGATAGTTGCGGATGCCGGACCATTCCTCGCCCTCATCGCCCTTGGCCTTTTGCTGTTCCCAGCTCCAGGCGTCCGGTTCGGATTTGAACAGCCAGTATTTCATGATGTGCCTCTTCGCATTTCACTTTGTCAGACCTAATCGGATTCCGGGCCACGTCCACCCGGCCCCCGATGCAAGCCCAGCTGCACGCCCCTTCGGACATAAGCGTTCAGCCCTTGCGCTGCCCCGGCGGCTGGCTAAAACGCTCTGCCCTGCACATGCCGAGACAGATCGCCATGCCTAACTACATCTCCCTGACAGAGGCCGCCGCAAAGCTGCAGACGGCGTACCGTGTTCTCATTATCGGCTGCAGCGGTTCAGGCAAGACGACGCTTGGCCGCGCCATCTCCGACGCATTCGGCCTGCGCTGTATACCACTTGACCAGGAAGTCCTCTGGCAGTCGGGCTGGGTCGAGCGCAGCGACGCAGAACAATATAGTATGATCGCCAAACTGGTTCAGGAAGACCGCTGGGTGATGGACGGCACGAATCCGAAAACATTTGACCTGCGCCTGCCACGCGCAGACCTTGTCCTCTGGCCGCGCCTGCCGCGTCTCGCATGCATCAGCGGCGTAACCAGACGGTGGCTGAAATATCGCGGGCAAACCCGGCCTGGCATGGCGCAAGGGTGCCCGGAGAAACTCGATGCGGAGTTCCTGCATTTCATCTGGACGTTCGAGCAGACCGTCTCCCCCCGTATCATCGAAGGGCTCGACACGCATGGGCCGGACGTGCCCGTTCTCGTATTCCGCTCCCGGAAAGAAATGACCGATTTGCTCGCTCTCTCAGGCGCGCCTGCCTAACTGTCTTAGCGCTGCGCGGACGAGACCGTCATATGCCGCCCAGCCCTTATAGTCTGCCATCTCCGGTGTGATGCCCTGCCAGGCGGCCCTGAACGCCTCCGCCGCCTCTTCCCCGGCAAGTGCCGCGCGCAGCGGGTCCATCACGATACGGATGGTGAACAGCACCGCGCCTGTCTCGGGCAGCTTGGTGATCGTCTGGCGTTCCACGCGCAGATACAGCATGTCCAGCGCAGCATCTTCCGGTGTCTCTGCAGCCAGCGCCTTCAGCGGCGATGAGCTGGGCGTGAAGCGCGCCTCGCCCGCCTGAACGGTCCAGTTGAAGCGCTCCAGAATGAGGCCCGGCTGCAGGCCATCAAAGATGCGGGAAATCCGCCGCACCAGATCCGGGTCAGCGCCCGGCACAGGCGCATGCAGCCCGCCCAGCGGTTCCCCCATCTTGTCAGACAATCGCCAGAAGGTCGGCGCGCACAGGCTCGCCGCCTGCAATCGCCACAGCCCGTCTTCTCCCCGCACCATCAGACAGAGATCATCGAACACCTCCGCGGCAGCGGCCTCCAACGGCGTCGGCCATTCGCCTTCGCAAATCCCCTGTCCCAGCGCGCTAAGCACCAGCACCGCCGCCTCCGCCATCTCGGCCTCTGCTCCGTGGGCGGCAAATACCTCGGCGCGGCGGTCCCGCATCAAGTCGCGTTTCGGCCCCAGCCAGGCCTCTGCTTCACTGTCGGGGGTCAGCCAGCCTTGCCATGCAATCGGCTTCAGTCCGGGCGCAAGCCCCGGCGGACCGCTCAGAAAAGGCAGATAGGGCGGCGCGCGCATTCCGCGTCTCAGACGGGCACTGCCGCGCCCCAGCTGACAAAGCCTGCAATTTTGGGCGTGGACGGAAGATACATCGTCTCCGCTCCGTCCAGACGAAAGCCCGCCGCCGCAAACATCGCCTCGGTGTCGCGCGTCAGATGGCACCCACCACCGAGAGGTTTCCACACGGGCTCTATGCGGCGCTGCCATTTCGCAACGCCCTCATCGGGCGCCAGGCCATGCTCGGAAAACAGGATCTTGCCATCCGGCTTCAGCACACGGCGCACCTCGCGCAGGCTCGCCTCCCAGTCCGGTATTGTGCACAATACAAACGTGATTATCGCCGTGTCGATGCTGTCATCTTCCAGCGGAATGGCTTCGGCGCCGGTCTGCAGGAATTCGATACGATTGCCGATGCCCAGCGCGCCAGCCTCCCGGCGCGCCTTCTTAAGCATCACTTCCGACGGTTCCAAAGCATAGAGATGCTCTACCTTGCTGGCGTCATAATAGCGGAAATTCGTGCCGGAGCCACAGCCCACCTCCAGCACTTGGCCTTCCGCCCGCGGAACAATCTTTTCCCGCTGCTTCATGATCGGCTTCGTGCTGCATGCACAGGAGACGATATGCGGAACGACGTAACGCTCCCACGGGTTCACTGGCCACCCTCCAGATCACCGGCAGGCATCTCCGTATCCGGCGTCTCGGCAGGCGTTGAGGCCGGACTATAGCCGGGATATTTCTGGCGCTGGATCAGCGTCTTCGTGCCCTCGGTCGGGCGGGCGATCAGGGCATCCTGGGAAATATTGACGACATATTCGAACTTGTCGCCCATCGGCTGATAGGTGGCAGAGCCATAATCGGCATCAATGCCAAACCGTCCGCCCTGCTTCTCGGCCAGCGTATAGACATCCAGACCTGGATTTTCCGCCAGAGCGATGCCATTCGTCGTGGCCTCGGTCACTTCCGTCGTCGTGAAGCGGCGCGACATGCGGCCCTCGATATAGTCCAGCCGGTAGATGGAATCATAACCCAGCATATTGGCCATCGGCTTGAACTTGATGACCTGCGCGCCGACTTCGAACTGGTTGCCGCGCAGCACAGGCTGTGTGCCATCGGCCTGAACCAGCTTGGTGCCATCCGACAGCGTCATGTCCAAGGCATAGGCATTGTCCTCGCCCGGCACGGCGGCAAATTTGATATTGGCGGCGTAGCGTTCCTTGGTCAGGCGCTTATAGGTCTGCAGATTGAGGCCAGCAAAGGCAACCACGCCCGCCAAGCCCAGAAAGCCGACGCCAAAGACGAGCCGGAAAAAGCCTGATCCCGCTTTCAGCTTGGCCAGCTTCCCGAAGCCCGCAAACAGCAGCATCAGGCCAATGACCGCAGCAATTGCCGGCAGGATCCACCAAATCAGTCCCATCAAATCATGTCTCCTGTTTGCACCACGCCCGCCAGTCTCTCCCGGCAAGGCCTCCCAAGCCCGTTATAACACCTTATTAACACTTGTTTAGCGCGTCAGATACCGCGCAGTTCCGGCGCAATTAGGGCAGACCCTTCCTCCCCCCTGCGCTGCGAGGAAATCTACACACGCGCCTGAAAAGTGAAAGCGCGCTTTTCTCTGCCCAGTTTGCTCAAATCCTGCTAACGCCACTGGCATGAACTTTCGTGACTTCATGCTGCTCTTCGCCGTCTGCCTCGTCTGGGGGCTGAACCTGGTCATCACACGTTGGGTGGTGGCCGATATTGGCGTGCCGCCGATCTTCTTTGCCGCGACCCGCTTTGCCGGTGTCGCGCTGTTCCTGCTCGTCTTCCTCAGGCCAAAGCCGGAAGATTTGCGGATGCTGTTCCTGATCGCGATGTTCATCGGCGCGGTGCATTTCGCCCTGCTCTTCCTGGGCCTGCAGAATGCGGAGGCGTCCGCAGCCTCGATCACCGGACAGCTCGGCGCGCCCTTCTCCACGCTGATGAGCATGGCCTTCCTGGGCGAGACCATTGGCTGGCGGCGCGGCCTCGGCATCATGCTGTCTTTTGCGGGGGTCGTGCTGATCGCGTTTGACCCCGGCAGCTTCACCATCTCCATCGGCCTCGTCTACATCACCATCGCCGCCTTTATCGGCTCGATCGGGGGCATCCTGATGAAGCGCATGGCCCCCATCAAGGCACTGCAGCTGCAGGCCTGGGTCGGCCTGTTCAGCTTCGCGCCGCTCTTCATCACGTCCGGCCTTCTGGAAACCGGCCAGATCGAGTCTCTCATGCGCGGCGGGTGGCAACTCGGCCTGGCCTGGCTGTTCGCAGTGGCAGGCGTGTCGATCTTCGGCCATGGCGCCTTCTATTCCCTGATCAAGAAATACGACATTTCGCTGCTCTCCCCGCTGACGCTGATGACCCCGGTCTGGGGCGTCATCTTCGGCATCATCCTGCTGAACGAGCCGATCACGGCGCGGCTGGTGCTGGGCTCTGTCATCTCCCTGTCCGGCGTCTTCGTCATCGCCGTGCGCCAGAACAAGCGCTTGCCGGAAGCGTCCATCGTGGAGAAAATGAGTTCAGGAGGCAGCTGATGCAGACAGACCGCGTGGAGAGCCCGAACTTCAACGCCCGCCGTCACGCGCTGGATATGCTGGTGCTGCACTATACCGGCATGGAGTCCGGCGAGGCCGCCCTGCAGCGCATGTGCGATCCCGCCGCCGAAGTCTCGGCCCACTACATGGTCTGGGAAGATGGCCGCATCACCCAGCTGGTCCAGGAAGACCAGCGCGCCTGGCATGCCGGGGTCTCCCGCTGGCAGGATGATGATGATCTGAACTCCCGCTCCATCGGCATCGAGATCGTCAATGGCGGGCACGATGTCCCGCTGCCCGATGGCCGCCTGCCGCCCTATCCGGACGCGCAGATCGCCGCCGTCATCGCGTTGTCGAAAGACATTCTCACGCGCCACGCCATTCGCCCGTCCCGCATTGTCGGGCATTCGGATATCGCCCCGGCGCGCAAGATTGATCCGGGCGAGCATTTCCCGTGGGATCGTCTCGCTGCAGAGGGCGTCGGCTACTGGCCTGACTTGCCCGCCATGTCAGGCCGCGATGGTGGCAGCCTGCTACCCGGCGACACGGGAAAGCATGTCGAGCGCCTGCAAAATGCCCTGAACGGCATCGGCTATGAACTGGCCGTGGACGGCATCTATTCGGATGAAACGGCCAGCATCGTGCGCGCCTTTCAGCGCCGCTGGCTACCCATGCGCCTGACCGGACATGCCGGCGCGGGCACGCTGGCCCGCATCGCACAGATTCATGCGGGGCTGGAGGCACCCTCCGTATCGCTGTCATCCTGAACCGATATATCCTCTTCCTCGTCATCTTCGGCGATGACGTCTTCCTTCTGCATCCGCGCCGCCCACTCGACCGCCAGCGCTGCGCCGAACAACAGCGATGAGACGGACACGGACAGCCAGATAAAGCCCAGGATCACAGAGGCCAGCGCACCATAGAACGTGTCCAGCGCGGTGAATTTCAGATAGAGGTGATAGCCCCAGGTCGCGACCAGCCAGGCCAGCGATCCCGCTGCCGCCCCCAGCGCCTTCGCCTTGTGCCCGCTGACCCGCCCGCTCAGCGACAGGGCAATGATCAGATAGAAGATCACAAAGCACGCAATCCCCTTCCCCAGCCACAATTGCGCGGCAATGTCGGAAATCGTCTGCGCCAGATCGAACGCGATGAAGCCGTCGCGCTCTGTCACGACAGACATGATCAGCTGCAGCGCGCCCAGAATCCAAACTGACAGGATCAGCAGCGCCGTCATCAGGATGGACACGCCCTGGAAACGGATGATCTTTGTGCGCCGTTCACTGCCCGCCACCATGCGGATGCCGGTAATCGCCGCCTTCGCCCCCGAACTCGCCGTATAGAACACGACGATGACAGCGATCAGCGCCTGAAAGGTGATCACCTGCGGCGTCGATTCATGGATCGTGTCGAGGTCTGCCTTGCTGAGCGGAGCCACGGCGGAAACCAGAACCTGGTCCACCGTATCGGCCAGATGCTGGCTGATCTCGCGCGGCAACAGCGTGAACAGCAGGGTCAGCGTCAGATAGACAATCGGGAAGATGGAAAACAGCGCATAGAAGCTGATCCCCCCCGTCACAATCCGCACTTCCGGCTTGGACAGCCTGACCATCGCGCACCAGAGTGGTCCGATCAGCCAATATTTCACCGGCTCCGGGACAGGCAGCTTTCGAAGATGTTTCAGCATGCGGGGCGCTCCGGCAAGTCTGCAATATATGGAGCAATTCCGGCCTCACTCCCACCCCTGAAACGTTAACGCGGGAGTTGAACATTCCCCGCGCCTGAGATATATGCGCCCCACATTCCCGTGTTGCCGCGGCTGCTGACCCCACGACAGCATGAGGAATTCACCATGTCACACCCCGCAAACCGGGCGGCGCGCCGTGCGGCTGCCCGCAATCACAATGGCGACCGCAAGGTAGAGCCAACCTATCGCGGCTTTGCAGAAAAGAAGTGGCGCCTGGTCTATCTGCGTCATAACAAGCTTCACAGGGCGCGTCAGATCGGCAAGATCTGGCCGTACCGGGAGTGGGAGAAACTGATGGCAGATGCCGTGCCTGTAAAAGTCCTGTTCGTCTGCAGCCACAACAAATGGCGCAGCCCGACCGGCGAAGCCGTGTTTGCGAATGTCGCAGGCGTCTCCGCCCGGTCTGCCGGAACGGCGCGTAGCGCACGTCACCAGATCAGTGTGGCCGACATTCGCTGGGCTGACCTGATTTTGGTGATGGAGGACAAGCATGCTTCCCGCCTGCGCGCAGACTTCCGGCAGGAAGTCGCGTACAAGGACGTGCATGTCTTGGATATTCCGGACGACTACCAGTTCATGGACGAGGATCTTGTGGACATCCTGCGCGCCAAGTGCGAGCCACTGATTTTCGGGGCGGAGTAAGCGCCCCTCACTCTCGGCTTACGGCCCGCAGGTCCAGACTCCCTGATAGGTCCGCTCGGCGCCGTCGCCGCGCTGGACCAGCAGTTTTGCGCTCTGGCTGACTGTCTCTGTGCCGTCATTCACACGCTGCTCTACCGGCGTCAGAGTCAGGGTCATCCCCTTGCCGCCAAACCTGCCGCCATCGGCCTCCAGCGTGCTGAAACCGCCTGTCTCGGTGCCGGTCAGGGTTTCGGCATAGCCATTATTGTTGATCCCGCCGCGCGGGCGGAACTCATCGCCCACATTGGCCTTTGCGATGAACAGCAAGGCATTGTCTGGCTCGGTCTGGAAGCTGCAGCCTAGCTCTCCTTCCAGATCAAGCCCGGTGTCGGCGGTGATCGGCTGGAGCTGGATGTCCGATCCATCTCCTCCGATGGTTTCAGACGGTGTCGCGGAGGGGGCTGCCTCTGCCGTCTTGTCCGCCTGCTCGTCCGTCTGGGTGGGGGCCAGCGCAGGCGCAGCATCAGGGTCAGCAGGAGAAATACTTTCCTGCGAACACGCTGCGACCAGCACAAGAGACAGGACGAGAACGGAAATTGTTGCTTTTATCATTGCCTGAAAACGAACTGCACCGCATTGGGTTCCCGCCCGGTGAAAACTTATTCTGCCGCCAGCGCCACTTTGCGACTCGCGGCGTTCGCATCGGCAACAGATTGCAACATCGCGTCCAGGTCTGCCCGGTCGAACACACGGGTGCCCAGCATCACCATCTCGATCTCCCGCGTGGCGGAAATGTCCTCCAGCGGATTATCCCTCAGCAGCACCAGATGGGCCTTACGCCCTGCGCTGATCTCTCCGGTATTGCTATCCATCAAGGTGGCCGGCTTCATCGTGGCAGAAGCCAGCACTTCTGCGGGACTCATGCCGGCCGCATTCATGGCTTCCAGTTCGTCATGCAGGGAAAAGCCCGGCACCATGACCGGTACATTTGCATCCGTGCCCGCCAGAATGTCCACGCCATGCGCCAGCATCGCATCGAGCAGGATATGCTGCGCCTCGGCATAGGCCTTCCAGTAGACAAGGCTACGGGCCTGTCGACGCGCGTCCATCCCTTCCGGCCAGCGATAGATATTCACCTCCGGCAGCCAACCCATGCCGCGCGATGTAATCACCGTGCCCTCGGCAATGCCCGGGTTTTCGTATGCCAGTTCAACGGCCTGCAGCTCTTCCTTAAGCTGGGATTTCTGGCGGTGAAAGCTGTCGACCAGGTCCAGCGTGGACGTCACCATGATGCCCTCGCGCACCAGATTCTGTGCCACATCATCACTCCGCTCCCGAACGAATTCCAGAAACGCCTCTGCCTCGTCCGGGCCATAGCCGCCAAACTCCTTGTCCAGCTGTTTGACCAGTTCCTCGATATGCGCAATCTCGGAAGCACTGCCACGCCACACCGCGTCCAGATCCGTCGCCACCGGAATATGCCCCACCAGCGGCATCCCGGCCTCGGCGGCCACCTCGCTCAACTGGTCATAATTTTCGCGGCTCAGAAAGCTGCTGGACTTCAGCGCGTCATAGCCTGCCGCCTTGAAGTCCGCGACGGCCTTCTCGATCTCCTTCCGGTTACGCACAATCGTCTTGCGCTGGGTCCAGCCGACCATGACGCCTTCAAACCCCACAAAGGTCGCAAATTGCGGCGCCACCACAAAAATCTCCGGCCCGATCCGGCCTTCTTCGATCTCGCGCTTCCAGGCCAGATTGTTCGGCTGGCCGTTCATCTCGCGCACCTGCGTCACACCATTGGCAACATAAAGCAGCAGATCATTGGCGCTCTCCCACAAATGCACATGCGAGTCGGTAAACCCCGGCACCAGATACATGCCCTGTCCGTCCACGGCGCGAATGCCTTCCGGCACGTCCCCTGCCCCGACGGTCCGTATCAGGCCATCCTCGACGATTACGGACTGGTCAGGAATGAACCGGTCTGCTTCCGGCGCCAGTACATTCACATTGGCCAGCGCATAGGTCTCCGCTGTCTCTGCCTCAAGCTCCGGCTCGGCCACCTCGACAAAGGCGCCATACATCCGGTTCAGTTCGCGATCGACGAACAGATAGCTCGACACCGTCCCCAATACCGCAATCACCCCTACGGCCAGCAGCCCCCTGATTACCCATTTCATCATGATTTTTCGCCTATCTAGTCACTGTCTAGATTTAGCCCTACAGACACATCTAGACAGTGTCAAGTTACGCGCTATGATACGCCTCATGACAGCTTCATCCCCTTCCGCTTCGCACGCCGCGTCAAAACGCTACCATCATGGAGACCTTGGCCCGGCGCTGCTCAAGGCGGCGGAAGAAGAACTTGCTGAAAACGGCACGGAATCCTTCTCCCTGCGCGCCGTTGCCAAACGTGCAGGTGTCAGCCATGGCGCGCCCGCCCATCATTTCGGGGATGCCAAGGGCCTGCTCACCGCGCTCGCCGCCATCGGCTATGACCGCCTGATCGCCGCGCAGGAGGCCCGCCAGGCCGCTGCCGCGCCGGACAAGACCTCCCAGCTGATCGCCATCGGCCTTGGCTATGTCGATTTCGGCATTGCCAACCCGGCCCTCTTTCGCCTGATGTTTTCCTCCGAGAAACCTGACCGCAGCGATGAGGCCTTCGCGGCCAGTTCCCTCGCCGCCTTCGGCAAGCTGGTAGAGCTGGTTCAGGCCGAAGTCGGCGCGGACCCGTATTCAGACGCCGAAGCCATGAAGGATGTCGTCGCCTCCTGGGCCATGGTGCATGGCCTGGCAGATCTCATCCTGTCCGGCCGCATTGAGCGTCTCATGGGCCTCAGCCAACTCCCGCAGGATGAAACCGATGCCATCCTCATAGACATTTTGCTCCGCCCCATCTCGCGATAGAGCCTTCAGCGCCCGCCATCTGGCGCGGCCCGCTGCTTTCCCCTATATAGCCTCCAGACCAGACGGCCGGGCAGCCGCTGGCATGCTGGTAACGGCATGCTGGAGGAAAGTCCGGGCTCCAGGGAAACAGGGCGACGGCTAACGGCCGCCCGGCGCGAGCCGAGGGAAAGTGCCACAGAAAGCAAACCGCCCCTTCTCGAAGGGGTAAGGGTGAAAGGGTGGGGTAAGAGCCCACCGCAGGCCTGGCGACAGGACTGGCACGGTAAACCCCGCCCGGAGCAAGACCGAATAGGGGGCGCATATGGGCCGTTTTCCGCCCGCGCCCCGGGTGTGTCGCGTGAGGTGCCTGGCAACAGGCATCCCAGAGGAATGGCTGCCAGATCTCCGCAAGGGGACGAACAGAACCCGGCTTACAGGCCGTCTGGTCTTATTTACCGCGCGCTCCTTCACGCGTGGCGTGCCCCGGAATTACCTTGTTTGTCGGGCCAGAAGTGTGTTGCGACGCCACTCAACCAAAAGTATAAGTCCGGCAAGCGCCCTGCCATCTGCTGCGGGTCATACGGAAGACAGCTATCTCGAAGGAGTATGGGGTGAAGAAATCTGGATTGGCGATGATTTGGGTGTCTGTTGTCGTGGTCGCAGCGGGGCTTTTTCTTTTCTCTCGGATCGGACAATACCAAGAGGCAAAGCTCGATTTCGACAAGGCCGCCGCCCAGCTTGAGCTATGCATGAAAGTCGTTCAGTCCTGCGACACGCCGCGGGACAATTTCGAGGCGGCCTATGCGCGTTACAGCGATACGGCTCCAGATCCGGTCTATAGTTATTTTGCGCTTGGCGCGGGCGGCGTTCTACTCCTGCTTGGTACAATCCTCTTCGCCGCTGGGCGCATTGAAGAGTCAAACAGACTCGCGGCCGGATAATCAGACCATTGCACAGCGCTGCCGCCCACCCGGTCAGGCATCCAGTACGACGTCAAACCCGCCAAAGATCATCCGGGAGCCATCGAATGGCATCTCCATGCCGGCCATGCGCTCATCCGCCATCAGCTTTTCCCAGGCTGCATCGCGCGCATCCTTGGACGGCCAGCTGATCCAGGACAGCACGACCGTCTCCCCCTCTTCCAGCTTCACAGCCATTGGCATGGAGGTCAGCTTGCCTTCCGGCACATCGGCGCCCCAGCATTCAACAACAGACAACGCGCCAGCTTCCTTGAACAGTTCCGCTGTCTTTTTGGCATGGTCCAGATAGGCCGCCTTATTGGCCTCTGGCACCGCCGCAACCATTCCATCCACATAGGTCATATTCGTGTCTCCTGCCTGCGTTGTTGTCCTTCTCCCAATCCTATCCTCAAGCCAAAGAGTAGACCATGAACCATTTTATCATCCTCTCCGGCTGCTCCGGCGGCGGAAAATCCACGCTGCTTTCGGCGCTGTCAGACCTCGGCTATGCGACGATCAATGAACCCGGCCGGCGCGTGGTGGAGGCCGAACAGGCCAGCGGCGGCACCGCCCTGCCCTGGCAGGATTTGCGCGCCTTTCTCATCCGCGTGATCAGCCTTGCCCGCGAAGATCATGAGGCGGCCCGCGCGCATACGGGCCCGGTCTTCTTTGACCGCAGCCTGATTGACGCCCTTACCGCCTGGCAGCACCTGACCGGCTCTGCCGAGCTTGCCCCGTTGGCGGAGCAATACCGCTATGCCCGCACAGTCTTTCTCACGCCGCCCTGGCCGGAGATCTACGAAACAGATGCTGGCCGCCAGCATGGCCTTGAAGAGGCCATGGCCGAGTATGACCGCCTGCTGACGGCCTATCCTGCCCATGGTTATGAGACAATCCTGCTGCCGAAAGTGCCGGTGGCAGAGCGTGTCGACTTTCTGCTCGGTCAGCTTGGCCTGCCAAATGGCGGGGATTGAGACGGTCCTGTGCTACGCCTTTTGGCGCGGAACCTGTCGCCGTCATTGGCGTGGCACAATCTGAATTCGTGGGAGAGGCGGCTGGCGCACACTTGCGCCATGGATCGCCTTTTCGCCCCTCCCTGCAAGCTGCTGCCGGAACTGGAGCAATATCGCTTCTGGATCTGGATGCAGCTCGTCATGATCCGGCTCTATGTCCGGACCGTGAAAGGTGAGCAGGCGAATTTCCTCTATGGCATCGCCCCGAACGGACGCGTCGT
>Ga0070726_10002695_pt1 | contig 15747 bp, 15 predicted proteins | sample tdAd471_FD_67275 | JGI IMG/M metagenome (GOLD analysis project Ga0070726, IMG submission 67275) | Marine sediment microbial communities from the Atlantic coast under amendment with organic carbon and nitrate - tdAd47.1 | ecosystem: Environmental > Aquatic > Marine > Coastal > Sediment | place...
GCGGTTCTACTTCTTCTTCATCGAGATCTGGCCTCAGGAGATTTTTTTCATCACCGGCCTGCTGATTCTGGCCGCGATGGGGCTGTTTCTCACGGCGGCGACCGTGGGGCGCGCGTGGTGTGGCTATGCCTGCCCGCAGACGGTCTGGACCGATCTGTTCATTGCGGTGGAACGTTTCTGGGAGGGTGATCGCAACTCGCGGATGCGCCTCGACCGCGCGTCCTGGAGCCTCGGGAAACTCGGTCGGAAGATCAGCAAGCATATTTCCTGGCTGCTGATCGCCGTGGCGACCGGTGGCGCCTGGGTCTTCTATTTCGCCGACGCGCCGACCCTGGCTGTAAAGCTGGCGAATCTTGAGGCGGCGACGCCGACCTATGTCTGGATCGGCTTGCTAACGGCCTTCACCTATACGTTCGGGGGCCACGCCCGCGAAGCGGTCTGCACCTATATGTGCCCCTGGCCGCGCATTCAGGCCGCGCTCGCCGACGAAGATACGTTGATCGTGACCTTCGACGTCGCCCGTGGCGAGCCGCGCGGGTCTCACAAGGCCAACCAGAGCTGGGAAGGTCGCGGAGATTGTGTCGATTGCAACCAGTGTGTCGCGGTCTGCCCGATGGGCATCGACATACGCGACGGCCTGCAGCTCGAATGTATCTCATGTGCTCTGTGCATTGATGCCTGCAACGAGGTGATGGACAAGGTCGGCCGGCCACCGAACCTGATATCCTACGGCACCCTCAACATGACGGACGAGGCCGCGCGCGGTGAAACGCCGAAGATCAGGCTCTTCCGCGGCCGGACATATCTCTATTCGGGCATGATCATTATCGTTGCTGCGATCATGGTCTATGCGCTGGTGTCGCGCCCGATTGTGAATGCAAATGTGCAGCATGAGCGCAGCCCTCTGTTTACCACCATGTCGGATGGCTCGGTGCGCAACGCCTATACCCTCAAGATCACGAACAAGCTGCATGAGGATCGCCGTTTCGCGCTCTCCGTCGAAGGTCTGGACGGCGCCGATGTCAGCCGTGTGGGCGGTGAGAATGGCCTGCCGGTCTTCACGGTGGGGCCCGATACCATCGACGCTTTCCATGTGTTTGTGACGGTCTCCCCCGACCGAGTCGTGTCGTCCCGGGATCTGGAGTTCATCGTTACCGACACGCAGTCGGGCGTCACGGCCCGAACCGACAGCAGCTTCAACGGGCCGTCGCGATGAGGCGTCGCGAACGCAAGATCACCGGCCGGACCGTGCTGCTGAGCCTGGTCGCGTTTTTTGGCGTGGTGTTTGCCGTCAATGGCGTTTTCTTCTGGTTTGCCAGTGACAGTTGGACCGGATTGTCGACGGAAGATGCCTATCGCAAGGGCATCGCGTTCAACGACGAGCTCGCTCGGGCAGACGCGCAGAAACAGTTGGGCTGGATTGCCGAAACGGAATACGCGTCGGCCGGGCCGGGAGCAGGGCGCCTGACATTCGCGCTGGTGACGGCGCAAGGGCAGTTCGTGCGTGGGCGTGACGTGTCCGCCACGTTCCGGCGCCCCGTGTCCGAGGGCATTGATTTTGCGGCGATGCTCAAGAGCGACGAAACCGGCCGCTATGTGGCCGACATTGCGCCGCCGGCGCCCGGCCAATGGGACGTCCGGATCGAGGTCAGCCGGCCCGGCGCGCTGCCATACCTGGTTGAGACGCGCATATGGTCGAAGTAACGATCCACTCGCCCGCCGGCGCCGAACGCGGCGCCATCACTGCATCCAATGACCATGCGTTGCGTGCGGTACCGATCGGTGCCGACGAGCATGCGCTGCATTTGCTGGTTGAGGGTGTTCATTGCGCGAATTGCATCGGCCGCATCGAACGCACGCTTGCGGCGCGTGATGACATTGTTGAAGCGCGGGTCAACTTCTCCACACGCCGACTGTTTGTGCGATGGCGCGGCGGGGCGGATGCGGCACGCGAGATCGTCGATACGGTCGAGGGGCTCGGCTACGGTGCCATTCCGTTCGATCCCGAGATACTGGTGTCGCAGGGGTCGGAGGAGAGCAAGGCATTGCTGCGCGCGATGGGCGTCGCCGGGTTTGCGGCCGCGAATGTCATGCTCCTGTCGATTTCGGTATGGGCCGGCCTCTGGTCGGACATGGATGCCACGACGCGTGACTTCCTCCATTGGCTGTCGGCTCTGATTGCACTTCCCGCGATCGCCTATTCGGGGCGGCCTTTTTTTCGTTCCGCGCTCGCCGCGCTGCGCGGTGGCCGTACCAATATGGATGTCCCCATCTCCCTGGCGGTCATTTTGGCCGCGATTGTGAGTTTGGTGGAGACCATCGGTGGCGGCGTGCATGCCTATTTTGACGCCTCGATTACCTTGCTGTTTTTCCTGCTGGTGGGCCGGTATCTGGATCTGCGCGCACGGGCCGAAGCGCGACGCTCGGCTGAGCGCCTGCTTTTGCTGCGTGCGACATCCGCGTTGGTCGAGGAGGATGACGGGTCTTTATCCTATATCGCGGTCGAGGATTTAACGCCGGGGATGATTGTGCGCGTCGCACCGGGCGAACGTTTTCCGGTCGATGGCGAGATCACGCGTGGCGAGACAGATATTGATGCGAGCCTGGTGACCGGCGAGTCAGAGCCCCAGGCGGGAGGACGGGGCGTGTCGGTGTTTGCCGGAACCATGAACCTGAATGCACCTGTTGCCGTCAGTGTCGGGCGAACCGGCGACGACACGTTGCTGGCCGAGATCGTCCGGCTTATCGAAGATGCCGAGCAGGGGCGCGCCCGTTTCGTGCGTTTCGCCGACCGGGTTGCGCGATGGTATGCCCCCGCCGTCCACATTCTGGCTGTGTCCACTTTTGCGGGCTGGGTGATTTTCAGTGTTGCGGGCTGGCAGGTTGCTTTGCTGCACGCGGTGGCAGTGTTGATCATCACCTGTCCCTGTGCGCTGGGACTGGCGGTTCCGGTGGTGCAGGTCGTCGCGAGTGGACGGCTTCTCAAGCAAGGCATTCTTTTGCGATCCGGCGACGCGCTTGAGCGGCTGGCCGCGATCGACACGATCGTGTTTGACAAGACCGGCACGCTGACCATGGGCAGGCCTGTTTTGACCAACCGGGACGAAATTCCCGACGCGTATCACGGGGTTGCGAGTGACCTCGCATCTGCCAGCCAACACCCGTTGTCGCGCGCGGTTCGGGCCGCGTTCGGCACCGGCACGCCGCCTGCCGAAGCGCGCGAAGTGCCGGGTTGCGGCGTAACCGCAGCGATTGACGGGTCGACATGGCGCCTCGGGCGACGCGATTGGTGTGGTGCGGCCGACCGTTCCGCGAAGGGGCGGGGCTCGGAACTCTGGTTGTCCTGTGATGGGACTCCCGTCGCCGGGTTTGCATTTGACGATGATGTGCGCCCGGACGCGGCCCGGACCATCGATACGCTCCTGGTCCGAGGTTTTCGGGTCGAACTCCTGTCCGGCGACCGTCGCGAGGTTGTCGACCGAGTGGGTGAGGCTCTCGGAATCGTCGAGCGGCGCGCCGGCGTGACACCGACCGAGAAGGTCGCGCGGTTACGTGAGTTGGAGGCCCAGGGTCGCCATGTGCTCATGGTGGGTGACGGTCTGAACGATGCGCCGGCACTTGCCGCCGCTTATGCATCCATGTCGCCAGCGTCGGCGGCCGATGTCAGTCAGATACAGGCCGATCTGGTGTTTCAGGGCGATCAGCTTGCGCCCGTGGCGGTGGCCTTGGCGGTGGGCCGTCATGCCAACCGTTTGACCCTGCAGAATGTCGCCCTCGCGATAGTCTACAACGCCATTGCAGTGCCATTCGCGATTGCCGGTTTCGTCACGCCGCTGGTGGCCGCCGTCGCGATGTCCTCCTCGTCGCTTTTGGTGACGACGAATGCCCTGCGCCTGAAACGGGCCGGATCGGGCGACATGGAATGAATATCCTCGCGATCCTCATTCCGGTTGCGCTGCTGCTCGGTGGGATCGGGCTTGCGGCGTTTATCTGGTCGATACGAACCGGGCAGTATGATGACCTGGATGGTGCGGCCCAACGCATCCTGATCGATGATGAGCCGACAGATCCGCCGCTCGATCAATAGACCTTTGCGCTATCGCGGCGCGCGTAGCCCCATGATGTAGGCGATCACGTCGTCCGCCTCTTTCTCGCTCAAGATCAGGTTCGGCATGTTGCGATGCGGGGAGTTCAGAAACACCCGCAGGCTGAGGGGCGTCACGGAAGGTTCGGCAGCAATGTTTTCGAAAGCGGGGGCCGGACTGCGCGGATTGGCCGGCCAGTCACCGCCGACGACATGACATGCAGCGCAAACGCGTTGTGCGAACCGGGCGCCGGCATCGGGGTCGCCCCGTAACTCCTGTGCGCCCGCCGGCGCAATGATCGTCGATACGAACAACAGCGATCCGGCGAAGCGGAGAAACCCTTTGATGTAAGACGTGTCCATCGGACTGAATGTCTCCTGTTCCTGATATGTGTCTCAGTATGGGCTATAGCCGGGCCGGGCCGTTGAGACAGATCAACATCGGCGGCCACGCTGCGGGGAAACTGAATGCTTGTTCATGCTTTGACGCGATTCGAGAGCGAAACCTAATGTCACGCCTCGTGCCAAATGGGGTGCAAGGGCAAGGGAGGAACGCTCAATGGATTTTATTTCCTGGATTATACTGGGCCTGATTGCAGGTCTCATCGCCAAGTTTGTCGTACCGGGCAATGACCCGGGCGGAATCATCGTAACCATCATCGTTGGTATCGTCGGCGGTGTGGTTGGCGGGTTTGTCGGCAGCCTGATCGGAATTGGTGGTGTCGACGGTGTGAACCTCGGCAGCATCATCGTCGCGGTGATCGGCGCGGTCGTCCTGCTGATTGTTTTTCGATTGGTTGCGCGGAAGAAGGCCTGAGCCAATTCGACTGGAATGTGAACCCGCCGCGATAACAGCGGCGGGTTTTTCCTTGCGGCAATAGCAGCTTCGGATTGCTATAAATTTGTCAGGGAGGACGATGCGTCATGGCGCAGGGGACAGAGCAGCAGCCGCCGATTGACGATCCTGTCGGGCTCGATTCACCAGGCTCAAGGGAAATCGGCTTCGCGGTTCCCGAGCGCTACAACGCCAGTGAAATTCTGTTCCGCAATCTCGATGCCGGTCGGGGCGCGCGGACGGCAATCCTGGCTGGCGACGCGCGGCTCACCTATCAGGATGTGTGTGACCTTGCCGCGCAGGCAGGTCACGCATTGGACGCGTGCGGCCTGCGGCGTGGGGATCGCGTGGTGATGATTCTGGACGACACACCGGTGTATCCGGCGGCGTTCTTTGGCGCGGTGCGCGCGGGTTATGTGCCCGTACTGGTCAACATCCTCTCGCCGGCGGATTTGATCGGCTACTACATCGCGGACAGCGGTGCATCGGTTGTCTTTTGTGAAGCGGGTCTGCTCGAGACCCTGTGCGAAGCGCTTGAAGGCGGCCCGGAGATCGATCGGCTGGTTGTCGCCAATGGCGACGCGCCGGGTAATCTGCCGGTGGCTGCGGAAAGCTGGGATGCGTTCGTGTCGGGGCGGCATAAGGAGTTGGTCGCTGCCGATACGCACCGTGATGAAATGGCATTCTGGATGTACAGCTCGGGCAGCACCGGCCGACCCAAGGGGATCGTCCATCTCCAGCACGATATGCTTTACACGGATTTGAGCTACGGCCGGACGGTGCTGGGGCTTTCAGAGGATGACATTGTCTACTCGGTGCCCAAGATCTTCTTTGCCTACGGGTTCGGAAACTCGATCACATTTCCCTTTTGCGCGGGTGCCGCGGTGATTCTGGGCGCGGGGAGACCTGAACCGGGACCGATCTACGATACAATCGAGCGACACAAGCCGAGTGTGTTCTTCGGATTGCCGACGCTCTACAACGCATTGGTCGCGCATAAGGGGAGCGCTGATCGCGACCTGTCGAGCGTGCGGTTGTGCATTTCGGCTGCCGAACCTTTGCCCGAGGAGACGTTCAACGAATGGCACCGTCGCTACGGCCTTGAGATCGTCGAGGGATTGGGTTCGACGGAGGTCTTGCACATTTATGTCAGCAATTTCGCCGGCGATATACGTCAGGGTGCGGCCGGAAAGCGTGTTCCGGGTTACGAGATCAAACTCATCGATATGGACGGCAAACCGACCGCGCCGGGAGAGGCGGGGACGATGCTGGTGCGGGGCGATTCCCAAACGCCATTCTATTGGAATCAGCCCGACAAAACGGCGGATACCATGCGCGATGACTGGATTTACACCGGCGATCGATTCCAGCTCGACGCGGAGGGCTTCTATAAGTTCGACGGACGGGCCGACGATCTGATCAAGGTGAGCGGACAATGGATATATCCGCTCGAGATCGAGCGCTGTCTTAATGACCACCCGGACGTGCAGGAAAGCTGCGTACTCGGCGTGTCTGCCCGCAATGGGTTGATGACCACCAAGGCGTGGATTGTGATGAAGCCGGCGGCCGGCAATGATGGTGATACGACACGGCGTTTGCAGGATTATGTGAAGACCAAGCTTGTCCCGTACAAGTATCCGCGCATCGTGGAGTTCCGCGGCGACCTGCCCAAAACGGGTACCGGCAAAATAGACCGGCAGGCCCTGCGGGCAGACGAAACAGAGAATTCATAGGGGAGTTTAAAGTGGAACAGAATGTCTCATTTAAATCCGACGGGCTGACACTCGCGGGCGTGGTTCATACGCCGGCGGATCTGGCGCCGGGTGACTCGCGGCCGGCCTTCCTGGTCCTTCATGGGTTCGGGACCGGCAAGGATGGCTCCACACCGGAGATCCTGTCGAACATGCTGTGCGACTGGGGTTATGTCGTTATGCGGTTTGATTTTCGCAGCTGTGGGGACAGCGAAGGCGAGACCGGTTGGGTGATGTGCGAGGACCAGGTCGAGGACGTGAAGAACGCCGTAACATGGTTTGGCAAACAGCCCTATGTGGATGCGGATCGCATCGGGGTGATCGGTCACAGTTTCGGTGCCGCGGTGGCGGTCTATGCCGGCGGCGTGGACAAACGGATTGCGGCGGTGATCTCGTCATGCGGTTGGGGCGATGGGGAGAGCAAGTTTCGTCTGCAGCATGCATCCGACGAAGAATGGACAAAGTTCCAGAATATTCTGACCGAGGGCAAGACACACCGCGAAAAGACCGGAAAGTCGCTGATGGTGGGGCGCTGGGACATCGTTCCGATCCCCGAACATTTGCGTGGCCACATGGGCAAGAACGTATTGATGGAATTCCCGGCCGAGACGGCCCAGAGCATGTATGATTTTCGCGCGAATGACGTCATCGCAGACATCGCGCCGCGCCCCGTGCTCCTGTTCCATGCGGCCGATGATTCCGTCACACCGACGGATCAATCCTTGCAGCTCTTCGCCCATGCGAAACAGCCTTGTGACCTGATCCTTGCCTCGGACGTCGATCATTTCCCCTTCTCGTTGGACAGCACGCGCGCGCGCGATGCGGTCAAGGGATGGCTGGACATCTACTTCCCGGTCTAGTGAGCGGGCGACTTCTCCGTTAGGCTCCTCTGACTGGAAAGCGCAGAGGGAACGGGAACATGCCGACCAAAATATTCACGCCGACGGCCGAGGAAATGGACGCGCGTATCGCGCGGTACAATGAACTCGAGCCGATGTCGACGACCGACGATCTGGCCTGGGTGCCCCAGGACGCCTGGGAAATTTTCTTCGCCCGCAAGATCATGGCGGTCATTCTCGAGGACACGAAAAGTCCGTTTGGCAACCGCGCGCCCATCATCGGCGCGAACGGAACCACCATGTTCATCTCCATCATGCCGCCGGGGCAGGGCCCCTGCCTGCACGATCACAACGAAACCTACGAGACCTTCATGGTGCTGCAGGGCTCGATTGAATATCGGGTCGGGGATCCCATTGAGCACAAGCGTGTGCTGAACCAATGGGACGTGTTCTCCTGTCCGCCTGGGGTCTACCGGGAGTTCAACAATGTCGGTGAAGGGGACGCGGTTCAGCTCACAATTCTTACCGGTCCCATTGAGCGCGACGATGTGACGATGCCCCATTCGGTCAAGGAGCGCGTGACCAAGGAGTATGGCGCAAAGGTTGCCGATGCTTTTGGCGAGATCATGCCGTTTGATCCGCCGAAATCTTGAGTTGCGCCGTGTGCGAACCAACCCTGGCCGGGGATAGCTGATGGCGCAGACCGAAGCCAACGGGATCACCCAGTATTACGACATTCAGGGTGGTGGCCCGCCGCTTTTGCTGGTGGCGGGCATGGGAGGAACCGCGAACTATTGGGCTGAGCAGGTCTCGTTCTTTGCGCAGACCCACACCGTCATTACCTATGACCAGCGTGGGACCGGCCGTACCAGCCACGAACCGGTGACAGGGATCGAACAACTGCGTGACGATCTCCTGGCGCTGCTCGATGACCTGGGGTTCGAGACACTCGACTATCTCGGGCATTCGACGGGCGGCAACATCGGCCAAATCATCGCCATTGAGAATCCCGAGCGTCTCCGCAAGCTGGTGATCTACGCCAGCACCACACATGGTGATGCGTACCGATCCAAGGTGTGGCGTGTCCGACGGTCAATTCTGGAAAACCAGGGTCCCGAGCTCTACGGGGATATGACGAGCCTGATGCTCTATCCGCCGGACTGGATTGCCGAGAATTCGGAAATGCTCGAAGCGCAGCAGGCGGCGCAGGTCGCGATGCTGGCACCGGTTTCGGTCATGACCAGCCGGATTGAGGCGGTACAGGCATTCGATCGGCGCGATCAACTGGCCGGCATCGATGTGCCGACTCTCGTTCTGTGCGCGCGCGATGATCACCAGACACCGGCCTATTTCTCGGCCGAATTGGCAAAGGCCATCCCGGGCGCCGAGTACAGCCTGCTCGACTATGGCGGGCATGCCTGCTCACGGACGGTTCCGGACGCGTTCAACAAAATCGTCGCGGACTTCTTCGCGCGTTAGTTCCCAACTCCAAAGGAGGCCGATATGGCCCATGACGCAATTATCCCTGCAGGTTCACCGCCGCCGCTGGCCCCGTATTCGCCGGGTGTTCGAACCGGAGACACGATCTATGTGTCCGGAATACTTGCGATGGATTCCGACGGGAACACAGTCGGTGCCGGTGATATCAAGGCGCAGACCCGTCACGTAATCGAGGCCATTCGCACTGTGGTCGAGGCGGGCGGCGGCACACTCGCCGATGTGGCCTTCAACCAGATTTTCCTCGCCGATCTGGGCGACTATGCCGGCATGAACGAGGTGTATCGCGAGTTTTTCGGGGACAACCCTCCGGCGCGCTACTGCATCAAGGCAGAGTTGGTGAAGCCGGAATTCCTGGTCGAAATTTCTTCAACCGCACACGTCGGCTAATCTCGGGCTTCGGGCAGCCTCAACCGTTGCAGTCTCAGGCCCGCCCAGCCCGCATATAGCAAGGCGAAGATAACGACGAGCGCGCCGAGCAACTGCACTGTTTCGAGGCGTTGGCCCAGGAGCATGAACGCGGCGGCAATCGTCGCGAGAGGTTCGAGGTAGGAGAATAATGTCGTTTTGACGGGGCCTATCATCGAGATGCCGATGAAGAACCCGATCATGGCGGCGGCGAACAGCATGTTTGTTCCCATGAATGCCCACCAACCTGTTGTGGTTTGAGGCAGCAGGAATTCACCGCGTAGCAAGGCGATCGCTGCGAACGTAACGGCCGCAGTTGCGACGAGGTACAGCGTGACCTGGCGATGGTCGCTGTTCTTCATGATGCGGCTGCTGACGACCGAGACAACCGCAAGGCCGAACGCGGCGATAAGGCCGAACACAACACCGATCAGTTCGAGCCCGGACCATGTAACGCCGAGTGCGAGGGCGAGTCCTCCGAATGCGACCAGTCCCGCGATCACGGTGACGCGGGTCAGCCGCTCCCATCCGAAAATTGCGACGATGAGAGAAGTGAAAAGCGGAAACAGGAAAAAGATAAGAATGGCGAGAGGGACCGGCAGGACCTCAATCGCCGAAAGAAGGGACCAGGCATAGATCGCGGTGATGATGCCGAGACCGATGCCAATCATGTTTTCACGGCGTGGCAGCAGGATCGGTTTGCCGGCGGCGCGGAGAAGGCCGATCAAAATCAGAGATGGCAGGATGAAGCGCACGGTCGAAACCGAGAAGGGGTCTGCGCCGCTCCGGTATGACAGGCCGGCAAGGGTGTTTGAAAATGCGAAGCAGATGCTGACGCCCACGACGATCGCAATTCCCAGAATTTCGCGCCGCTTGTCCATCCTTGCGTCCTGTCCTCTTGTTTCGAACACTCTACGCGCCTTCCGCCTTGGTACTGCAGTGCGAATTGTGCTTCCGTGGGTTGTGAAACTTGAGTGCGACCGCGAGGAGAAGTTCCGATGACCACAGAACCCCTGATTTACCTGAACGGCGATATTGTCGAGACGGCGGATGCGCGTATTTCACCGTTTGATCGCGGGTTTCTATGGGGCGACGGCATCTATGAGGTCACCCCGTGTTTCGGTGGCCAAATGTACCGGCTCGATGATCACATCGACCGGCTCTATCGCTCCTTGCGCTATGTGCGGATCGAACCCGGTCTGACACCGGCGGAGATGACGGAAGCGACCGAGAAATTGCTGGCGGCCAATCAGGATCGACTGGGGGCGAACGCCATGTACAGGGTTGGTCACTGGATCACACGTGGTGAGGACACCGCGTCGATGCGTGCGCAAGCTGCGGGCCCGGCGACGGTCATGATCTTCTTTCGTCCAGTCGATACGGCGGCGATCGCGCACAATTACGCGCAGGGGTTGAGGATGACCGTGTCGTCGGTCCGCCGTAACCCGCCTGAATGCGTTGAGACCCGCGCCAAAGTGACCAGCAAGATGAACCAGATCCTGGCGGAGCTGGATGCTGCCACACGGGATTCCTTGCCGTTAATGCTCGATCTTGCCGGCAATGTCGCAGAGACGTCCGTGGCGAACTTCTTCCTCGTGCGCGACGGCGTGGTCTGGACCGCGCCGGAGCGGAACATCCTCGAAGGTGTCACGCGCAAAGTCCTGTTCGAACTCTGTGAGCGCCTGGATATTCCGCTCGTGGAGAAATTGTTCACCATGTACGACGTGGCGCAGGCCGAAGAGTGTTTCATCACCTCCAGCGCGATCTGTGCGACTCCGGTTTCGTCGGTAGATGGGTTTACACCCAAATTTGCGATCCCCGGGCCAATCACCACACGACTGATCGATGCCTTCGCGGCCGACACCGGCTACGACTTCCGCCTTCAGGATGCGGCGGCATAGGGGGCATCGGGAGAGACATCATGTCTGAATTGAATGCGTTCAACTTCCGCGCCTGGATCGATGCACATCGCGACCTGTTGAAGCCCCCGGTCGGCAATGCGGTCGTCTGGAAGGATACCGACTTCATTGTCATGGTTGTCGGCGGACCCAACCGGCGGACGGACTTTCATGATGATCCGTTTGAAGAGTTCTTCTATCAGCTCGAAGGAAACATGGTCCTCCGGATTATGGAGGATGGCCGGCCGCGCGATATCCCGATCAATGAGGGCGATATCCTCCTCCTGCCGCCGCATGTCCGTCATTCGCCACAGCGGCCCGAACCCGGCAGCGTCGGCCTTGTCGTCGAGCGGCGGCGCCCGGACGATCATTTTGACGGATTCGAGTGGTTTTGCGGTGCGTGTGATGGGCTGTTGCACCGGGTCGAGGTGCATGTGGGAAATATCGTGAAGGATCTGCCGCCGCTGTTCGAGGAGTTCTACAACTCGGAAGCGTTGCGCACCTGCGAACAGTGCGGTGACGTTCATCCCGGGCGCGATAGTACCGCATAAGGCATTGAAAATGAACGCGATTATACCATTTTTTGGATTTTCGACGTACCTTTGTGTGAAAACAGAAAAATTCCCTTTATTCGAGGCGCGATAAGGCAGTAGTTCTATCTATAGGGGTGGCTTCAGGTTTAGCGACCTTGTGAAAGGTGGGCGGAATGGCCTTGTTGCATGAACACAACCCAGTAGAGACCGTGCGTCGACGCTCGGTGTTGATCGTTGACGATGAGAAACTCCAGCGTAATCAACTGGTCGATTGCCTGTCGGACCTGGATGTCGTGATATTCCAGGCCGGGAACGGCGCCGAGGCGCTTGAGATCATCGACGATCAAGTGCCCAGCCTCGTCATCATGGATATCCGAATGCCGGTTATGGACGGCGTCGAGACGGTTGACGCTCTATCCCATCATGATGGGGATATGAAAATTATTCTGATGACCGGAGATCCGACGTCGCTCGAAGCCGCCTACAAGCGCCGGCCGGATGTTTTTACGATAATCGAGAAACCGTTGCCGCTGCGCGTATTGCGGCGTTTCGTCATCGAAGCTCTTGGGCTTGCAACGTAGGAAAACCGGTTGCGGACTCGTCTTCCGCTTCCTGGGTGATCGGTAGTTCGACCAGAAATTCACAGCCACCGTCCACATTCTGGGCCACGATCGAGCCGCCCATGGCGTTGACGATTCCATAACTCACCGACAGACCGAGCCCGGTCCCGACACCCACCTCTTTGGTGGTAAAGAACGGGTCGAAAATCCGCTCAAGTGTCGCATCTGAGATGCCCCCGCCGGTATCGCGCACGCGGATGCAAACCACCGCGTCTTCCGCGTCTTCTTCTACATCCACTCGGATCGAGCCAATGGTATTCTGACCGTCGCCGGTGGGCGCTTTTTCGCGGATGGAATCTCGGGCATTGGTAATCATGTTGATCAATACCTGTTCGAGCTGAGACTCACTGCCGAGTATGGCGTGGTTGGTCTCGGGCAGGTGGATGTCGAGTGTGACACTTTCCAGTTCAAGCTGGCTGCGCATCATTTCACATGCGTTACGGACTGCGCGGGCCGGGTTGAATGCGATGAAGTCCGAAGTGTCCTGACGGCTGAAAACACGCATATGCAGGATGATCTTCCCCATGCGGCCGGCCTGCTCACTGATGAGCTCGAGGTTCTCTTGTGCATAGTCCAGGTCGGCTGTGCCGCCATCCATCCGGATCAGAACATTGTCGGCCGCCATCCGCATGATGTTCAGCGGTTGGTTCAGTTCATGCGCTATTCCGGCGGCCATCTCACCGACAGTGGCCAGTTTTGACGCCTGTGTGAGCTGTGACTGCAGAGACTTCTGCTCCGTAATGTCGCGCACCAGAGAGATATGCATTGTGCCGGTCGGGCTCTCGAACTGGGTCATCGCCATTTCGATCGGAACCCTGGATTGATCCCGGTGAATGCCAATCATCTCACGTGTTGAAAATTGTGGGCGCGGGCCGACATCCGAACTGCCCGACGCCGATTGATAGGTGATCGGCACCAGATCACGCAGGTTCATGCGGAGAAGGGTTTCATGGTCGAAACCGAAAATGTCTTCGCTCGCGCGGTTCGCCATCACGATGTCACCCTGGGAGTCAGCGACGATAATCCCGTCGGCGGCATTCTCAAGGACCGTATCGAGCATCTCTTCGCGTTCGGCGAGTTCCGATGCGATCAGCTCACGCGTAACTGTCGCCGACAGGATGTTGGCGACAGTTTGCAGGAATGTTACTTCGTCGTCGGTAAAATCACGTCGGGTCTGATTGTGAACGATCAGAATGCCACTTGGACTATTGTCCTGCCCGGCGATGACCACGCTCGCTGCCGAAATCGTACCGATATCCTCCATGATTGGGCTCGTGACGTCCGGGCCATCCGGATCGCCGCGGTGAAAAATGACCGGGACGAGCCCGGGAGCCTCGAAGACTGTCTTCAAGTTGCGAATGCGCGGTTTCACCGGCCAGCCGACATATTTTCGGCCCCTATCATTGGCGCCGACGATGCTGAAGTCCTGGTTCGAAGGCCCACGCTGAGAAATCAGGCAAAAGTCCACGTCCAAGACCGAGGCAATGACGTTGGCTGTGTTGTTCACGAAGGTTTCGAGGTTTGGCTCACTTAACGCTTGTTGACCGATATCCATGATCGCCGATTGTTGTTCGATCTGGGCGGCAAGCGCCAGTTCTGTATTCTTTCGGTCTGTAATGTCTTCGATGACGACGATCAGGTATGGGTCTTGAGAACCCGATTGATCGGTTTTTGACGCTGTTACAGCCACCCAGATGGAGGTGCCGTCCTTTCGGATGTAGCGCTTCTCGCGTCTGTAATTCTCACGCGTACCGGCAATCAATGCCGCCCGGGCGTCAAGATCGTCGGCCAGATCGTCCCTGTGCGTGATGTCCCGAAACGAAAGCTGGCGTAACTCCGTCTCGGTGTAACCGACGATTTCGCAGTAACGTGCATTAATCCGGAGCCAGTTTCCGTCGTATGACAGATGCGCGATTCCGACGGCGGCCTGATCGAAAGTCGCCCGAAACCGTTCCTCGCGTTCGCGGATTTCCTGCGCCGCGTGAACCTGGCTGGTTATGTCATAGGAAACGCCGCCGACGCCGACGACGTCATTGTTGGAATCATACACCGGAAACTTGGTGACACGGATAATGATGTCTTCGCCGTCCTTGCCGGGGACCGTGATGTCGGCCGTCCGGGTCGTCTGCGTGCGCAGGACCTCCCGGTCGAATTCGTCCACTTGTGGGGCCCAGGCCGCTTCATGGGTCTCCGAGAGAGACTGGCCGGTGATTGCGGTGTCGGGAATGCCGAATGTCCGCCGATAGGTCTGGTTGATCTGCTGTAGGTTTCCCAGCTTGTCCTTGACCGATTGGTTGAACGGACTGTTGTCCCAGAACGCGCGGAACCGCGCCTCGCTTTCCTGAAGCGCCAGCTGTGAACGTTTGAACTCGTCGATGTCCTCGATCACGGTGATGAAGTAGTGCGGTGTTCCATCGGGGCGGCGTGCCAGGGCGGGGGTGGTTTTCACCCAAATCAGTTGACCGTCCTTGCGCCGGTATCGCTTGTCCATCGAATAGGAGTCGATTTCGCCCGCGACCAGCTTCGCGTTCATCTCTCTGTTCTTTGCTGCCTCTTCGTCGAGAGAGATCTCCTCGAACGACATCTGCATCAGTTCGTCGATGGGGTAACCCGTTATCTCCGCCATTTTCTGGTTTGCGCGAATCCAGCGTCCATCCAGCGACACATGGGTCAGTCCGACGGATGCGGTCTCGAACGTATGCAGATAGGGGCGGAGCCGGTCCCGGAGCCGCTTGATCACACGCAGCGCCAGGCCCCCGCCAATCACGAGCACGATCAGCAGGGCCATCGCAACAAACGTTGCTGCGCCGGTATCGTTCAGGGAACCAAAAATGTCGAGCGACATCTACGCTCTCCGATTGGACGACGGCTTAAAGCCTAGCCCTCATCCATCACTGGTTACAATGCTGCTGTTCCGTGCAACCAAAAGATGCATCCCGTTTGCCGGTGCTATGGTGCTTCAACGCGGAACGATTTGGGGTGGCTTGTGTGCTGTCACGGGCGGCAATTCGCCGTCGAAGCGCTCGACGTCCACCAGTGCACTGTGTGCACTGGGACCCTGCCCAAGTTTCGACGTGCCGACATCTCGCGTGAGCACGTTGGGGTTGCCGTGTTTGTCGAGGCTTTTGTCCGCGCCGGGTTCCGCCGGGTCGTACCAGGCGCCGGTTGCGAACTGGATCACACCCGGGCGAACCTCCTCGGTAACAAGAACACCTGCCAAGGCGGCGCCGCGTGAATTGAAGACCCGCACAATGTCGCCGTCGGCAATGTCGCGGGCCGTCG
>Ga0070726_10002699_pt1 | contig 15722 bp, 13 predicted proteins | sample tdAd471_FD_67275 | JGI IMG/M metagenome (GOLD analysis project Ga0070726, IMG submission 67275) | Marine sediment microbial communities from the Atlantic coast under amendment with organic carbon and nitrate - tdAd47.1 | ecosystem: Environmental > Aquatic > Marine > Coastal > Sediment | place...
TCGAACACGCCGTGCGTGGACGGGTAGGTGACCATCAGGCACGACAGCTTGTCGGCGTGCTTGGTGGCCTTGTCCTTGAGGTCGGCCATGTCGATGTTGCCGCGATCGTCGCACTTGACCGGCACGACCTGCATGCCCGCCATCACCGCCGACGCCGGGTTTGTCCCGTGCGCCGAGGTCGGGATCAGGCAGACATCACGCTGGTTTTCCTTGCCTTCCTGGCGCGCGTTGTGCTCGTGGTACGCGCGGATGACCAGCAGCCCCGCGTACTCGCCCTGCGCGCCCGCGTTCGGCTGCAGGCTCACCGCCTCGAAGCCGGTGATCTCGCTGAGCCAGCGCTCCAGCTCGCGGAACATGTGCGTGTAGCCGCGCCACTGCGTGTCGGGGGCGAACGGGTGGATGCTGCCGAACTCCGGCCACGTCACCGGGATCATCTCGCTGGTGGCGTTGAGCTTCATCGTGCACGAGCCGAGCGGGATCATGCTGTGCGCCAGCGACAGGTCGCGCCCCATCAGCTTGAAGATGTAGCGCAGCATCTCCGTCTCGCTGTGGTAGGTGTTGAACACCGGGTGCGTCATGTAGTCGCTCGTCCGCTCGAAGGAGCCGAACTTCAGGATGCCGTCGCGCTCCGCCTCGGCGAGCAGATCGTCGATGTGGAAACCGGTGTAGTGCCCGAAGTTGAAGCAGGCCAGCAGATCGGCGACCAGCGCCCGGTCGGCGGTCTCGTCGAGCGTGACGCCCAGCGTGCCGTCGGCGTACTCGCGCAGGTTGATCTGCCGCTCGCGTGCCGCGTCGGCCACCTGGCGCGACGCGTGCGCACGGCCCTTCCCGAGCCGGATCCGGATCGTGTCGAAGATCGGCCCGTCACCGAGCGTTGTGTGTCCCAACCGCTCCAGGCCCTTGACGAGGGCGCAGGTGTACGCGTGCGTGCGATCCGCGATGCGTTTCAGGCCGTTCGGCCCGTGGTACGCGCCGTAAAACGAGCTGATGATCGCCAAGAGCGCCTGCGCGGTGCAGATATTGCTCGTCGCCTTGTCGCGCTTGATGTGCTGCTCGCGCGTCTGGATCGCCATGCGCAGCGCCATGTTGCCCTGCGCATCCTTCGAGACACCGATGATGCGCCCCGGAAGCTTGCGAGCGTGCTCCTCGTGCGTCGAGATGAACGCCGCGTGAGGACCGCCCAGACCCATCGGCACACCGAATCGCTGCGCCGAACCGACGCACACGTCCGCGCCCCACTCGCCGGGAGGCGTGATCACCGTCAGCGACAGCAGATCCGCCGCGGCGACCGTCAGACAGCCCGCGTCCTTCGCCTTCTTTGCCAGACCCGAGTAATCCTTGATCCGGCCGTCGGTGGTCGGGTACTGGACCAGCACGCCGCACAGGCCGCCCTCACCGTGGTTGAAGTCGATCTCGGAGATCGGCCCGATCTTCAGATCGACGCCGAGCCCGCGCGCCCGGGTCTCCAGCAGCGCCAGCGTCTGAGGGTGGCAGTCGTCCGACGCCCAGAAGCCGGTCTTCTTGCCGCGAGCGATCGAGATGCACATCCCCATCGCCTCCGCCGCGGCGGTCGCCTCGTCCAGCAGACTCGCGCCCGCGAGAGGCAGGCCCGTCAGGTCGGCGACCATCGTCTGGAAGTTGAGCAGCGCTTCGAGCCGGCCCTGCGCGATCTCCGCTTGGTACGGCGTGTACTGCGTGTACCAGCCCGGGTTCTCCAGCACGTTGCGCAGGATCACCGGCGGCGTCACCGTGCCGTGGTAGCCCATGCCGATGCACGACCGGTACACCTTGTTCTTGCCCGCGATGGTCTTGAGCGCCTGCAGGAACTCGCTCTCGCCGCGCGGCGAGGGAATGTCGAGCTCGCGATCGAGGCGGATGTCGCTCGGCACCGTCGCGTCGGACAGCGCGTCCAGCGAATCGAAGCCGAGTGTCTGGAGCATCGCGTCGATCTCGTCGTGCGACGGACCGATGTGGCGATCGATGAACCCGTCGGCGAAATCGAGGACGCTTCGGGTGCTTCCGGCTGCGGAGTGGGCGATGGTCACTTTGGGCTCCGAGGTCGAGGAGGACTGGGTGGCGATGGTCATGGGTCGTTTCCGGGATAGCAGCACGGGCCTCGCGAGCGTGTCGCGAGGCTGGTGTCGGCTCTGATGGCCGATGGGCTGATTGGAGGCGAAAACTGGGCTGGCCGGCGACGATTCGTGTTCGTTCCGGCCGCGGGAGCGCGATCGAGCCTCATTCTAAGCGGTTCACCCCGTCCGGACCATGACTTTGAAGGCCGTGTTCAGCCCGTATTTCGCATCGGTTCAGGGCCTGCCCGGTAGGATTGCCTGCATGGCCCTTGGGGCCGGACCGCACTTGAGGAGTACTTCGAACATGTCCACCGACCGATCACGCCCCGTCGGGCGCACCCGCACCCTGCTCACCCTCGCCCTGCCGGCCATCCTGACCGGGGCCGCGGCGACCGCCATCGCCTCCGAAACCGAGCGCGAGGGCATCCCGAAGCTGCCCACCTCCAGCGAGTATGTCATCCGCGACACCCTCGCCGAGCTGCACCCCGACGTGTTCACCTACATGCAGCACCTGGTGACCCTCTCCAACCCGTTCATGGAAGGCCGGGCCGCCGACACACGCGGCAAGGAAGTCGCCGCCGAGTACATCCAGTGGTACTTCACCCGGATGGGCTTCGAGCCGGCCTTCACCGATGTGACCGTCGACTACGACGCCACCGACCACGAGGAAGAGGGCGACAGCTACCTCCAACCCTTCTCCGTCCGCGGCACGCGCGAGGCCACAAAGGCCGTCGCCGTATTCGAATCGGGCGATGACCGCTTCGCCCCGACCGTCGGCGAGCAGTTCAACCCGGTCGGCTTCTCCGGCAACGCCGACGCCACCGGCGAACTCGTCTTCGTCGGTTACGGCATCGATGAGGGCCCGGACGGCTACACCTCCTTCGAGGACAATGCCGACCTGACCGGCAAGATCGCCATGGTCCTCCGCTTCGAGCCCATGACCGACCTCGGCAACAGCCAGTGGGAAGACGGTCGCGGCTGGAGCCGCCACGCCTCGCTCTACAACAAGATCGACGCCGTCGCGAAGCGCGGCGCCGCCGGCATCGTGCTCGTCAACCCCCCCGGCGCTGACGACCCGCGCGTGGACCAGCTCGGCAGCGTCCGGAGCATGAACTTCCCGATCGATCTCGATATCCCCGCGGTCATGGTCACCCCGACCGAAGGCGACCGCATCGTCGAAGCGTTCTCCGGCAAGCGCCTGCTCGGCCTGCGCCGCATCGCCGACGCCGGCTCGCACGGACCGATCGCGCTCGGCGGCGAGGTCGAACTCGGCGTCCGCATCGAGGAGAAGCGCCAGTGGACCGCCAACGTGGGCGGCCTGCTCCGTGGCGTCGGCTCGCTCGCCGACGACTACATCGTCGTGGGCGCCCACTACGACCACGTCGGCTACGGCAACTTCGGCTCCCGCGCGGGTGCGGCCGGTCGCGGCGTGCTCCACGCCGGCGCCGACGACAACGCCTCCGGCACCGCCGCGATGCTCGTCACCGCCCAGCACCTCGCCGACCGCTACGCCGAGATCGCCGCGTCCGACGCCGAACAGGGCATCGAGACCCCGCGCCGTTCGATCATCTTCGTCGCCTTCGGCGCCGAGGAAATGGGCCTGCTCGGCGCGGCCCACATGGCCGGCGCGCTCGGCATGGACCTCGAGCGCGTCTCGGGCATGATCAACCTCGACATGGTCGGTCGCCTGCGCGACTCGGCGGTCGAGGCCTACGGCGTGGGCACGAGCGCCAGCTGGGAGCAGATCATCAACGACGCCAACGAGGGACCGAACCTCGACATCAACATGGTCTCCGCCCCCGGCGGCCGGTCCGACCACGCGACCTTCGCGCGCCGCGACATCCCCGCGGTCCACTTCTTCACCGGCCTGCACGAGGACTACCACGCGCCCGGCGACACCGCCGACAAGATCAACTTCGTCGGCGCGGTCCGCATCGCGCACCTCTGCTCGGCGATCACCGAGACCGTGGCGCTGCGTGACGAGAACCTCGTCTGGGACGACCAGCCCCGCGAGATGGGCGCCGGTTCGCTGAACCCGCGCCCGCGGCGCGAGCGTCAAGCCGAGCCGGAGTCGAACGACGGCCCGGTGACCGAGGAGGAATCCGGTGAGCAGGCCGACGCCGGTCGTCCGGAGATGCGCAACCGCGTCCGCTTCGGCATCGCGCCGGGGTCGTACGATGCCGAGCGTCCGGGCGTGCTGGTTGGTGAGGTGTTCGAGGACACCCCCGCTGCGGAGGCCGGCGTGAAGCCCGGCGACCTGATCGTGACCTGGGAGGGCGAGGACGTGGCCGATGTCCGCGCCTGGTTCACCAAGTTCATGACCCACGAACCCGGCGACACCGTGACCTTCCAGGTAAAGCGCGGCGAGGAGACCCTCACCCTCAAGGCCGAACTCAAGGCTCGCGGCGACACCGACTGATCGACCACCGATCGACCGAACGATTCCCCGGTTCAAGTGGGGTATCGTGATGGGGTTGAGGGCGGATGCTCTGGCATCCGCCCTTTTTTCATTGAGGTGACCGGGTTTCTGGCGCAGAGTTTGGTCGGGCCTCGCGTTCTTGAACAGTCGAATCACACGGAGGAGCATCTGATGACCACACGCACCGTTTCCTGTCTCGCCGCGCTGTGCGCGGCTGCCGCGACGCTCGCCGGAGGCGGGGCGATCGAGTCGACCTTTGACGCCGACGCGGAGGGCTGGGGCACGCTGAACGACGCCGAAGACTTCACCTGGACCGACGTGTTCGGCAACCCCGGCGGGTCGATCCGGGCGAACGACCAGGCGGCGGGCATCTGGTGGTTCTTCAGTGCCTCGGACGCGTACCTCGGCGACAAATCGTCGTTTCTCGGCGCGGAACTTTCGTGGGACATCTACGGCATCACGGGGAGCCAGAGCACGACGAATCGGGCGGATGTGATGCTGTTTGGCGCGGATCTTGAGATCGGGGTCAACATCCCGGCCGAGCCGGTCAACGGGGCGTGGACCTCGTGGTCGGTGATCATCGACAGCGTCGCCGACTGGCGGATCGTGAGTTCGACGGCCAACGGCACGCTCACTTCCACGCCGGCGACCTCGGCCGACATCCAGGCGGTGCTGGCCGACCTGCAGGGGCTGTACATCCGCGGCGAGTACACCTCTGGCAACGACGCGAGCGCGATCGACAACGTGCGCCTCGCCCCGCCGCCGTGCGGCGATGTGACCGGCGACGGAAACGTTGATCTGAACGACCTGAACCTCGTGCTCGGGATGTTCGGGATGGACACCTCCGACGGCGACGCGAACGACGACGGCACGGTGAACCTCGCGGACCTGAACCTGGTGCTCAGCCAGTTCGGCGGGAGCTGCTGAGCGGGTGCTGGAGACAAGAGCCCGAGGCGCGAGCCCCGGGTGTCTCTGCGCCTTTTACGTTCGAACCGGGTACCCGGGGCTCGCGCCCCGGGCTCCTGTTTTGGCCGGTTCGGTTGGATCCGGGGTACCCGAAGCTCGCGCTTCGGGCTCTTGTTGGGGCTCGGTTCGCTCGCTGAACCGGTCCTTTCGGAGGCGTGATCGGGACTGGGCGAGGAGGGCTCGCGCGCATCTGGCGGCCTCGGTGAGCTTCCTGAACCGATCGTCGACGTGTTTGAGGCCGATCTCGGCGTATTCGATTCCGGCGGTCGTCCCGCTCAGTTTGGCTTCGCACAGGGCTTTGGTGAGTTCGGCGCGGCTCTCGCGGGTGGTGCGGACCTCCTCGATGAGGGCGGTGAGGGCCCCGGTCGCCGCGGCTTCGCTGGAGGAGGCAAGCAGGCGGGCCCGCTGGTCGAGCAGGCGCTGCATGCGCTGGATGTGCTCCTGCACCTCGGGCGCGTCGAGGATCAGCAAGAGCCGGTTGAGCGGGACGCCGACGGTTTTGGCGACATCGGCGTAGCTCAGATCGGGGTCGAGCAGGGCGTGGAGGATGGAATCGAGCTTGTTGGGGGTGACGGCTGGGGTGATCATGGCCCCATTGTGCGCACGGTTTTTGTTTGGGTCAAGGTTTTGTTTGGCTTTTGTTTGACGCGGGAAATTTGTCCGGTATAGTCGGCGGTGGGATTTGGAACCACAACTTTGTGTTTCGGACCAGTTGACCCGTCGAGCGACCGACTGTAGAGTTTTCAGTTCACTTAAAGGTGAACCAATGTATACCCCAGGGAAGGGAAAAGCATGGCTTCGCGGTGACAACTGCCGCATCTACCTTGCAGTAGGCGAAGGCGGGAAGATTCCGTTCGCGGCGACCTGCGACAAATTGAAGTTGAAACAGAAAGTCCGAGACAAAATCGAAGTCAAACTACAACGCATTGCGGACCACGGAACTCTTCTGCTCGACAGGACGGACTTTCACCAACTGGAGGATCCATTTTATGAGCTGAAGTTACGCGACGGACCGGGCTACCGCGTGGTGATGTATCAGCACGATGACGGCTGGACAGTCACTCACGCCTTCCGCAAGCCCCCCACAAAGAAGAGATACAGGAAAGAGACGAGCAGAGCCGCGAACATCAAGCTAACGATGGAGGCCCTGCGAGCGAACCCGCTGAAGGACGATATCGATGAAGAAGCCCCGTAAGTCATACAACCGTCTTCGCGCTCGCGAAGAGGCCGCGCTCGGCGTTCAAGATCTGATGTCTAAGCTCGGACTCTCAAAGACCGATCTCGCGAAGCGCATGGGCCGGTCAAAGTCATTCGTCTCCAAGGTATTGTCCGGAGATCACAACTTCACGATAGACACGCTCGCAGACGTGTACTTCTCTCTTGGAAAGGCCGTTCACTTCGGATTCGATGCCAATTTCCAAAGTATCCAGATGCACAAAGATTTTGAGATGGTCTCATCTTCCTGCAAGCCAGTGGGAGCGGCACTGACGGAACTCGATCCAAATGCGTCCGAAGATTTTGCCGACGCAGAGCTAGTTCGCCGAACATTCAAAGATCACGATAGCCAAGTTCTGGCACAAAAACGCTCTATCTCCGCTCAGGTTTATCCTCGCCTTGTCGAGGAGAACCACAGCAATAACTGGGCAGCATGAGGCAGCAAGTGGTTAAAGAAGATAATGCCGATGTCATTCATTTGGAGTCCGGAAGACTTCGAGCGATGGCTGTGGCCGAAGCGATGAAAATCGCCGAGCGACCGATTCCAAATGTAAAAATTGACCTCGTCAAAATGATGCGAGGTGATTTTATGTTCGCGTCACCGAATCAGATTTCAGAACCAGCAGAAGCCTTTGGCAAAGTGCTTGGCAGAGTGACCTCTTTCCGTACAAAGGACTCTGTGATCGCTTACCCGCAGTTCAAGATGTGCATCCCGCCGCCAACATCTGTTGAAGGCGATCTTGATCAATCGCGGAGCAGCGAAGAGGAATCCAGTTATGACCTGCACATAGTTCTTCGTGCAGACTTCCATGTAGCTTACACCATTATCAACGAAGACCGGGTTGATGACTTCGAATTGGAGGTCTTTTCGAAGATCAATTCCATCTTTGTGGCGTGGCCGTACCTCCGAGAATTTGTTTCAAATTGCGCAGCACGAATGAACGAATCTCTTCCGGCCATTGGACTTCTTAGCCCCAATGGTGCCGCTCGATACGCTGGCATTTCCGCTGATGCAATCTCGCGCGACAACGCCTCAGATTAGTGGTCGACCCTACTCGTCGAGCATGCTGGTGTTGTCACCGTCAATCGCGATCGGCGTGTTCTGCCTGCTGGCGGTGCCGGTCGCGGGGAACTTCATGCTCCACGCGCTGTGGATGTCGGAGCATCCGGTCGAGGGTGGCGGCGAGCGCGGGGCGGCCTGGGGGCGTCGGGCGACGGTGTGGTTCGGGGTGGTGGTGGTGCTGGTGATCGGGCTGGGGTGGTGTGTGTGGCGGGTTGAGCGGTGGTGGCGTGGGGGCATGCTCAAACGAGTTTGAGCATGGCACACAGCGGGGTTGAGCGTGGGGCGAATGGGCACGGGTTGCCCTTCGGGTCAACCCGTGGCACCCGGCGGGGGCACCGTCATAGTCGCCTCAAGGGGCGACCATGGCACACGAGGGCACGTGGCCTTCGCTGCGCTCAGACCACGCCACCCGGTTTGATCGGTGGGCTCGGGCGGTGTGACTTCTATACTCCGCTTTGCAACCGATCGGGCCGCGCGGCCTGGGCAGTTTGAACAGTGAGGAGACGGGCGTGAAGCGGAATGGACGGCTGAACCGGATTGGTGGGACTCTTGTTGCCGGCGTTGTGGCGCTCGGCGGGCTTGTTGCTCTCGGCGCGGCGAGCGGGTGCGCGAGTTCTGAACAGACGAACGCTTCGTGGGCGGTCACGCACCCGGAGGTGCGCGCGCAGCTGCTCGACTGGCGGGCGAAGGATCAGGCCGGGCGGCGGAAGCTGATCGCGTTCATGCGCGCCGCGCCGGCGGGCGAGACGGCTTCGCCGGAGATGGCCGAGCAGCGCCGCGAGCTCGCGCTGGAGGTCATGGAGATCGATCGCGGGGCGACGGCGTATCTGAAGAGCGTCGTCGATGAGCACGGCTGGCCGACGCGGACGATGGTCGGGGTGGACGGTGCGTCGGCGGCGTGGATCCTCGCGCAGCACGCGGATCGGGACCCGGAGTTTCAGGCGCGGGCGCTGGAGCTGATGCGTCCGCTGGTGGCGCAGGGCGAGGCGGCGCCGGACGAGTTCGCGCTGCTGACGGATCGTGTGCTGCTGGCGCAGGGAGAGAAGCAGGTCTACGGGACGCAGTTCGCGCCGGACGAGAATGGGGTTCGGCGGCCGCGGCCGGTGGTGGAGCCGGAGGGGCTGAATGAGCGGCGCCGGTCGATGGGGCTGGACTCGATCGAGCGGTACGCCCGGAGCCTGGGGCGGTCGTACGGTCAGCCGACGGACCCGACGCCGCTGGAGGTTGACCCGGTGGGGCGCGAGGAGTGAGGGTGGCATAGCCACGCGATGCGTGGCCATGCCACCCGGGAGCCCCCTCATCCGTCCGCTTCGCGGCCACCTTCTCCCGCCAGGGGAGAAGGAGCAGATGCGGAGCACGTGGGCTTCGCTTCGCGAAGACCACGCCACCCGGGGGGGACGGGCATAGCTGCCTGAGGAGGGCGGCCATGGCACGCGGAGGCGGAGCGTCGGATTCGCTACCATGCGGGCATGTTCAAGATCGCCTTCAGCACGGTTGCCTGCCCGGATTGGTCGTTGCGAGATGTGGCCCGCAAGGCCGCGGGATGGGAGTTCGACGGGGTCGAGCTTCGGAGCTTCGGGGAGGGTTCGACGCGGTTCGTGTGCGATCCGGGGCTGACCGACGCGGCGAAGGTTCGGCGGATCTTCTCGGGGTCAGGCGTTGAGATCGCGGGGGTGGCGACGGGCGTGAAGTTCGACGACGCGATCTTCCCGCCGGTGATGGGGAATATCTTCCTTTCGCAGCGCGAGGCGGGCGTGCCGGAGGGTCGGCACTTCGTGGACCTGGCGCGGGGCATCGGCGCGCGATATGTGCGGACCTTTGGGTTTGATATCCCGCAGTTCCCGCCGCCCCAGACGCGCGACGGCACGCTGAACCGGATCGCGGCTCGGCTGGCGAAGGTGTGCGACCACGCGCGGTACCGCGACTGCTACGTGATGATCGAGAACGGCGGCTCGTTTGCGACGGCGGAGGACCTGGCGGAGATCATCGCGAAGGTGAACAGCCCCCTGCTGATGGCGTGCTACGACCTGTTCGCGGCCCACACGGTGGGCGACGACATCGAGGCGGGGATCGAGATGCTCGGGCCTCGGCTGGCGATGGCGCGTCTGCGCGATCGGAAGGGTGATACGCCGGTTCCGCTCGGCGAGGGTGAACTGCCGTGTCGCGAGTTCGTGAAGACGCTGGCGGCGCAGAACTTCGGCGGCTGGGTGACCTACGAGTGGGAGAAGGCGTGGCTGGATGAGCTGGCGGACGCGGACAGCGTGCTCCCGGGCGTGGCGAAGACGGTGTACGGCTGGGCGAACGAGGGGCGGAAGTCGCTCGCTTCGCCCGCGGCGTGATTGACGGGGCCCGGCTGTGTGACATGGCGAGGGAGCGCGGCTTTGCGCTCGCGGGGGTGACGCCTGCGGCGCCGAGCGCGCACGAGGAGTCCTTGCGCGAGTGGCTGGCTGCGGGCAAGCACGGCGAGATGGGCTGGCTGGAGGAGCACATCGAGCAGCGCGTGGACCCGGCGGTCATGGTGCCGGGGGCGAAGAGCGTGCTGCTGGTGGGCGACCTGTACGCGACTCGGAACGACCGGGCGGATGCGCAGCGCGCGGGTGTGGGGCGGATCGCGCGGTACGCGCGCGGGGCGGACTATCACAAGAGCATGCGCAAGCGGCTGATCGGGCTGGCGGATGCGGCGCGCGAGGCGTTCGGGCTCGGCGAGGGGGATGTGCTTCGGGCGTTCGTGGATACGGCCCCGGTGCTGGAGCGCGAGCACGCGGCGCGGGCGGGGCTGGGCTGGGTCGGCAAGCACACGCTGCTGATCCATCCGGCGAAGGGGAGCTGGTTCTTTCTGGGCGGGCTGATCAGCACGGTGGAGGTGAGCGTGCCGCGGGGGCAGGAGGCGGTGGCGGATCACTGCGGGACGTGCACGCGGTGCATCGACGCGTGCCCGACGGACGCGATCACGCCGCACGCCGTGGATGCGAGCCGGTGCATCAGCTACCTGACGATCGAGCACCGGTCGTTGATCGATGAGGAGTTCAACGAGGCGATCGGGGACTGGGTGTACGGGTGCGACATCTGCCAGGAGGTGTGCCCGCACAACTCGGTCAGAGAAGGAAAGGATGTGGGCGCAGCGAACGAGGCGCTGGCGGCGCGGTGCACGGCGATGGATGCGGAGCACGGAAGGGCGCGGGACGGGTCGGGGTTCGACCTGCTGAAGGTGCTGGGGTGGAGCGAGGACGACCGGCGCGAGGCGTTTCAGAGCTCGGCGATGAAGCGGGCGAAGCTGGACATGATGAAGCGGAACGCGCTGATCGTGCTGACGAATCAGGCGATCGAGGGGACGATTGATCGGGAGAAAGTGCGCCGGCGGGTGGAGGAGATCGCGGGGGATGCAGGTGAGGGGGAGTTGGTGCGGGGGACGGCGGGGGTTTGTATGGGGAGGCTCCGCGATGCGAAGTAGGTACGCGCGAGGCGTCCGGTGGGCACAGCAATCATTCATCCCGATCCGATTGCGTCAATGAGATCTACGCCCGGTCGAAGATGCTCACGATCTAGATCTCATCGGGGAGACGCGAGCACCGGCATTCTTGGAGCTCTCGCACGGCCCGCGGTTCCCGAACCAGGCGAGGGACGACGCATCGCTTCGGGCAGACGGCCAAAATCGACGAAGTCGAAACCACTTCCACCTCGCCATGCCACCTCCTCCGAGATCCCTCCCGACTCGCCGCCAACGACCGCTCGGAGGCGTCGGGCGCAGTGAGTGATTGCATGCTCTCCCTGTTCAATGCCGATAAAACGACGCCTCATCTTCATCGCGACGGCGGCTGTCGTGCCGGAACCTAAATAAGCGTCAAGTACGAAGTCGCCGGGATCGGTGGCAATCTCCAGCACGCGCCTGAGAAGCGATTCTGGCTTAGGTGTATCAAATGGCTTCTCGTCAGGGAACAACGCGAGAACATGTTTCTTAGCGCTATTGGTGGTCCCTACTTCATCAGCAGTCCACAGCGTTGGAGGAGTCAACCCTCGCCTTGACTCGTTCAAAAAGACCTTTCGCCTCGGCACTCCGTTGCCATCCGACCCAAACCAAACATTGTTCTTAGCAATCTCTTCAAGCATCTTGCTTTCGGCATAAACCCAGCAACGGCCATTCGGCGGTCTATGGCGCTTCCCATTGGGTGCGACAATTGTATAAAACTGCTGAGGAGTCGCATGACCGTCTTGTACGTTCAGCGAAACCGATTGCCACGGCCCCCGTGGATCACCGTCCGGGTTCTTGAAGCGGGACTTAATTTCGGGTGGGTATGGGAGTAAATTTCTAGATCGCTTGAACTCCAAAGGGTCTTTCGCATATACGAGAATATACTCATGATTTTGTGAAAAGGTACGTCGATTTTCCCTCGACTTTCGATGTTCCCAAACAACTGATGTTATAAATCTCTCTCGACCGAAAATGTTATCGCAGACGATCTTGAGATAGTGGACTTCCCGATCGTCTATCGAAATCCACAGACTCCCGTCTGCAGTCAGCATGGGCATGAGTAGACCCAACCGCAATGCCATGCCATCGAGCCACTCTTCGTGATCCAAGTCGTCGTCGTAGTGATGCCACGATTCTTGGTTGTTGTAAGGCGGATCCAGATAGACACAGCGCACTGCCCCTTGATATGCCTGCTGCATGGCGGCAAGCACACTCGCATTTTCGCCCTTCAGGAGGATGTTTCCGGAAGTCCTTGCGCCACAGGAAAGGCCTTGTCGTCTGGCGCCGTGCAATGCGCTCTTCGTCAATCTGCGAGGCGTTGCCAAAACCCACCCTTTCTCTGCGAGAACCACGGAATTGCAGCCAACCAAGCTTCATGGCATGATAGAGGTCGACAGACCCTCACGCATGGCTCAGCTGACACTTCCACATTTTAAGACAAGTGCCTCTCCAGAACGGACCATTCGGAGGCCGATCCACTACCTTGGCAGCAAGCTGCGACTCGTAGACGAGATCCTTGCCTGGATCGACGAGCTCGCCCCTCTCAATGATCTTGACCGTCCTGCGCCGGCATGTGATTTGTTCGCAGGCTCAGGCGCGGTAACAGGCGCTCTCGCAGCACACCGACCGGTCGTTTCGGTCGACGTACAGGAGTACTCGCGCGTCCTATGCTCGGCGCTACTGAGACCAGCGTCAGTTGCGAGCGATTTTGCAGAGCGACTGAGCGACGGCCTTGAAAGCTGCCCGTTGCACGCTCGCCTGTCAGATGCGATCACCCCGCTCATCCAGCACGAAGATTGGTGTATCGCTGAAGCTTCGGACGGCAATCCGGAGCCTCTGTGTCATCTATTGGAACGCGGTTCAATAGTTGCCGCAAACCGAGACGGCATCGCTGCAATGCCTACGAGTTTAGCGTCAGCGATGAAAACTACGTGCAGCAAATTGATCCAAACGGGCCTAATGCATTCTGCCGACTCTGTCGTGTCGCGATATTACGGCGGTCTGTATTTTGGATACAAGCAAAGCCTCGCCTTGGATGTGATTCTGGCCTCGATTGCGAAGGAACCAGCAAGTCACCGTGACACGCTCAAGGCGGCGACGCTGAGCACAGCAAGCGAAATCGTGAATACGGTGGGGAAGCAGTTTGCCCAGCCGATCCGACCTCGGGGCAAAGACGGCCGCCCTAAGCCAGGGCTTTGGACACGCGTCAAGCGCGATCGGTCTCTTGACGTCTTGCGTATCTTCATTGAATGGAGCAGGCGTTTCGCGACAGCTCCCTCGGCGCGCACAACCAGCGAGGCACTTTGCAAAGACTATCTGGAATTCCTGACCGATTGGAAGGACCCAATTAGCATATTTTATGCCGATCCACCTTACACGCGCGATCACTACAGCCGATTTTATCATGTGCTCGAAACACTTTGCCTCCGTGACAGCCCGGACATATCGACTTCGAATATTGGGGCTGGCCAGCGGCTAAGCCGAGGCATGTATCGCGCGCAACGCCATCAATCGCCATTTTGCATTCAGAGTAAAGCCCCTAAAGCATTTGCAGAACTCTTCGCTCATACCCGATGGTTCGATGCACCTCTCATTGTTTCGTATTCGCCCTTCGACGCTGCGAGCCGTGCGCGACCCCGCCTCATGTCGATCGATCAACTAGTAAACCTGGCCAGATCCTACTACTCCGATGTTTCGGTCGAGTCTGCCGGCCGGGTCGCACATAGCAAATTGAATCGGAAAAACCTGAACGTTACGACAACGGACAATGCAGAGCTATTTATTATATGCCGGCCGTGACCTCGTCGCTATTAAGCATTCGATTCGCGGCGCGTTCGAGCACTTTAGCGACCCGCAAGTCGCCCAAATCTTTCAACGAAGTTCTCACTCGCCGCATTCTGTCACCTCGGCCAACCCACGTTCTTTTCAAATATCCTTCTGCTTCTTGATATCCCTCATCGCCCGGCATTAACAGGCGGTAGACAAAACTACGCGGCAAAACTTTCAAAAATACAGCGATCGGCCGACCTGTTCCGCGGTCCGGGTACCGCAAACCCCTCGCAGCGTCAAGTTCGAACCGATAGTTTTGACTTGCGACTTCTACGCTTGGACGGCTCTCCACGTCCTGCAGCGAGCCATCTTTAGCAACGTGTCGAAAAAGTACGCGACGCTGCGTTCCTCGGCGCGCCCCGAAATATTTCTCGTAGTTATCTAGGTCGAAGTTGACTTGGCTCCATCGCTCGCCACTGCGTGAAAGTTCAGCTACCAGTACCTTGTCAGATGTCGCTAGATCTCGCGTCGTAGCAGTGCCTCTCGCGTATCGCCTACCTGGCCGAAGCGTTCCGACGACTCGATCGTTGGCAGCGGCACGTTCAAGAACGACCGGATCAGTAACTTCGCGCAGAGAATTCGCATTCGTCTCGAGCCAAGTCGCCCACTGGTCGCGAACGCTTTCCATTTCTTGAGCGCTGATTCTCGACAGGACATATGCTTCCCAATTTCCACGTAGGCCAGCTTCGGTGAGGTTTCCTGAGCCGGCCACAATCACTCCGCCATCTTGATTGGTAAACCACGAACATTTCGGATGAAACATTGGCTCATTACGTTCGGTCACGAAAATTCGTACATTTAGGCTACCAATTTCCTGCTGCGCCACATCTAGTGCAGCGATCGCGCGTGTGTTGGTAACAGCGTCCATCCCGACTACAAGGTCAAAACTTCCACGTTTTGCAAATGATTCGAATACTTTATCGCGAAGCAGCAACTTCACCCCGAGTGCAGTGGCCCACGCGAACGCGCCCGCACCCCCGCCTGCCCCCGAAGCCTGTTGTATCAAGGTCTCGAGGAGGAACTCAGACTCGGGATCGAGCGGATTCTGCAAGTAGAGTTGGCAGGTCATCGAAACGACAATGATACCGCCTTATCTATTCTCTTGTCTAAGACAGCAGCGTGCGGAGGGCTTCGCCGGGCGAATCGGTGCGCATGAGGGATTCGCCGACGAGGGCGATGTGGACGCCGGCTTTGTGGAGTTTGGCGAGGTGCTCGGGTTCGGAGATGCCGGATTCGGAGACGAGGACGGAGGTGTCTTCGATCATGTCGACGAGGCGCAGGGTGTGGGCGACGTCGGTGGTCATGCTTTCGAGGTCGCGGTTGTTGATGCCCAGGAGGGTGTAGCTCGGTTTGGGGAAGCCGACGTGGGGCAGGACGCGGAAGAGGTTGTCCGACGAATGGACCTCGAGCAGGACGGTGAGCTGGAGCTCGTGGGCGAGGATCATGAGGTCGAGCAGTTCGGCCTCGCGCAGGCACTCGGCGATGAGGAGGATGGCGTCGGCCCCGGCGGCGCGGCTCTCCCAGACCTGGTAGGGGTCGATGATGAAGTCCTTGCGGAGGACTGGGAGAGGCACTTCGTCGCGGATGCGGTCGATGTATTCGAGTTTGCCGGCGAAGAAGCGTTCGTCGGTGAGGCAGGAGATCGCCGCGGCCCCGGCGTCGTGATACTGTCGGGCGATGGAGACGGGG
>Ga0070726_10002700_pt1 | contig 15718 bp, 18 predicted proteins | sample tdAd471_FD_67275 | JGI IMG/M metagenome (GOLD analysis project Ga0070726, IMG submission 67275) | Marine sediment microbial communities from the Atlantic coast under amendment with organic carbon and nitrate - tdAd47.1 | ecosystem: Environmental > Aquatic > Marine > Coastal > Sediment | place...
CTGACTTTTCACGATCGCAGCCAGGATCACGAACAGCTGGAAAAAGCATCGGCATGCAGCACTATCGATTACCCCAGGCCGGATGGAAAAATAACCTTCGACAGGCTTTCCTCGGTATTTCTTTCCAATACCAATCACGCCGAAGACCAGCCCTGCCATTTACAGCTGGCGGATCCCGCCGTTCCCCTGGAAAAAAACCTGCCGTTGTACGATGAACCCGCGCAGCGCTACTGCCCGGCGGGAGTCTACGAGGTAGTGGAGGAAAACGGCTCGAAACGATTTCAGATCAATGCGCAGAATTGCGTGCACTGCAAGACCTGCGATATCAAGGATCCGGCACAGAACATTAACTGGGTCGTGCCTGAGGGTGGCGGTGGTCCCAATTATCCGGATATGTAGCTGACAGATAGCTGGTCACCGCCTTGGCTTTCAGGGTCCGCAGTTGACCTGGCACCGTCGGCGGATGCTTCCGCACTCCGGGCAGTATCGGTCAATTGAGCTCGGGATCCACCCAGTAACGGGTGCCCTTTACGGTAGCCTGCAGTGCCAGGCCGCTTTGCGTCAGCTGATACACGGTGATATTGTCCAGCACCGCTTCTCCGGCAATGGCGGCTCCGAGATCATTCGCCTTGGCAGCGGCGTCTGCCTGGCCACCAAAGAGCCAGCCCCGATTGATGAAATCTTCCAGGGTCTGCTGATCGTGGAACACGAAAACCGCACGGAAATCCTTGACACCGGCACCGATGCCGACGCCCAGTTCGCCCATGCGCATGTAAGTTTCACTGCCGTCCCGGTTGTCCCTGACCACGCCGATGCCGCTACCGAAACTGGCCAGGACCACGTTGATATTGGCGTTGCTGAATACCGCGTAACCCACGGCTTCGCCGATCTGGGGACGGACGTCAGGCTTGAGGCGGAACAATTGATCAAGAACGTCGGCCCGCATCTCGCGAATGGCATCCCGACGTTCCTCCGGTGAGTCGTTGCGGCTGGCAGTCGTGGTGCATTGGGCAGTCAGCAGTACAATGAGTACAAGCCAGGCTGTCCGTGGTTTTGTTGGCAGTGCTGGCGGTACCGGCAATGATAGTAACGACATGAAATTCTCCTCCTGGTGGCCAGTTAATCGGCCACCGTCGAAATCGGTAAAGTGATCTGCCGCGAAACGGCACCAATCTACAGGATCTGGTGAATGAGGTCCGGGGTCCCTCTGGTTGATCAGGTAAATACCCCGGCTTGCAGGCGAGTTCACTGACGAGGCGTCTTGCCGCCGGCATGCGCAGACCAGTCAAGGCAGCGCCAGTTTATAACAGGGACGGGTATTTTCGATAGGGAATGATGGTTTGACGGTCAGCAGTGTAGGAATTGCATTTCGCTGGTGGGGGGAACTTGGTATGCTTCGTCGGCAACGCTCAACCAAGGACAAGAGGAGACCTGAATGCGAGAATTATTGAAACCGGTAATCACCCTGCTGGTGTTGGTACCGCTGATTCTGACCGTCGAAGCTCAACAGATGGACCGGACGGCTTCGCCCCCGGGGGCGAGAGTCTATATAGCGTCACCGGCCAACGGCGAAGTGGTGCCGACCACGTTCAACGTGGAGTTCGGCCTGGCCGGGATGGGCGTGGCGCCCGCCGGCGTGATGCGCGCCAATACCGGTCATCACCACCTGCTGGTGGACGGGCAGGAACTGCCCAGTATGACTGGTCCGCTGGGAGACGTGGTTGCGCACTTTGGTGGTGGCCAGACGCAAACGCGCCTGACCCTGCCGCCAGGGGAGCATACGCTGCAGCTGATTTTCGCCGATCACCTGCATACCCCCCACAACCCACCTGTTGTATCCGAGGTGGTGACGGTCGTTGTGGTTGCCGACTGATTCCGGATCACCAGCGGCTTAGCGACGGACGAAGCGCTGTCAACTGGTCCTGGCTATGGAAAAACCTGCCATGGTGTCCAGGGCCGATCGATAACGGGAATCCGGGAGTACACCGAGACAGGAGCGGGCTTTTTCAGCCTGCTCCTCCGCCAGGCGGCGGGTGTACTCCAGGCCTCCCGATCGCTTGACGATACCGATGATGGCATCCAGTGAATCCAGGCCGCCGTTCTTGAGGCTGTCCCGGATCAGCTGTGCGTCATTGCTGTCGCTGTTGTTCATGGCATAGATCAGCGGCAGGGTGGGCTTACCTTCCGCCAGGTCATCGCCGATGTTCTTTCCCAGTTTTTCACTGTCACCTTCGTAATCCAGCACATCGTCGATGAGCTGGAACGCCGTGCCGACGTGCAGGCCGAAATCCCGCAGGCCATGTTCAACGGTCTGATGGGAATTGGCCAGGATGGCGCCGCATTGTGCGGCAGCCTCAAACAGGATAGCCGTCTTGTTGTGGATGACCCGCAGGTAATCGGCCTCGGTAACATCCACGTTGTGCTTGTTGATCAGCTGCAGTACTTCACCTTCAGCGATGCGGTTGGTGGTATCCGCCATGATCTGCATGATCCGCATGTTCTGCAGGGACACCAGCAGCTGGAAGGCTCGTGAGTAAATAAAGTCACCAACCAGGACGCTGCTGGGATTGTTCCACTGACTGTTGGCGGTGGGGCGCCCCCGCCGCATGGTGGACATGTCCACGACGTCGTCGTGCAGTAACGTGGCAGTATGGATAAACTCGATGACAGTCGCCAGGCGGACATGGGCATCGTTGTCGATATCACAGGCCCTGGCGCTGAGCAGAACCAGGACCGGCCGCATGCGTTTACCGCCCGCTTCGACAATGTAGTGGCCAATGCTCTCCACCAGGGGGACATTGGAGTACAGCTGGTCTACGACCTCACGGTTGACGGCTTCGAAGTCAGATTCAACAGAGGCGCGGATGGTTTTGTACATGAAGTCTGGCTCGAGGTTGCCGCGGATCGTGGGGCAGTTTTTCGTGCCGCCATCCTAGGTAGGGAGCCCAGGCCTGTCAAGGTCGGCAAGGCCGGAGACCGTGGCCTGTCGCGGCGGGGGATAATGAAGTCGTCGGGGCTCGTGCAACAGGCTTGCCAGGTGGACCCGGTTCCCGTAAAATGCCCGCCCCTGTAGGAATGGGCCGAGTCGGGGCCCGAGCCGAAACACAAAGCGGAGCCTTACGATTATGTATGCAGTGATAGAAAGTGGCGGCAAGCAGCACCGGGTTGAGGAAGGTGAAGTCCTCAAACTCGAAAAGCTGGAGGTTGCTACCGGCGAAACAGTTGATTTTGACAAGGTTCTGATGGTCGGCGAAGGCGAGTCCGTGAAGATTGGAACCCCCTATGTTGAAGGGTGCCGGGTGACGGCAGAGGTGCTGAAACAGGATCGAGCCGACAAGGTAAAAATCATCAAGTTCAATCGCCGCAAGCACCATCGCAAGCAGCAGGGTCATCGGCAATGGTATACCGAAGTCAAAATCACCGGTATCCAGGCCTAATACGCGTTCAGGAGTAAACCATGGCACATAAAAAGGCAGGGGGCAGCACCAATAACGGTCGCGACTCCATATCGAAGCGACTCGGTGTGAAGCTTTTCGGCGGACAGCAGGTCGCTGCCGGCAACATCATCGTTCGACAGCGTGGCACCCGATTTCATCCGGGCGAGAACGTGGGCCTGGGCAAGGACCATACGCTCTTTGCCAAGGCTGACGGCGTGGTGAAGTTCGAGGTAAAAGGACCGAAACACAGGAAGTACGTGCGCGTCGAAACGGCCTAGGCGTCTCTCTGCTGGTCACGCAAGAGCCTCGTCATTCGACGGGGCTTTTTTGTATGTGGAGGGCACCGGCTCCGGCTTTCACGGACGGGCAGGCGGAAATTGTTGTGAAATTTGTCGACGAAGTGGAAATCACCGTGGAGGCAGGCAAGGGTGGCAATGGCTGCCTGAGCTTTCGTCGCGAGAAATACATTGAAAAGGGCGGACCCGATGGCGGGGATGGCGGTGACGGCGGCAGCGTTTTCCTGGAAGCCGACGACAACCTCAATACGCTGGTTGATTTCCGGTTTAATCCCCATTACCGCGCCCGTGCCGGTCAGCCAGGGCAGGGCAGAAACCGCACCGGTGCCGGTGGTGACGACCTGGTGGTCAGGGTGCCTGTTGGCACCACGGTTATCGACGCCAATACCGATGAACTGATCGGCGACCTGACGGCTGCCGGACAACGAATCAAGGTCGCCCAGGGTGGACGACGGGGATTGGGCAATACCCGATTCAAGTCCAGTACCAACAGGGCGCCGCGTCGAACCACCCTGGGCACGCCGGGGGAGCTCCGCACTCTGCAACTGCAGCTCAAGCTGGTAGCCGATGTCGGTCTGCTGGGCCTGCCCAATGCCGGTAAATCCACCCTGGTGCGCGCCATAACCGCGGCGACTCCCCGGGTTGCCGATTACCCGTTCACCACTCTGGTGCCGAATCTCGGTGTCGTCAGTCTCGGCCTGGATCGCAGTTTCGTGGTGGCGGACATACCGGGCCTGATTGAAGGCGCCGCGGAAGGGGCGGGGCTGGGTTTTCGTTTTCTCAAGCACCTGTCCCGAACGCGGCTGTTGATGCATCTGGTGGATGCGCTGCCGGTTGACGGCAGCAATCCCGTGGAGAATGTCGCTAAAATCGACGCGGAACTGCGGAAATTCAGCCCCACGCTGGCCAGCAAGGAACGCTGGCTGGTGCTGAACAAGATTGACTTGCTGTCCACTGAGCAGCTGAGTGAACTGCAGGCCGCGATCGCCGCCAGCCAGGAACGGGATACCCCGGTTTTTGCCATTTCCGCAATCAGCCGCAAGGGGCTGGATGAGTTGTGTGAAGCCCTCATGACCGCCATTGAGAAGCATCGGTTACGCCTGGCCACGGATGAAGAGTACGCCGCTGCCCAGGCTCGCATGGATACGGCCATGGAGCTGGAAATCAGAGACACGGTGCGACGCAGTCGCCCGGCGAGGCGAAAACGGGGCGATATCGATGATCTGCCGGATCTGGATTTTTAGCGCTTACCGAGGTTGAGCCCATGCGATCGAAACTGGAACAAGCCCGCTGGCTGGTAGTCAAAATCGGCAGCTCGCTGATCACCAACGATGGCCTGGGCCTGGACCGTGACGCCATTGCTAGCTGGGCCGAACAGTTGGTCACCCTGCAGCGCCAGGGCTACAAGGTGGTGCTGGTATCCTCCGGTGCGGTGGCCGAGGGAGTTGCCCGGCTGGGTCTGAAGAGCAGGCCCCGACAAGTTCAGCTGCAACAGGCGGCGGCTGCCGTGGGCCAAATGGGTGTCATCCAGGCCTATGAAAGCTGCTTTTCCCGGCATGGTGTCCATGCCGCCCAGATACTGTTGACCCACGAAGACCTGTTGGACCGGAAACGATACCTGAATGCGCGCAGCACATTAAAGACATTGCTGGAGATGGCAGTGGTCCCGGTGGTTAATGAAAACGATACGGTGGCCACCGCGGAATTGTGTTTCGGCGACAATGACACCCTGGCAGCATTGGTCGCCAACCTCACCAACGCCGATGTCATGATAATCCTTACCGATCAGCAGGGGCTGTACAGTGCCGACCCGAGAGTCGACAGCCAGGCGCAACTGGTTACCGAGGCGGCTGCCGAGGATCAGTCATTACAGGGCATGGCCGGCACCAGCAGCAGTCTCGGCCGTGGTGGCATGCTCACCAAGCTTTCCGCGGCACGCCTGGCGGCCCGTTCGGGGACCAGCACGGTTATTGCCAGCGGACGCGAGCCGGATGTGCTGTTGCGAATTCTACAGGGTGAAGTTCTGGGTACTCTGCTGGTGCCGGAAAGGGAACCCGTTGCCGCCCGTAAACAGTGGCTGGCCGGCCAACTGAAGGTCCAGGGTCGGCTGAAACTGGATGCCGGGGCTGTGGAGGTGTTGAGAAATTCAGGTCGCTCGCTACTGGCCGTGGGTATCAGTCAGTGCGAGGGGGATTTTGAACGGGGCGAAGTGGTTGCCTGTATCGATAGCCAGGGCATTGAAATCGCCCGGGGCCTGGTCAACTACAGCAGTGTGGAGATCAACCGGCTGAAGGGACAACCCAGCAACAGAATTGAGGAATTGCTGGGTTACAGCGGCGAATCCGCCATCATTCACCGGGATAACATGGTGCTTACTGGCTGAATTTGTGGTCAAAAAAAACCGGCGAATGCCGGTTTTTCCTGTACCACCGTTCAGGTCGGTTCAGTCTTTCAGTGCCTTGACCCGGGCATTGAGACGGCTCTTGTGTCTGGCCGCCTTGTTCTTATTGATGATGCCCTTGTCTGCCATGCGGTCGATAACGGGAACGGCGCTGTTGTAGGCTGCCGTTGCCTGCTCGTAGTCGCCAGCCTCGATTGCTCCGTCCACTTTCTTGATGCTGGTACGGACCATGGACCTGAAACTTGCATTATGACGGCGTCTTGATTCTGCCTGTCGCGCCCGTTTGCGTGCCTGTGAAGTATTAGCCAAGAGTTACTCCTCTTTGTTCAGCTCGTTGACGTTTCTGAACGCCACTTTTCTGGATTGGATCTGGTTCGGATCTGGTTCGGATTCGATGTGCCATCGTTTTCCGGTTTGCTCGCGTCTGAATTCGACTTTATTCGACTTTATTCGACTTTATTCGACTTTATTCGACTTTATTCGACTTTATTCGATTATATTCGACTATAGTTGATTAGGTTCGAGAATGTTCGACTATCGGCGTAATGTCGGCCTTTGTCCTGTACTGGCTCCGCCTTTATCCTGCCGGGGCACCGTTGCCGATTCACGACCGCGGTCCGGGGCAGCGGGCCCATTTTTCGAGCGCGACACTATGCCGCCTCAAGCCGTTATTGTCAATACCGTCGATTCCGCTACCGACAAAGCCAGGCCCTGAGGTATCCCTGAACTATTGATCAGGCAATCCCGACCCGGCGGCTTTTCCGGAAATAGATCACTACCCGCCAGACTGCTGCTATTATCCCCCGCTGGGCAGGCAAACCATGAATCCACCGACAATGACAAGCTGCACATGACGGATCCCCATTCGGAAAACCCTGAATCGTCCCCGGCTCCCCAGGGACACTCCCGCCTGTTGAGGGCCAGCGGCGTGACGGGCATGATGACCATGGTGTCACGGGTGCTGGGGCTTATTCGCGATATCGTTATTGCCCGGGTATTCGGTGTCGGTGACGGAACGGATGCGTTTTTCCTGGCCAACCGCATTCCCAATTTCCTGCGCAGACTGTTTGCCGAAGGCGCATTCAACCAGGCTTTCGTCCCGGTCCTGTCGGAGTATCGCAGCCAGCAGGACCATCAGCAGGTACGCACGCTGATCAGCAGCGTGGCTGGCAGTCTCGGTCTGATTCTTCTGGTAATTACCGCGGTGGTGGTGGTTGCGGCGCCGTGGGTATCCATACCCATAGCCTACGGGTTTATGGATCAGCCGGAAAAATTCCAGCTGTTTGTCCAGATGCTACGCCTGACTTTTCCCTACCTGCTGTTGATTTCGCTGACGGCGTTCTGCGGCGCCATACTCAACAGCTATGATCGCTTTGCCGTCCCGGCACTGACACCGGCCCTGCTCAACCTGTCGCTTATCGCCTGCGCGCTGTTGCTGGCGCCCTACATGGACCGGCCGGAACTGGCGCTGGCCTGGGGCGTGCTGATTGCCGGTGTGGCGCAGTTGCTGTTTCAGCTGCCGTTTCTGGCGCGCATCAACCTGTTTCCCTGGCCGGTACTGAACCGGAATCACCCTGGCGTGCGGCAGATCAGGAAATTGATGATTCCCGCGCTTTTCGGCGTGTCGGTCAGCCAGATAAACCTGCTGCTGGACGCCTTCATTGCCTCGCTGCTTATGTCCAATGCGGTATCCTGGCTTTACTATTCCGATCGACTGGTGGAGCTGCCGCTTGGCGTATTCGGCATTGCCATCGCCACGGTGGTGTTGCCCAGTCTTTCCCGCCGACACGCGGAACAGTCTCTGGCGCGCTTTGCCGGGACTCTTGACTGGGCCATGCGCCTGGTATGCCTGATTGCGGTACCGGCCACGCTGGCGTTGATTATTATCGCCGAACCGATCCTGGTAACCCTGTTTCAGAATGAACAGTTCAGTGTTGTCGATGTTGAACGCGTTACGCAGAGCCTGCAGGCGTACTCACTGGGCCTGATCGCCTTTATGGGCGTCAAGATTTTCGCACCCGGGTATTTTGCCCGACAGGACACGGCGACCCCGGTGCGGATAGGAATCGTCGCCATGGCGGCCAACATGGTGATGAACGTTATCCTGGTGTTCGGTCTGAACATGCAGCATGTTGGCCTGGCGCTGGCCACCAGCCTGGCGGCATTCCTGAACGCCGGGCTGTTGTTTCTCGGCCTGTGGCGCGCCCGGTTGATAGTCCGTCAGCCAGGCTGGTCACTGTTCGCCTTGCGACTGTTGGCCGCCAACACGGTCATGGTGCTGTTTTTAAACTGGTTTGCCGGTGACTGGCAAGCCTGGCTGGATTGGGATATGGTCACCAGGGTGCTACGACTGATGCTGTTGTGCACCGGTGGGCTGTGTGTTTACGCCGGCTGCCTCTATCTCACCGGGATGCGATTCCAGGACATACACAAGTGATGGCAGGGTTCCCAGATAAATTCAAGTTGTTATTGCTGTTGCTGGTGTCAGCCTGCAGCCTGTGGCCGGCAGCTGCCGTGGGCGGCCAGTCGGACCGCGAATGCGTCGTTCTGCTCCATGGCCTGGCCAGGACCTCCGCATCCATGACAGAGTTGGAGACCAAGCTGGAGACCGCCGGGTACGCCATCGTCAATTTAAGCTACCCGTCCCGTAATTTTCCGGTGGAGGAATTGGCCAGGTCCGCCGTGGAAGAAGGGTTGGCTGCCTGTGACAGCCTGGGGACATCCCGTGTCAACTTCGTCACCCATTCGCTGGGCAGCATTCTGGTACGCTATTATTTTGGTCGAAACGAAGACCCCAGGTTGCATCGTGTAGTCATGCTCGGTCCGCCGAACCAGGGCAGTGAACTGGTGGATGCCCTGGCCGAGTTACCCGGCTTTGAGCTCATCAACGGGCCTTCCGGGGAACAGCTGGGCACCGGCTCCCAGAGTATTGTCCAGGAGCTAGGGCCGGTGAATTTCGACACCGGGGTTATTGCCGGTGACCAGGGAATCAATCCCTTGTTTGCCTTCATCATTCCCGGGCCGGACGACGGCAAGGTTTCGGTGTCGAGTACCCGCGTGGAAGGCATGAAGGACCACATTGTGCTGCCGGTTACCCACACCTTCATGATGTTCAACAACGAGGTGGTGGACCAGGTCATTCACTTTCTCAAATCCGGGCAGTTTGACCGGCCTGATCCCTGATGGCGGCGGACACTAGTTGTCCCTGGAAATGAACTTGCCGGTAAGCGTGTTCACCCTGACGGCTTCACCGGCGGATAGATACTCCGGAACCTGGATTTCCAGACCGGTGGTCAGGCGGGCTGTCTTGTTGCGGTTGGTCGCCGACGACCCGGTCAGCGCCGGTGGAGTTTCCTCGATAACCAGTGTTACCGACTGGGGCAGCTCGATGCCGAGGAGTGTGCCATCCATGATGATGGCGATAATGTCGTCCTGCTGCTCGGCCAGGTACTGCAACTGTCCTTCCAGGTCCTCACCGCGAAGGCTGTACTGGGTAAAGTCTTCCGAATCCATGAAATAGTATTCGTCACCGTCCTGGTAGGAAAACTGAACCCTGGCCCGAACGCAGTCCGCTTCCTTCAGCAAGTCGTCACCCTTGAAGGATTGATCAAGTTTCTGCCGCGTCTGCAGGTTGATAAACCTGACCTTGTACAGCGTGACGGCGCCACGGGAGGAGGGGCTTTTGCTTTCCAACTGTTTGACGCTGTGCGGAACACCGTCGATATCAATGACCATACCCTTCTTGAGATCACTTGCCTTCAACATAGTCAGCCCTGTATTCGATAGTTCAAGCAGGCGCCAATGTACTGCAACACCCGGTTTGAGTAAACCGTCTCGGTGGTGGTCCTTATCGCCGGTGCTGCCAGGTTGTCGAGATCGCGAATTACGGATTGATTTGTCCCCGGCTTTGCCATTTGCCCGCCTGCACAGGATAATTGCACTTCGGTTAGCAACCATCACGGATAGCGGATTCGGACAATGGGCGAACGTAACAAGGAAATAGATAATTTACATATCATCGGCTTTGAGGAGCTGCCCGCCCCCGGCAGCTTAAAGGATGAGTTGCCGCTGCGGGGCACAGCCCTGGAAACGGTGCTCAAGGGACATCGCAGTCTCAAGGCGATACTGGACCACGAGGACCCGCGCCTGGCCGTGGTGGTTGGCCCCTGTTCCATTCACGATACCGCCGAGGCACTTGAATACGCCAGGCGATTGAAACCCCTGGCCGACGAGCTGTCAGATTCCCTGCTGGTGCTGATGCGGGTCTATTTCGAAAAGCCCAGAACCACGGTTGGTTGGGAAGGGCTGATCTACGATCCACACCTGGACGGATCCCATCGAATTGATCATGGGCTGCGTATCGGCCGGCAGCTGATGCTGGAAATCGCACAGCTGGGCCTGCCCATTGCCGTGGAAGCGCTTGATCTTATATCTCCCCAGTATCTCCAGGACCTGGTTACCTGGACGGCAATTGGTGCCCGCACGACGGAATCTCCCACGCATCGCAAACTGGCCAGCGGCATTTCGTCGGCGGTGGGGTTCAAAAACAATGTGGATGGCAACCTGTCAGTTGCCGTCAATGCCATCAGGTCGGCGTCGGCAAGCCACAGTTTTATCAGTGTTACCGAGGAAGGCAAGGTCGCCGCTTTTCGCACCGAGGGCAATCCCCACTGTCACGTAATTCTTAGAGGGGGCATGTCACCCAATTTTGATCGGGAAAACGTGGAGAATTGCGAAAAGGAACTGCGTAAAGCAGGTATCACCGAAAATATAATGATCGACTGCAGTCACGGCAACTCACAGAAGGATTTCCAGAAACAGATACTGGTGCTGGAGGACATAGCCGGTCAGATTGTCGGGGGTAATCGCTCGATTATCGGCATAATGCTGGAAAGCAACCTGGTTGAAGGTAACCAGCCCATCCCAGAAGATCTGGAGGAAATACGTTATGGGGTTTCGATAACCGATGCCTGCGTCGGCTGGGATGCGACGGAGGAAATGCTGCGCTGGTTTGCCGGTGAAATTGCGCCGGCCCTGAGCGAACGAAAGCTGACCAGGGCCGGCTGATTGATACGTGTCAATTTTTCCCACCAATAGCGGCCCAATATCGACAGTTTGTCAACCACGGTTGATGTAGATCAACAGTCCCCGGAAGTAAGACGACCTATACTCCGACTCAAAAGAATCAGCCGGCGCCGGATCAGGCGCTGCTGGCAGGAGGACTCATCGTGACCCTATTCAACAGACTGTTACTTGCCATAGATCTTAGTCCGGCTGCCGATCACCTGCTGTCCCGCGTTCACAAATTCTGCTACGACCACATGGACAGGGTGCACGTTGTTCACGTCCTGCGCAGCGATTTTATCCTCGCGGAGGAAAGTGACGGGGGTACCGGCGCGTTGGCTGCGGAACAGAAGCGTCTCAAGGATCAGGCCAGTGTCAGTCTGTCGGAAATCCTGGTGCGCAACGGATTCAATATTTCCGCGAACCGGATTGTCATCAGGGCGGGGGAGCCGGCAACGGAAATCAAGCGGCTGGCCCACGATCTTGAAGCCGACCTGGTAATCGTCGGCAGCCATAACAGGGACAGTGGCTGGCTGAACCTGCCCGGCGCAACAACCAACTGCGTACTCCAGGGTATCCAATCCGACGTCATGGCTGTCCGTGTCTGACAGCAGCGACATGCCTGGATCCGGTGGAAGCGGGTGTCACAACACGGCGACCAGGCTGTCCACCAGGTAGTCGATATTGTCTTCGTTTATCCCGGCGATATTGATACGACCGGAATTCACCAGGTAGATGCTGTAGCGTTCCACCAGCAGCTTCACCTGGTCGACACTGATGCCCAGAAAGGAAAACATGCCTTTCTCCCGTTCGATAAACCGGAAGTCTGCGTTCGCCCCGGCCTGTAGCAGCCGGTCCGCCAGCAGTGCCCGCAGGCCGTTTATCCGGTCACGCATGGCGGCGAGTTCCACGTCCCAATCGGCACGCAAGCCGGCATCGTCCAGGATCTCGCGGACGATAGCGGCACCGTGGTCCGGTGGCATGGAATAGATGCCCCTGGTAATGGCGGCCAGCTGGCTTGCTGCGACCTGGCGCTGGCTGTCGGATTGACAGATTACGGTCAGGGCACCCACCCGTTCCCGGTACAGGCCGAAATTCTTGGAGCAGGAACTGACTACCATCAGCTCCGGCAGGGCATCCGCCAGCAGCCGGGTGCCGTACATATCATCCTCCAGGCCATCACCCAGCCCCTGGTAGGCAACATCGATCATCACCGTGAGGCCTTTCTCCAGCGCCAGGTCTCTTACCGACTGCCACTGATCTCTGGACAGGTCGGCACCGCAAGGGTTATGACAGCAACCGTGGAGCAGCAGCAGGTCCTTGTCACTGGCGGTGGCGAGAGCCCGCAGCATTTCATCAAACCGGATTTCGTGCTGCTGGTAGTCGTAGTAGGGGTAGGACTCGATGGTCAATCCCGCTGCCCCCAGCAGCGGTACATGATTGGGCCAGGTGGGATCACTGACCCAGATCCTGGCATCGGGCCGGGCCTTGTTGACAAATTCAGCCGCCAGTCTGAGTCCCCCACATCCTCCGGGAACCTGAAAAGTGCAGCGACGCTCCTGCAGGGTTGTGCTCAGCCGCTCACCCAGCAGCAGTTGCGCCACCAGCTCGTTATAGCGGGCGTCGCCGGCCGGGCCGACGTAGGACTTGGTGTCCTGGTTCGCCAATAGCCGGGATTCGGCCTGTTTGACGGCCGCCATGACCGGCGTGTTTCCGGCAGAGTCTTTGTAAACGCCGACACCCAGGTCTATCTTGTGGGGATTCCGGTCAGCCCGAAAAGCTGCCATCAGCCCCAGTATCGGATCGGCATCCAGACGGGCAAGTGTTTCGAACATGGTTGCTCCCGCATCAAGACCTGCGTTGCCTGGCTTTCAGGGTGTTCTGCAACAGTGACGCCCTGGTCATCGGACCAACGCCGCCGGGCACCGGGGTGATAAAACTGCAGTGCTCCTTCACCGCCGCAAAATCCACGTCACCAACCAGTCGAAATCCGCTTTTCCGGGATTCATCCGGAACCCGGGTGATGCCAACGTCGATCACCACGGCTCCGGGTTTCACCATGTCCGCGGAAACAAAGTTGGGTCGGCCGATGGCGGCGATAAGAATGTCAGCGTTACGGCAATGGTCGGTAATATCCCGGCTGCGACTGTGCAATACGGTAACCGTGCAGTTGCCGGGATCGCTGTTGCGGGAAAGCAGTATTGACATGGGCGTTCCGACGATATTGCTGCGACCGAGGACCACGCAGTGCCGACCCTCGGTTTCGATGTTGTAACGTGCCAGGAGCTCCATGATGCCGTTGGGAGTTGCCGACAGGAAAGTAGGCAGTCCCAGACACATATTGCCCAGGTTCTGTGGACAGAAACCATCGACATCCTTACTGGCGTCGATGGCCAGGGTAACCTGGTGCTCGTCGATGTGATCGGGAAGCGGCAGCTGGACGATAAAGCCATCGATGGCATCGTCGTTATTGAGCTCGGCGATTTTGCCTAACAGCTCAGCTTCACTGACGCTGTCCGGCAGCCGGACCACGGTGGATTCAAAACCCACTTCCTCACAGTCCCTGACCTTGTTGGCCACGTAGGTTTCGCTGGCGCCGTCGGCACCCACCAGGACTGCGGCCAGGTGTGGTGGTGCGCCGCCCTGGTCACGGATAGCGGTTACCTGGCGGGCGATTTCCCGGCGAATCTGTTCGGAGGTCTGCTTGCCATCGAGTATCTGCATAGTGGGGCCGCCCTGGCTGGTAGAGGGTAGAAATCAGGGCGGCTATGATAATCGAGCCGCTGTAGTGGCTCAACCGGTTGCATCGACTGAAACCGGCGTCGGCACCGGTCATGGCCTTGCAGCTGCCAGCGCAGGTCTACCAGGTGCCGGTATTGGGCATGCTTGCCCAGGGCTCTGCCGGCTCCAGCGCATCACCGGCCTGCAGCAGCTCGATGGAAATATTGTCCGGCGAGCGGATGAATGCCATGCGGCCATCCCGGGGTGGACGGTTTATCGTGACACCGCCGGCCTGCAGCCTGGCACACAGGGCGTAAATGTCGTCAACCTGGTAGGCGAGATGGCCGAAATTCCGCCCCTCCGAGTAGTCTTCGGGATCCCAGTTGTAGGTCAGTTCCACCTGGGCCTCATCATTACCTTCGGCGGCCAGGAACACCAGGGTAAACCGGCCCTGTTCATGTTCGCTACGCCGTACTTCCTGCAGGCCGAGCTTGTTGCAATAGAAATCAAGTGACGCGTCCAGGTCGGCGACCCGCACCATGGTATGCAGATATTTCATAAGAGTTCTTCCCCAATTCCTGTATTGCGTGGCCTGGTCAAGGGCCGTGTAAATCAGAATAAAATTACCGAGCGTATACTCTTGCCTTCATGCATCAGGTCGAAGGCCTTGTTGATTTCCTCCAACGGCATGGTATGGGTTATCAGTGGATCAATCTGGATTTTGCCATTCATGTACCAGTCGACGATCCGGGGAACGTCGGTACGCCCCCTGGCGCCACCGAAGGCCGTACCACGCCACACCCGGCCCGTTACCAGCTGAAAGGGTCGGGTGGAAATCTCCTGCCCGGCACCGGCAACTCCGATGATGATGGATTCACCCCAGCCCTTGTGACAGCATTCCAGTGCCTGTCTCATGGTGTTGACATTGCCGATGCATTCAAAGCTGTAGTCGACTCCGCCGCCGGTCATGTCGACGATGGCTTCGACCACATTATCCACTGTGCCGGGGTCGAGGAAATCGGTCATGCCGAACTGGCGCGCCAGGTCGGCCTTTGCCGGATTGGTGTCGATACCGATGATCCGGTCTGCTCCCACAAGGCTGGCGCCCTGGACCACGTTGAGGCCGATGCCACCCAGGCCGAATACCGCCACGGTACTGCCGGGCTCGACCCGGGCATCAAAGGCCACCGCACCGACGCCGGTAGTCACCCCGCAACCTATATAGCACACCTTGTCGTAGGGAATATCGCTGCGAACTTTCGCCAGGGCGATTTCCGGAAGCACGGTATAGTTGGAAAATGTGGAACAACCCATGTAGTGCAGGATTGGCTTGCCATCCAGGGAAAACCGGCTGCTGCCGTCGGGCATCAGGCCCTGCCCCTGGGTCACGCGAATCGCCTGGCAGAGGTTCGTCTTCCCAGAGGTACAGAAGCTGCATTCGCCGCACTCGGGCGTATACAACGGGATGACGTGATCACCGGGTTTTACGTTGGTGACGCCCGGGCCGACCTCCTCGACGATGCCGCCACCCTCGTGGCCGAGGATTGCCGGGAACAGGCCTTCCGGATCGGCGCCGGACAGCGTGAAGGCGTCGGTGTGGCAGACGCCGGTCGCGACGATTCGCACCAGCACTTCGCCGCTCTGCGGTCCCGCGACATCGATCTCTTCTATGGTGAGTGGCTTTCCAGCCTCCCACGCGACGGCAGCTTGAGATTTCATCAGGAAACTTCTCCGTGTTTTCAGGGCCCGGTAGCGGCGCTGTGCCCCGATTGTAGTATCCGGGCCGGCTTGCGGAAACT
>Ga0070726_10002702_pt1 | contig 15715 bp, 14 predicted proteins | sample tdAd471_FD_67275 | JGI IMG/M metagenome (GOLD analysis project Ga0070726, IMG submission 67275) | Marine sediment microbial communities from the Atlantic coast under amendment with organic carbon and nitrate - tdAd47.1 | ecosystem: Environmental > Aquatic > Marine > Coastal > Sediment | place...
AAGTGGTAATTCGAGCAATATTTTTAGTGGTGTCTATATGTGAAGGTAGTAATACGGGAAGCGCAGACGCTTGAGGTGGAATCTGGAATTGTGTTCATGGGGAATCGGTTTTTGTCATCTATACGGGGATGCAAATTATTAAATATTGGCTAATAGATGGCATTAGCCAGGTTAAAAAATTCAGGAAACCATTGTTTTTCAGCAAATTTGGGCCTTAAATGCTGTTAATTGCATAGTGCTGGACCGCTGGGTTTAATCGTGTAAGGTTTACCTATTTAGGCCAAGGGATTTGCCATTAAGTACCTTGATTTTCACGCTTTCATTCCACAAATGTCCGGTTTGTTTGCCCTATTCTTCCTCCGTGCGGTGGGTTTGATCTTCTCTATCTCGCAATTTTTTATCTTCTACGTTATCATCCAAAAATTGATTCAGTTGATCAATTTCTAGATTGGTCTTTATCTCTCCAAATTCATTAATCTTAATATCAAAGCCTTTTAACTCATCATGTACAGCGGGCTTTTTTTCTTGTTTCTTTTTCTTTGGCATGTTTATAGGGTTTGTGGGTATAAAATTCGGAGGCTTTATTTTTATATGCAAATATAGTATAATATGGCTATTAGCTAGCCTTGTACATTTTTTCGCTGGTCTCAAGAACACAAAAGAGACCAGCGAACTATTTTATAAAGACAAACATATGAGCATGTTGGTCCATCTATACGATCTAGGCGGAAGCCGCCTTCATTTCATCAAATTTAGCAAAACCAGTTGCGAGGCGAGTTTGTATTTCGTCTCGGCCTAATAACTCCATCATTTCAAATACATCGGGCCCCTTCACTGTACCTGAAACCGCTACCCGTACAATCGGTAATACATCACCAAAGCCTAATTCATTAGCCTGCATATGAGTGACAATTGTATTTTTGATATTAGCCGATTGGAAGGGATCAAGGCTAGCCAATTGCTGTTTTAACTCCGCGAAAAAAGCCTTGTTTTCGGGTTTCCACTTTTTCCGAACAGTTTTGGCATCATACGCTAGGTCATTAGAAAAGAAGAAGTAGCCTGCTGTCCAGAAATCGGGCAAAAGGGTCACACGTTCTTTCATCATCCCACAGAAAGCCTGTAGAAAAGCAGTGTCGGGGCTGAAGCCTTTTTCGGCAATCATCGGACGGACTAGCTCCGCTAAAGTAGCATTATTTTGCGAGATGATATATTGCTGATTGAACCATTTGGCCTTATCGATATCAAACCTTGCACCGGCTTTTCCTATTTTTTCTAATGAAAAAGCCTCACACAATTCACTTAAGGAAAACATCTCTTGTTCCGTACCGGGATTCCAGCCTAAAAAGGCTAGAAAATTAAGTGCCGCTTCAGGTAGGAAGCCAAATTCGCGGAACCCTTTAAACGACTCTTCTGCTGTCGCTCCTTCCCAAGATAGGGGGAATACCGGGATTCCTAATTTGTCTCCATCTCGCTTGCTCAGTTTTCCTTTGCCGTTCGGCTTTAATATCAGTGGAAGGTGAGCAAAGGTAGGCATAGTCTCCTCCCAGCCGAGTGCTCGGTAAAGCAATATGTGATGCGCGGTGCTCGGCAGCCACTCTTCTCCCCTAATAACATGAGAGATCTTCATCAAATGATCATCCACAATATTGGCTAAGTGATAAGTGGGCATTCCATCTCCTTTCAAGATGATCTTATCATCCAGTTCGTTACTTTGAAAACGTACCTCCGCTCTTACTACATCATCAATGACGATAACCTCATCGGTTGGTATCTTTAAGCGGATAGTATAGGGTGCTCCGCTTGAGAGTAGTGCTTCTACTTCTGCTGCCGGAAGGCTGAGGCTATTACGCATGCTCATGCGCATACTAGCATCATATTTAAAACTATGCTTGCCTTTTTCTTTCTCTTCTTCTCGCCGCTTGTCTAGTTCTGCGGGGGTATCAAAGGCGTAATAGGCATGGCCACTATCGATGAGTTGCTGGGCATATTTACCATATAATTCTTTTCGTTCGGATTGTCGATAAGGACCATATTCTCCACCATAGCCAGGACCTTCATCCAAGTTGAGTCCCAACCATTCTAAAGCGTCTGTAATGTATTTTTCAGCACCCGGTACATAACGCGTTTGATCCGTATCTTCAATTCGTAAAATAAAAGTACCATTGAAGCGTTTAGCTAGTAGATAATTATATAAAGCTGTACGAACCCCACCAATATGTAATGCCCCAGTAGGACTTGGAGCGAAGCGAACTCTCGGTTTTTCCATGTATCAAATACTATAATTCAATTAAAAATGAAATTTGCCTGAAGTAAATCTTGAGCAAAATAAATTTAGTCAAGTAGTCTTATGTTATACAATAAGTTGTTCTTTTTAAGAAAAATTCAAAAAAAACGTACTTTTTTCTCTAATTTTAGCAGCGTTATCGAACACATATGCGTTGTATGTAATAGAACCCTTTAGTAAAAGTAGAGGTCTTAATCGTTTGTACGCAAAAATAATATAAAATAGCGACCTCCCGTACTTTATTGTCCGGTATAAGCACGTCAAAATTTTACCCTAGTTATTACAACTGTCAATTGACAGACTGAAAGCCTGATTTCAACTTCTACCTTATCTGCTTTTATAAGTCAGTTAAGTCAAGGAAGTGGCAAATTAAGCATATCCAACAGAACTATAAAGGTATGGTTCTGAACAAAATAGATGAATATTTATTTCTTAATTATCCATGAACATTAATCCCAAATCATTATGTATCTAGTCAAGACGCCTCAATTTATCCAAAAACTGTTTCCTAATTTTACTTGGCGTATCCCAACGGAGGATAAGCAGCTATATTTGACCTTCGATGATGGCCCGATTCCCGAAGTAACACCTTGGGTATTAGCGCAATTAGCTGAATATAATGCTAAGGCCACTTTCTTTTGTGTTGGAGAAAATATTGAAAAACATCCTGAAGTTTTCAAAGCTGTAACATCAGCTGGTCATGCCGTAGGCAGCCATACATTTAACCACTTAGATGGTTGGGCCAATGATAATATCCCCTATTTTCACAATGTTCGACATAGTGCTAACATGGTGGATTCGGTTCTTTTCCGTCCTCCTTATGGACGACTAAAACCTAAGCAAGCCCAGTTTCTAATGCGTCATTATAGAGTAGTGATGTGGGATGTATTAAGTGGAGATTTCGATGCCAATATTAGCAAAGAACAATGTTTGAAAAACGTTACTCGCAATGCGGGAGCGGGTTCAATTGTTGTTTTCCATGATAGTGTGAAGGCGATTGATCGACTAGAATATGCCTTACCGCGGGTATTGGAGCATTTTTCTTCTCTAGGTTATACGTTTAATACCCTAAATGAGCAAGAATTGATCAATCAGGTAGCCTTGCGCAAAAGCGCCTAAAATACCATTAAGAAAGACAGTTTAATTTCTGTAATGCTACATACTAAGCCGCTGCGTTTTGCAGCGGTTTTTTTCCTTAGAATAGGTTTACACTTATTTAAACCTATGCCTTAGGCCTTTTTCAATAAGTTCCAACCATTTCCAAATCTTATTTCTTCGCTGGTCTCTCATTACACTGCCGTTGCAGCAGTTGTTTTGTCGCTTCTATGGCAAGCCGGAATCGAAAAGTGGTTTTTTAACGCTTACTTGATACCACAAGCCTGGTTTTTGCCGTTTTATAGTAACTTTGCGGCTAAGTTACAATCGTACCCTCTTAACCCTCAGTTGATTAATCGACTCATGAACATTCAAAATTTATTTCCTGTGAAAAATATAGCTCTTCTTTTGCTTTTCCTCAGTGGTAGTACTTGGGCAATAGCGCAACGTGGATGGGAAGCAGGTCCTTGGGCTGGTGTTAGTTATTATTTTGGTGACTTAAATACGAGTTATGACCTAACCAAGCCGCAGTTTGCCGCCGGTATGGTCGCCCGATATAATTTTAATAATCGCCTGGCGCTAAAATTTTCCGGAAATTACGGATATATATTGGCTGACGATGCAGATTCAAAAAATGTGTATGAGCGTGCACGAAACCTAAGTTTCGAATCGCCTATTATTGATGCTTCCGCCCAATTTGAGTTTAATTTCCTACCTTATATACATGGTAGTAGAGATGAATTCTTTACCCCTTATCTTTTTGCAGGTTTATCTGCTTTCTATTTCAATCCACAAGCCGAATTAGATGGCGAATTGCATGAACTGCGTGCCCTAGGCACCGAAGGACAATTTAAAGGGGAGGAATATTTCACGGTGCAAGGCGCTTTAAATTTTGGAATCGGATTAAAATTAGATATCAATTACGAATGGAGCTTGAATTTTGAATTAAGCGTCCGACAAACCTTCACGGATTATTTGGATGATGTAAGTACTGTTTATCCGGATCAGAGTGATTTGCTCCGGTCTCGAGGAGAAATGGCAGTGGTTTTATCCGATCGTTCTATCACTATTCCCGGTGTCGTAGAAGAAATATTAGGAGAAGAGGGGCGTCAGCGAGGAGATAGCAGTACCAATGATACTTACCTATTTCTGGGGGTAGGCTTAGTCTACTACTTTGGAGACCTTCGTTGCCCTGGCTACGGTAAAAATCGTTAGTTAGGGACTCCGTTTTTCCCTAGTTATTGCTTTTTTGTTACTTAGGCGGTGCAACTACTAGCGAACATTCAATATTATATATGCAATACAGGTGAACTTCATAGCAGTACTTCTAGGATGATCAAGACTTCTGAAGTCTAAGTCTAAGTCTAAGTCTTGCCCAGTAAACAGAAGACAATAAAGAGATGAGGAATTAATGGAGCGTATCAAGCACTTACTTAGCCATGGCCAATTAAAAAAGCGTATTCCAATTGATGTTGGAATACGCTTTTTTATTTCGCATAAGTGTAGAGTTGCTACGGCTTTGCCACTGGTTTCTTGGGGAAGTAAACGGTAATCGATTGATTAACGGTGACCTCTGCTGTGCGGAAACCATTCCAAGCCATCAAATCCTCAAGACTACAATTGAATAACATGGCTAGCGTTTCGAGTCTATCTCCAGCTACCACCTTATAAGTACTCTTGAAAGTACCTTCGGGCATAGCTGCTTTTGTACTTTCAATTCCTTTCTCTGCCAGGAAACGTTTGAATGCACCACTAGCAGAAGCAGGTAGGGCCAATAAATGACCAGCCTTACTTTGGGGAATGTAATTATTAACGTATCCAGGGTTAAGTCTTTTTACCTCAGCAAAATTCAAATCACATTTCTGAGAGATGTCGTACAAGCGTAGGTAGTCATATACCCGATACACTTCCGTATTTTGCAGGTCGTAAGATGGATACTTAGGCGTTAGCCCGTGATCTTCATAATGTTTCACCAAATAAGTAGCTGCCATAAAAGCAGGAACATATTTACGAGACTCCTTAGGCAAGTACGGTAAGATGTCCCAGTAATTGTTACAACGAGCTTGCTTAATGGCACGTTGTACTCTACCGGCACCGCAGTTATAGGCTGCCATTACCAATGCCCAGTCTTGGAATTCACGATAAAGATAGGCCAGTAATTTGACCGCAGCTTCTGTCGCTTCGTAAGGATTCAATCGCTCATCAACATGATTGTTGATACTCAAATCAAAATAGCGAGCTGTCACTGGTACAAATTGCCAAAGGCCAGCTGCGCCAGCATATGACTTGATATCAGGTATCAACGCAGATTCTACCATTGGCAGAAACTTCAATTCTGATGGCAACTGATACAGGCTTAAATAGTGCTCGAAAATGGGGAAATAGACACTGGTACGTCCTAGAATGTGTTCGGCATCTCTGTAACCAGCAGTTGTGTAGCGCTTGATGTGATTGAAAACATCTGCATTGTACTTGACTTCAAAGGGAAAATTAATTTTGTCAAGTCGTTCAGTGATCACCCCTGTAGTTTCGGCATTCCAAGGCTCAACGCCTTCGCCTAACAAACTGAGGGGTAGTCCGTTAGTTTTAGTGACCGTAAATAGCAACAATGCTATTACAGCAACTTTTGTCCATGGGAATTTCATTATAAACTGTTTTTAACTCAATAGTCAACAAAGCTCCTCGGGATTATTAATAATTAAGACTTGGGATATGTTTGAGGACTTTGCGGTCGCACTATATGCTTCCGAAATTGACTTTGATTCTTAGCGTCTCATAGGGTGACCCGCTGTTACCGGGGTTTGTTAGCCATCTCTTACGCATGAATCCATAAAAAGGGTTCAGCTTTAGAAAAAAGCCAACGCAAATCTATACTCTTTTTATCTTATTGTCAACGAAAAGGTAGGGAAGTTATCCACAGCGAAAGGCAACAAGCTGTTTACATGGATTTTACAATAATGGCAAAGTCGCTCTAAGTGAGCAGTTTAGCAAAGGAAGGAAGCTGAGCTTAGAATTTTTATACCATAAATAGGGTAGATGACCGAATTTTATGTGGACGCTAGTAGAGTCAAAATAGATACATTAAAATATGTTAAAGTTTTCTTAAAATCTAAAAATGAGAACCAAATTCTCTTTTATTCTAACCTTACCCTAACGAAAAGGTTACATTTTTATTTCTTTTTATTTATATGAAAAATGCATATTAGTGATTTTTTAACACTTCCCATACCAAATTTGATTCGTATCCTTTTCGAATAACAAATGCGGCCAACTTTTGCTTGTTTTGAAAGGAGAAAGGCTTAGTCATTTGATCTGCTTTCTTGCGGATTAAGGTTTCAAGGCTTTTCTGGTAGTCTTCCTCATCAATTTCTTCCATGGCTTTTCGCAAACAATAGGCCGTAATGTGGCGCCTTTTTAGTTCTTGCTTAATTCTATTCCTACCCCATTTTTTTATATTAAATTTGCCTCTGGCATAAGAACGAGCAAAACGTTCCTCATTCAAAAAGTTGTCGGTAATGAGTTCGGCTATTACCTCTTCTAGTTCATCGCCATATATGCCCAAGTCCAATAACTTGGATCGTACCTCTGAATGACAACGATCTTGGTAAGCACAATAACGTTGCAGTTTTTTGAGCGCTTCGAGCTGGCTAATGTATTTTTTTGGCTTTTGCACCTATGATTTAATATTGAATTAAACTTATCGTGTGTCTTTTTTATAAATTACACGTCTAGATAATCAGACACACATTTTCTACATACATCCACAAATTTAATTAAAACCACACATTATGAATTTTGAAAGTATACTCGAATCGGTGCAGGGGTTCATTGCACAGTATGCGCTAAGTGCTATTGGGGCCGTTTTTACCCTCATTATTGGCTTTTGGATCATTGGCCGAATTACGAGTATTATGAGTAAGACACTAACTAATCGTGGTGTCGATGAAACCATACGTCCTTTTCTGGTTTCTTTGGTCAACGTTGGTTTAAAGGTACTATTATTACTTAGTGTAGCTAGTATGTTTGGGATCGAAACAACTTCTTTCGTTGCTATATTCGGTGCCTTAGCATTCGCTGTTGGGATGGCATTGCAAGGTAGTCTTGGCCATTTTGCTAGCGGGGTCTTATTATTGGTTTTCAAACCTTACAGAGTTGGGGATCTAGTCACCATTGGAGGTGGCCAGACCGGTACCGTAGAAGGAATTCAGATTTTCAACACTGTATTAGCAACTTTGGATAACAAGCGAATCATCGTACCTAATGGTGTAGTGACCAGCAATATCATTACTAATATTTCTGGTCAAGGCGTTATCGGAGTGGAGTTGACCTTTGGGATCGGTTACAATGATAGCATAGATAAAGCTCGTGAAATTATTTTGCGCGTAGGTAAGGAGTGTCCACATATTTTGGAAGACCCAGCGCAAGGTGTTGTTGTGGCCTCTTTAGGAGACAGTTCTGTCAATCTTGCCACACGTCCTTTTTGCAATAGCGAAAACTATTGGGACACCTTCTTCTACATGCAAGAACATGTCAAGAAAGCATTTGATGCGGAAGGAATAAGTATTCCATTCCCACAAATGGATGTACATGTTGATCAAGCTTCTTAATGGCACAACTACTTCTCTGGCCACAAAAGTTGGCAGAGAACCAAGATAATTAGGCTTCCGTCAAATTAAGCATAGTTGCTTAGCCTTGAGTTTGAGCTTTGTATCCTGAAATGATGGATATGAAGCTCAACTTGTTTAGATACCTAGGTAGTTCCTCCTCAAAGGCTTGTTATTCCGATAATTAGCAAGAAAATTGCCAGCATCAATAGCTAAACCGCTATTTTACAACTTCAATTAAAGAGCTGCTACCCATGAAGAATTTTCTTTTGCTTTCCCTTCTTAACTTAGTGTTTACATATTCGTCGCTTGCTCAAGCTGATTTTTTCACACTAAAGACTACCCTTCAATCCACTTTAGATAGCATCGTCAAGGAGCAATCGCTTCCTGGAGCAACGGCCGCCATTGTCATGCCGGATGGTCAGTTGATTAGTTTGGCTGCTGGCTATGCCGATAAAGAAGAAAAAGAAGCGATGCCACTAGGAGCCCAAATGCTATTGGGAAGTGTGGGTAAAATTTTCGTTTCGGCCGTAGTGCTGCAATTGGTGGATGAAGGTAAAATTGGGCTATCTGATAAAGTAAGCGCTTATTTTGATGGCATTGAATGGTATAATAGAGTACCCAATGCCGCTGACCTGACGATCGTTTCTTTGCTGAACCATACGAGTGGAATACCTCGCTATGTATTTGCTCCCGCCTTTTTATCTGCGGTTGAAAAGGATCCCATGCGGAGCTGGAAGCCCGAAGAATGCTTGGCGGTCATACTCGATCAGGCCCCTTCGCACCCAACCGCTAAAGGTTGGGGGTATTCTGATACCAATTATATATTACTGGGGATGATCATTGAAAGGATAACTGGAGAATCCTATTATCAACAACTAGAGAAGAGAGTAATTGCAGCTTTTCATTTACGCCATACCTATCCTTCGACCCAACGTGAATTACCAGGCTTGATCCAAGGTTATATCGGTGATAATAACTTTTTCAAGCTGCCGAAAAAAGTAGTTTCGGGCGGACTATATGCCATGAATCCTCAGTTTGAATGGACAGGGGGAGGTTTGGTGACTAATGTCGAGGATTTAGCTTATTTCATCAAATGGCTGCATACCGGTAAGATAATGTCGGCTGCTACTTATCAGCAATTTATCAAGGCTGCCGATTTCAGGACAGGACAAGCTGCCGAAACCGGTTATGGCTTAGGGACTTTCGTTTGGAATAATCGCTTGGGTTTCAGTTACGGACATGCGGGTGTGATGCCAGGGTATTTGACGCAAGTAGAATATGTCAAGGAAAAAGGATTCTCTATTGCGTTTCAAATGAATACAGACCAAGGTTCTGTAAAAGTAAATCATGAAAATGTACAGCGTCTGGCCAGTTGGGTAGACCAGTTTCTGACTGATAAGTAAGACCGAAATATGATTCTCATGGCCTACCAATCTGTCGCTTCCATTCTTACTAATGAGCGATCAAGTGCCGTTTGACTAGGAAGAAATAAACTTGAACCTTCAGTTATACGGATTGGGTTTCCTGCTGGTTTTCAGTAGGGGGATATGTTCTGAACATTATCTTCTCCATATATACGTCAGGTCTAGACAATGGCGTGAAGCCAAATTTCGCATATAAGTCATGTGCATCTCTGGTGGCTAATACCCATCTTCTAAATCCTTGATAGGATGGATGAGCCAGTACGGTAGAAATTAGCCATTGGCCCAAACCCTGTCCACGATATGCCTCAAGTATGAAAACATCAGCTAGATAACCAAAAGTAGCCCCATCACTGATCAATCTTGTGTATCCTATTTGTTGCCCCTTGTGATAAATGCCAAAACAAGTTGCCCCTTTTGCTGCTGCTTCCACCACCTGTCGCGGGATTCCGAATGACCAATAAGATTCATAACTAAGATACTTGTGGATCACATCAAAGTCTAATTTGTTGGGGTCAGTGGAAAGTAGGAATTCACCGTTTTGAATCTCATAACTATGAGGCTTAGTATTATTGAGTAGGTTCATGTCTGATTATATTTTTGGACAAATATCGTTGCAGTATGCTTGAGGAAACAGATTCAGTTTTCTATATTTATACCATATCAGATTTGCATATGAATCTTTTCTTATACCAACAGCTAGCCAAAACTTTAGAAGAAAGCATTCGAGCGGGGAGCTTGAAATATGGGGATAAACTCCCTTCTGTTCGTACGACGAGTAGGCAGAGAGGTGTTAGTCCTTCTACAGTCTTCCAAGCCTATTATGAGTTAGAGGCCAAGGGCTTAATTGAAGCTCGCCCCAAATCTGGTTATTATGTACGGTTTAACAAGTCCATCTATGGAAACAGGAGTTATGTGGTGGAGCAAAATTTATCTCCTCAAATTACCCAGTTGGATACAGCTGCTATCGTAGATGAATTAGAAGGATTGAGAGATAATACCTCTATATTGCGTTTATCTAGTGCTTATCCCGCAACTTCCCTCCTACCCAGTGCACGTATTCAAAAGGCAATTATAGAGGCGACTCGCATGAATAAGGAAAGCCTCTTGCACTATGGATCACCACAAGGTAATTTAGACCTCCGTAGCCTGATTGGTAAACAAATGCTGGAATGGGGTAATTATTATTCCCCGGCCGATATGTTGATCACTACAGGATGTATGGAAGCACTCAATCTTTGCCTAAGAGCCGTAACCCGAGCTGGGGATATCATTGCAATGGATCAGCTAACGTATTTTGGCATTGCACAAATGGTTGAAAACTTGGGTTTGAAAGTGGTGTCTATTCCTATTCATCCCGAAAAAGGTTTTGATATCGACTTTTTGCAGAAAGCGATTACAACATTCAATTTGAAAGCCTGCTTGTCGATTACTAATTTCAATAATCCAACGGGGACTTCTATTTCCTCAGAAAATAAGGAAAAGCTGGTTGGATTGTTAAGCCATCACCAAATTCCGCTGATCGAAGATGATATTTATGGTGAGCTATATTTTGGGCCTAAAAGACCTGCTACCTGCAAACAGTACGATAAAGAAGGTTGGGTGATGTATTGTTCCTCTTTTTCAAAAACACTAGCTCCTGGTTTTCGGGTGGGCTATTGTTTACCTGGTCGCTTTTTGACTGAAGTGGTTCGACAAAAAAGGATTCATTCTATTTCTTCGGATACGCTTTCTCAGTTGGCACTTTTACATTTTTTGCAAAAGGGTAGATATACGCACCATCTCAGGAAACTCCGCTTAGCATTGTATCAGCAAGCCTTACAATATGCGCAGTGCATTAAGGAATCATTTCCGGCGGAAACTCGCTTTGTGATGCCAGAAGGAGGGATGGTATTCTGGCTTGGATTTCCTGCTTCCTTCGATGGATATCAATTGTTTAGTCGGGCTAGAAAAGAAGATATCGGAATTTCACCAGGACAAGTTTTTTCGAGCGATGGTGTATTCAAAAACTATATCCGTCTAAGCTTTAGCCATCCATTTACTAGAAAGATAGAAGAAGGACTTCACCAGGTAGGACATTTAGCAAGAAAACTATTACCTGGATGAGTTACAGCGATATCTCCTGCAGCTTTTCTACGGTTAGCGGTTTTTGTAAATAACCTTTTATGACAGAAAATTGATTAGCGGTAGCCAAGTCTTCCGGATTATCGGAGGTCGTAAGGATTAAAGTGTAAAAGCCATTTTGTTCGGCTCGCTCAAATACGGACGGATATTTTTGAATGAGTTCAAACCCCGTGTATTTAGGCATATTGATGTCCAGAAGGATCAGGCTCACATCGGTATTGCTAGAGCTGACAGGGGGAATGTCAAAGAGTAATTGCATGCCATCATCTACATTATCCGCTACCAGTATACTTTCCGCTAATTTTTCATGCTCAATAATATAGCGGTGATAATAATTGACGGCTACGTCATCATCAATCAAAATGATTTGTTTGAACTTCATTGCAATGCCTGGGTTAGAAATTAACTGAGGTTTCGGCGGGGGAATGCTAAAGTAGGTACAATTCATTATACTACAATCCCGAGTTCAGGTTGCAATGAATAGGCTATAACCATTCAAAGATTACTATGGAATCCACAAATCTATGGTTGAGGACTAGTACGCTTTAGCAAAAAGCACCCTTTCTTTTGAAGGTTTTCCAGTGAATACACACTTTCCTGCCTCTTGTTCATTGTCGTTCGGAATACATCTGATTGTCGCTTTGGTCAACTCTTTGATTTTTAATTCCGTCTCGGGAGTACCGTCCCAATGTGCGGAAATAAAACCTGGAATATCTCGTTCCAATACGGCCTTAAAGTCATCAAAGTTATCAACAGAAGTTGTATGCTTACTCCTGAAGTCCAAAGCGGTTTTAAAAAGATTATCCTGAATGTCTTGTAGTAATTGTTCGATGTAATTAGCTACTCCATCTAAAGGAATAGAACTCTTCTCTTTGGTATCTCTTCGTGCTACTTCTACAACGCCTTTTTCCAAATCTCGTTTGCCAATACCAATACGCACTGGAATACCTTCCAACTCGTACTGTGCAAACTTGAAGCCAGGTCGTTTCTTCATGTCCAAATCATATTTGACACTAATGCCTTTGGCTTTGAGCATCGCCATGATTTTATCTGCAACCTCCCCTATTTCTGGGTTGGGTTTTGGAATCGGAACGATAACCACTTGTGTAGGAGCTAATTTGGGAGGTATAACCAAACCACTATCATCAGAGTGAGTCATAATCAAACCACCAATAAGTCGGGTAGAAACGCCCCATGAAGTGGCCCAAACTAATTCTTCTTTGTTATTCTCATTCAAGAATTTAACATCAAAGGCCCGCGCAAAATTTTGCCCTAAAAAGTGCGATGTACCTGCCTGTAGCGCTTTTCCATCTTGCATTAAAGCTTCAATCGTTAGCGTGTCCTCCGCACCAGCGAAACGCTCGCTAGCTGTTTTGGAACCCCGCATGACGGGCATGGCCATATATTCTTCTGCGAAGGTGGCATATACTTCCTGCATTTGACGAGCTTCTGCAATAGCTTCAGCTTTGGTTGCATGGGCAGTATGTCCTTCTTGCCATAAAAATTCGGCGGTACGCAAAAATAAACGTGTTCGCATCTCCCAACGAACTACATTCGCCCATTGATTGATCAACAAAGGCAGGTCGCGATAGGAGTTAATCCAGTCTTTATAAGTATGCCAGATAATCGTTTCAGATGTAGGTCGTACAATCAGCTCTTCTTCCAATTTTGCAGAAGGATCGACGACTACGCCGCTGCCATCTGGCGCATTCATCAACCGATGATGTGTTACCACTGCACACTCTTTGGCAAAGCCTTCCACATGTTCTGCTTCTCTACTAAGAAAACTTTTCGGAATAAATAGCGGGAAGTAGGCATTAACATGCCCCGTTTCTTTGAACATGCGATCCAACTGGGCTTTCATATTTTCCCAAAGTGCAAAACCATTGGGCTTTATCACCATGCAGCCTCTCACCGCAGAGTTGTCAGCCAAGCTCGCTTTTTTTACAATATCAATGTACCATTGAGAATAATCCTCACTTCTGCTAGTAATTTCCTTCGACTTAGCCATCTATCAAGCTGATTTTAACAGATTTATAACACAATTTCTGCTGTTTTTGCTGTATATTATAAGTGACCAATAATACAGCAATTACGTCTTAATTTTAGTCAACAACACATTCTTAATGACTTTAACATTACTATTTTCAGATTTTAATAGTGTTTTAACTAAAAATTCGGCACAAAAGTAATAATTTACGTGTTGTTAACTGTAAGAGAGTCACAGTAATTGCATTTAAAATTATCGTTTTATGAAAAAGTATAAATTATCAACATTTCTGGTAGCCATTTTTGCTATGGCAAGTTGGGGTGCGCTACAGGCCCAATATGATGACCTGTACTTCGATCCAGACACAGATGTAGAGTATAATGACTCATATGCCCAAGATGACTATCAGGATGATTATGAATATGAATACGACGATGATGAGTATGAATTTGATGATTACGATTATCAGTATTCTTCACGCATCCGCCGTTTCCACCGTAACTACTACGGATTCAATTATTATGATCCGGTATATGTAGACGTAGCTTATTACGACCCGGTATTTCGTCCTGGTATCACAACTGTGTTGATCTATGACGATTTCTATTCTTATAATAGTTTCCGTCGTTTCAATCGCTGGAACAGATTCAACCGTTTTAACAGATTCAATCGATTTGGCGGTGGTGGTTTTGGCTACAGCCCATTTGGTTATCGCAACAGCTTTTATGGCGGTGGATTCAATAACTTCAACAGCTTTAATTCATACAACTATTACGGTGGTGGTTTTGCTGGCGGTGGTTTTGGTGGTGGTGCTTTCGGTGGAAGTGGCTACTATTGCCCACCATCTTGGGGTAATAACTATAATTATAACACAGTAAATGTGAATAATAATAGTACTCGTAATATTGCTTCTACGCCAAGAGCTACTTCTAGAACAGTAGGTACTACACCACGTTCCAATGGACGTACTTGGACCAACACTAACTCGTCTTCTAGTGCGAACTCTAGAGTAGCTAAGAGATCCAACAGTCGCAATAGCAACTTGGAGGTAAGGGATGTGAATAGAAATTCTTCTTCTAGAAGCAGAGATGTGAATAGAGGTAGAACCGCGACCAGAAGTAGTGATGCCACTCGATCTTACGGCAAGACTCGATCAACATCACCTAGTCGCACCTACAACAATAGCAGAAGCAGATCAAGTGCTACTTCTCCTACTCGCTCTTATAACAACAGTAGGTCTACCACTCGTAGTCGTTCTGTTTCTCCAAGAACACAAAGTAGAAGCTCTAGTTCAAGAAGCTACAACACGCCTAGCCGTAGCAGTAGCCCATCTCGAAGCTACAGCACACCTAGTCGCAGCAGCAGTCCGAGTCGAAGTTACAGTGCGCCAAGCCGCAGTAGTAGTGGTAGCTCGACCCGCAGTAGCAGCCCTAGTCGCAGCAGCGGTAGCAGTAGCCCATCTCGCAGTCGATCTGGCGGGAGAGGTGAATAGAAGTCATATCATCTGAGAAATTAATTTTTCAGATGCTAAAAGTGGATGGAGGCGCCAGAGGTGTTTCTATCCACTTTTTTTATACCCTATCCTGAGTACTCAGTTTATTTTATCTTTGCTATCGGTCACTTTTATGTTCTTAAAAAGATAGAAAAAGGAGCATAATGGAATGGAAGCTTCTATTTCAAGGAACTTCTCAAAACCACTTTTAGGATGAAAATGTTAGTAATGAATTCCAGGTATAATGGGCTTGTTTAATTCATTCCTTATTTTGTGGTGTACGCCATGAAAAGAAATTCATAAATAAAAATCCTTCTCTGATCCTTTTGTATCCAGCATTTCGGGTGAAAAAATTGCGAACACTAGGGTGCTGATCCAACATACACACAATGATTAGAGAATCATTAAAATTGTTAGCTGATGAAAATATTGCGCGCCTTTTGCGTTGGCATACTTTTGTTTTTAGGTAGTCACCTTTCTGCTCAAACCGTACAAGATGCACTGCGACTCTCTACTTTCGATTGGTCGGGAACAGCGCGGGCTGCTGGAGCAGGAGGAAGTATGGGAGCTTTGGGAGCAGACTTTTCTGTAGCAAGTACCAACCCTGCGGGACTAGCTTGGTTTCGAAGCTCAGATTTTACGATTAGCCCGACTTTGTGGATGTATGACACGGATGCCACTTTGCAAAACGGAAATAACCCG
>Ga0070726_10002707_pt1 | contig 15695 bp, 13 predicted proteins | sample tdAd471_FD_67275 | JGI IMG/M metagenome (GOLD analysis project Ga0070726, IMG submission 67275) | Marine sediment microbial communities from the Atlantic coast under amendment with organic carbon and nitrate - tdAd47.1 | ecosystem: Environmental > Aquatic > Marine > Coastal > Sediment | place...
CCCTCGTCGGCCCGCTGATGGAGAGCGGGGCGATCGACGTGCTCGCGTTCATTGGCTCCAGCCGGGTGGCGGGGATCATCGAGAAGCAGCACCCGGCCCCGTTCCGCCTGCACTGCGTGCTCGGCATGGACGCGAAGAACCCGGCCGTGGTCCTCCCCAGCGCCGACCTCGAGCAGGCCGTCGAGACCGTGGTCGGCGGCGCCTTGAGCTACAACGGCCAGCGCTGCACCGCGCTCAAGCTGATCTTCGTCCACCGCAGCCTGGCCGACGCCTTCGTCGAGCAGCTGGCGGCCAAGGTCGACGCGCTGACCCCGGGGCTGATGTGGGAGGCGGGGGTCTCGCTGACCCCGCTCCCCGAACACGAGAAGCCGGCCGCGCTGCAGGCGCTGCTCGAGGACGCGGTGTCCACGGGGGCGCGGGTCGTCAACGCCCGCGGCGGCCGACGCGCGGGGACGTTCTTCTTCCCCGCCGTGCTCTACCCCGTCGGTCGCGAGGCGCAGCTGTTCGACGTCGAGCAGTTCGGCCCCCTGGTGCCCGTCGTCCCCTTCGACGACCCGCGGGAGGTGCTGGAGGCGATCGCCGAGAGCGCCTACGGCCAGCAGGTCAGCGTGTTCTCCACCGACGCCGAGGAGGTCGGCCCGGTGCTCGACGGCCTCGCCAACCAGGTGTGCCGGATCAACCTCAACCGCCAGTGCCAACGCGGACCCGACAGCTTTCCCTTCAGCGGGCGGAAGAACTCCGCGATCCAGACGCTCTCGATCACCGACGCGCTGGAGGTGTTCTCGATCCCGCTCGTGATCGCCACCGGCGACCACGAGCGCGAGCGCGCCCTGTTCGAACAGCTCAAGGACACCGACGCCTCCCGCACCCTGCGCTGAGCCAGGGCCCCGCTGCGCGGCTATGCTGGGCTCCACCGAGAGACCGAGGACCGAACCCATGAAGCGCCTGCCCGTGCCCGCCCCCGCGATCTCCGACCCGCACTCGCGGGAAATGTTGACCGCGTTCATCGCCGACAAGCGCCTGCAGTGCAGCTTCGACGTCGGCCAGTGGGGCAAGGACCAGAACCCCGAGGCGGCCTGGGGGGTGCTCCTCGCCGACGTGGCCCAGCACATCGCGCGCGCGCTGCGCCACGCCCACAAGGTCGACCAGCAGCAGGCCCTCGACAAGCTCGTGAAGGCCTTCAACGCCGAGCTCCGCGCCCCCAGCGCCGACCACACCGGCGACTTCGTCGAGGAGTAGATCCCCCTAGGCCGCCGCGACCCGGCGCTCGGGGCGGATCCAGGCCACGTAGAACGCGGCGACGAGGATCAGGATCGACGCCGCCGCGATCAGCGCGCCCCAGAGCCAATACGGGAGCAGCCAGTTCTCGGCGATCGCCTGGGTGTCGGAGGCGACCTGCTGCCCGTCGCGGGGGAAGTACTGGGTGAACATGTAGTCGAAGCTGCCGAGGCTCCCCAGGCAGAGCTGGATCCCGATCAGCTGGGTGAGGAAGAGCTCGAGCAGCTCGTTGCGCAGCCAGGCGACCAGGCCCAGGCCCAGGCCGATCAACCCCAGGATGAGGAACCCGGCGCTGAAGAACGGTCGCACCCAGATCACGAGCGAGAGCGCGACCAGGACGGTCAGCGCGAGGAGGGTGTTCCGCGCGCTGCGCTCGGAGCGGGCGCCGAACACGATCACGCCTCCGCCGAACACCGCCGGGCCCAGGAGGCCGCCCATGGAGACCAGCGGCCGGCGAATGAAGCCCGTCGCGGTGTGCACGGCGTAGCCGCCGAGGTCAGTGAACAGCACCAGCTCCTTGAAGCTCCCACCCAGGCAGAGCGCGGTCAGCCCGTGCCCCATTTCGTGCGCCCAGGTGGCGAGGAACGAGAAGGGGTAGAGCAGGTAGCGCCCCCAGGGCTGCACCAGGTGCAGGACCAGGCTCAGGCCCACGGCGGCGAAGAAGGCGGCCTTGAGGCGCTTGCGGTCGGGGGTCGAGGTGTCGCTCATGGGTTCAGGATCGGACGCCAGCGCGCACTTGTCGAGGGCCCGCGGCGTTCCGCCTCGGGGCCGCGAATGGAACGCCTTGACCTGCGCCCGCCATGGCTAGCGCGCGTCGAGCCAGGCGATCGCCTCGCCCCACAGCGGCGCGGCGGCAGGCTTGAAGAAGCCGAAGTGTCCGATCGCCCCGAGCCCCACCTCAGCGGGGACCACGTGGCGACGCTCGAGGTTGGGGTAGGCGGACATCATCGCGTCGACCGCCTTGGGGGTGCCCCACTTGTCGTCGGCGAAGCTGTAGGCCAGCACCGGCGCCGCGAACGCGTCGTAGTTGGCCACCGGGAGCCGGGGGTCACCGAGCACGTAGCCCTTGCGCCGGCACCAGGAGGCGAAGTCGAGCGCGGCGGCCTTGGGGATCCCGGCCTTGAGCCCGCCCCAGGGGAGGTAGCCCATCACCCGCGCCACGGTGGGCATGACCACGTGCGCGTGAATCAGGAGCATGAGCTTCTGCTCGCCGCCCTGGAGCGCCCAGTAGCCGCTCTGCGAGGCCAACGTCAGCATCCCCGCCAGCCCGGCTGTGTTGTCGAGCAGGCCCGCGACCTGCCCACCGAGGCTGTGCCCGACGAGGAACAAGCGCTCGGGCGCGAGCTCGGCGCGCGCCCAGTCGAGGGCTCCCGCCATGTCGAGCTCGATCCATTCGCGCATGCCCGCCTGGAACCCGCGCAGCTTGCCGCGCCGCGAGCCGCCGATCCCGCGGTAGTCCCACACCAACACCGTGTAGCCCGCCTCGGCGAGGGCCGCGGCGAAGTGGCGGTAGAACCAGCGCGGGGTCGCGATCGCGCAGTTGATCACGGCCACCCGACCCGTCTCACGCGGAGGCCGGTAGACCGTGGCGGCCAACGCGTAGCCGTCGCGTGCCGGGAGCTCGAGCTCGGCGGTGCGGGTCATGCGCAGAGCCTACCCGGAAGGCGCTCCGCTGAGGGCGCGCAGACGTCGGTACATGCGAAAGGAGCGCCCCGGGGGACGCTCCTCCTCGAACCAACGCCGGAGACTAGACGTCGCCGAACAGGTCGTCGATCACGCTCTCCATGTCTTCCATGGGCTCGAACACGCCTTGCTTGATGTCCTTGCGGTTCGCGATCTCGCCGAAGATCCCGGCCAGCTTCTCCACCAACTCCTTGGTGTAGAACATGACCATGCCGATGGTCGTCTCCTCGGAGTCGAAGATCGTGGCCAGGATCGTGCGGTCGCCCACCAGCGAGAGCTGAATGCTCTCGTGCTTGCCCTGGTGGGTCAGGCTGCTGAACTCGGCCTCGCCGAGGATCTTGGCGACCTCCTTGGTCGCCGCGAAGGACGCGGCCACCAGGGCGGCGATGGTCTCGAGGTTGATCCCCTCGGTGGACCCCACCTGGGTCACCGGGTGCCCCTCGACGTCGATCAGCATGTTGCAGCGCGACTTCGAGAGGTTCTGGTAGTTCTCCAGCGCCTTGTTGATCCGCTCAACGTCGTCTTCGTAGAAGATCAGGCGCTGCTTGCGCAGCTTGCGGTCGGTCTCACTCGCGCCCATGGTCTGTCCTCTCCAGCTCTAGAGCTTGCAACCGCTTACTGGCCGCTGTCGTCGTCGCCGCCACCCTGATCGTCGCCGCCACCGCCGTTGTTGTTGGCTTGGCTGCCGCCGCCCAGGGTGGGCGCGAGCTTGTCGTCGTAGAACTTCTGCGCCTGAGGCACCAGGTCCTGCAGCTTCCCGGTGTAGCCGCCGCCGACGAAGGCGCCGGCCAGCGCGAGGATCAGCAGCAGGAGGATCATGACCCCCTTGCCGCCCTTCTTCTCCGGAGGCGCGGGCTTGCGACCACCCATGTCGTAGCCCTGGGGCTTGCGGTTCCCGCGGGGCAACTCCTCGCGCTCGGGCTCCGGCTCGCGCTCGCGGCGCTCGGGTCGACGACGCTCGGGGGGCGGGTCGGCCTTGCGCTCGACCACCGGCTCGGGGTCGGGCTTGCGCTCGGGCCTGCGCTCGGGCTTGCGCTCGACCGGCGGCGGATCCGGCTTGCGCTCGGGCTTGGGGTCCGGCTTCTTCGCGGTGGCCGCGCCGCCGCCTCCGGCGCCCTTCTTGTCCGGGTTCAGCCCGTATTCCTTGTTGAGCTTCTCGAGGACCATTTGGGCCAGCTTCTTCAGCGTGGGGAACACGCCCTCGCCGGTGACCGCGACCGCCTCGAAGGTGGGGCTGCTGTACTTGTTGAGCTTCTGGTCGAGCACGCCCACGTCCTCGACGTTGGGCAGATCGCGCTTGTTCCACTGGAGGACCATCGGGATCGTCTCGGGCTGGAGGCCCTGCTCCCGGAGGTTCTCTTCCAGGTTCTGGAAGCTCTCGATGTTCTCGTCCATTTTGTCGGGCTGCGAGTCCGCGACGAAGACCACGCCGTCCGCGCCCTGGAGCACGAGCTTCCGGGTCGCGTTGTAGTAGACCTGGCCCGGCACCGTGTAGAGCTGGAACTTCGTGTTCATGCCGCCGACCTTGCCCAGCTCGAGCGGCATGTAATCGAAGAACAAGGTCCGGTCGCCCTCGGTTGCGATCGAGGTCAACTCACCCTTCTTCGAGGCGGGCGCCTTCTTGTGCACCACCTCGAGGTTCGTGGTCTTCCCGGACAGACCCGGCCCGTAGTACACGAGCTTGCAGTTGATTTCGCGCTTGGCGAAGTTGATCTGGACCATTCTGGCTCTACTCCAGGGTTACCGATTGCTGAGCTGGTTCGGCGCAGCTCTCGTCACCATCCCGCCCGAAGGGTGTTACCAACGTAACCCCTTAGATCCTGCTGTGCAGCTGCTTGATTTTTCGAGCAGCTGACTCGACCTCGATGAGCACCTGGCCGAGCTTCATTTCCATCTTGGTGATCACGACCAAATACCCAACGTCGAGGTTTACGAACACCATCCGCCCGTGGGCGGAGGTCAGTGCGACGCGGTCCAGGCTACCTCGTCCGAGGTCCTCTAGCGAGCGACCGCTGACCTGAATCATGTGGGAGGAGACCGCCGCCACCACCTCCTTGCGCAGATCTGGACCGAGGCACTCGGCAACCACGACGCCGTCCTTGGTGACGACCATGCTGCCTTTGACACCGGCGACCCGATTTAGCTCCTTGAGGATGGCTTGCATGCGACTCGGCTAACTGCTCCCACTGACCCTAGATATACAGCTCGTGCTCGACGAAGCGATGCACGTCCTGCCTGAGCTTTTCCTTCTTCACCTTCGTGCTCGAGAGCACGGCGATCTGCAGGGAGTCGGCGACCACCAGGTAGGTGAAGCCCGACTCGGACTCGAACAAGCCCTTCTCGAACGTGGAGATATCCATCCGCAGCGAACAGTCGATCGCGGCGGCGAACATTTTCTTGAGGGTGTCGGCCTCGCTGCGGTTGCGCTGGGCCCCGCCTGGGTGCGCCGCCAGCAGCTCGCCGTGGGGCCCGAGCACGACCACGCGCTCGAAGCCGGGCATGCGCTCCAGCGTGGGGAGCTTGCGCTCGAGCTGATCGGGGTTGGCGACGTAGCGCCCCGAGAGCCTGCCCTGCTTGCGGAAGTTGCCCGCCGCCGCCCGCCGCTCGAAGTCCTCGAGGATCTCCTTGAGGTCGTTGCTCTTGGGCTGCTTGGCTTCCTTGAGCTGGGCGAGCAGGTTCAACGCGTTCCGATCGTCGGGCGCGAAGTTGAGGATCATCTTGACCTTTTCGATCGCGTGATCCCGAGCCCCGATCGCACGATAGATCTCGGCCAGCTGGAACAGCAGCCGGTAGTTCTCGCCGTTGAGGTCGACCGCCTTCTCGAACAGCTGCGTCGCCTCGAGCCCGTCGGAGGCCCGCAGGTCGCGCTGAAAGCGCTCGTAGCGCAGATCGGCGAGGACGATGTAGTTGCCCTCGTAGTTGGGGTAGTCCTCGACGCCCTTGCGGGCGAGCTCCACCGCCTGGTCGAGGTCGCGCATTTCCTTGTAGAGGCACGCGAGGCGGTAGTAGGCCTTGGGCCCCGGCGACGTGCGGATCTCGTCGCGGTAGGACTTGAGGTCGTCCGCGCACTTGGCGCGGATCATGCGTTTGTAGGCCTCTTGCAGCGACTCCGACTCGGGAAACTCCTGGATCCCGCGCTCGGCGTCCTCGAAGGCCAGGTCCAGCTTGCCCAGCTCGATGCATTTGTCGATGAACTGCGCGATCGAGTAGGGAGAGCGCGCACGCGCCACGTCCCGCCTGGCTTCAGCCAGCTCTCGATTCGCCTTGAAGTTCGCCCACAAGCCCATGGGGGCCCGCCCACCCGCTATCCCGCCGCACTCCGTGCGGCGAGTGTTTGCCTGAAAGGAGCAGAAATCCCTGCTCAGCTTAGGGTTATTTAGCACCGCATTGCGGGTGCTGTCAAGCTCACCAGGGCCACCCGCTGCAGGATTTATGCCCGCAATGAGCGGCGACAGCGAACCGACCCGAGCCCGAGGCCCTGCGGCATGCGGGTCCCCTCGCAGGACGAGCCGTCGGCGGCGGGCGCCGCGGGCAAAAATCACCCGGCGCGACGTACAGGAAGGGATACCCCCTCCCCGGCTCTCAAGGCACAATCCGCGGCGTGACGTCGTCTGCCCAGGCTCCTCCCCGCACTGCCCCCTCTGACAGGCGGACGGCCTGGACCTCACGCGCGGCCCGTCGATTTGCTGCACTCGGCGGTGCCCTGCTGCTCGTGGCCTGGTGCGCTCGCCAGGACGCGCAGCCCGACCTCTACTTCCACCTCGCCTGCGCGCGCTGGATCCTCGAGCACGGCTTCCCCCGCGGGAACGTGTTCCTCGACCCCGCCCTCCAGCACGCGTTCGTCGACCCCGAGTGGGGGTTCCAGCTGCTGCTGCTCGCAGGCGAGACCCTGGGCGGACCGCGCCTGCTGGGCTTGCTCAAGACGCTGGCCGCGCTGGGCCTCGGTGTGCTCGTGCTGCGCCCCCTGCGCAGCCCGACGCGCTGGGCGCTGTGGATTCCGTTCGTGCTCCTCGCCGGACCGCGGTTCGTGATCCGTCCCGAGTTGGTGACCTACCTCTTCGTCGCCTGGCACCTCGGCTGGCGCGAGGCCCCGCGCGGACGGCGCCTGGGCTGGATCGCCGTCGCTCAGGTGCTGTGGGTCAACAGCCACGGCTTCGCGCTCCTCGGGCCGGCGCTCTGCGCGGCGCGCGCGCTGACCGCCGGACGTCGTTGGAGGGGCTGGGCAACCGCCGCCGGGGTCCTGCTGGGCTGCTGCATGGTCTCGCCCTACCCGGTGGGCAGCCTGATCTACTTGCCCCGGGTTGCGTCGTCCTCGCTGGGTTCCGGCCGGCTGCCCATCGCCGAGCTCGCCGCTCCCTGGAGCGCAGGGGCCAGCGACCCCACCTGGGTGTTGCTGCTCGCCTGGACCGCCCTCTCGCTGCCCCTGGCCTGGATCGGCTGGCGCACGGGCCGCCTCAGCCGCGACCGGGCAGCTGCCGCCGCCTGCGCGCTGATCCTCGGCTTCCCCTACGCGCGCAACCTGCCCTTGGCCGCGCTGGGGCTGGTCACCCTCAGCGGCCCCGGGCTGGGGGTCGTGGTGCGGCGCACCCTCAGCGAGAGGCGGCGCGCGGTGGCCTGCGTGCTGCTCGGCCTGCTGGCCTTCCTCCTGGCGCGGGCGACGGTCGACGACCGCTTCCACCGCAACCCTCAGGTCGACGTGGCCGCGGGCTTCGGCCGCGTGGCCTTCAAGGCCTACCCCGAAGCGGCCGCAGCCTGGGACCGCGACCCCCTGCCCGAGCCGATCTTCAACGGCTTCAGCTCCGGGCACTACCTGATCTACCGCGGCCTGCGTCCCTACCTTTGCGGCAACCTCGACCTCTACCCGCGCAGCCACTTCAACGCCTACCGCGCGCTGCTCGCGGGCGACCCGCGCGGGTTCGGCGATCGCCTGGTCGGGGCGGGCTTCCAGAGCGCGTTCCTCGACCACCGCGAGGTCTCGCCGCTCCTGGTCGAGGCCCTGGCGCGAGATCCAGGCTGGGGGCTGCGCTACGTGGGGCCGAAGGCCGTGGCCTTCGTCCGGGGCGCGGAGTCGCGGCCCGTCTCGGCCACGCCGGAGCTCCCGGACGAAGCGCGACAGGGGTCGATCTTGCGCGCGCTCACCCTGCTGCCCGCCCGCGGTCTGCACCCCCGACTGCGGCTGCACCTGGCGCGGGTGCTCCCCGCCGTGGGCGAGACCGAGCGCGCCCTCGAGCTGTCCCGCGGCGCGCTGCGCCTCGCGCCTCACGACCCCGCCGTCCTCGCGGCGACCGCAGAGCTGGAGCGCTTACACGGCGACTCCGAGCGGGCGTGGGAGCTGGCCCAGCGCTGGGTCGAGCGCGAGCCCACTCCCGAGGCCTGGGTCAACCTGGGCAGCCTCGCTATGGGTCGCGGCGACTACACCCGAGCGCTGCGCGCCTACCGCCAAGCGTTGGACGCCACCCCCGATCCAGACACCGCGCTCCGCGCGCGGATCAACCTCCTCGCCGCGGGCGAGGCGGCCGAGGACCCCCTGGCGATCCGCCGAGCCCTGGCGCGCTTCGGCGCGGAGTTGGAGCCTGCCCTCGCCCACTTCTACCGCGGCAACGCCGCGAGGATCGAGGCCGACTACCCGACCGCCCTGCGCTGGCTCGAGGCGAGCACCGAGGCCGACCCGGGCATGCAGGCGGCCTGGGCGCGGCTGGGTGAGGTCCGCTTCCTCTCGGGCGACTACTCGGCCTCCGTGGCCGCCTACCGCGAGCTCGTCGCCCTGGACCCCGACGCCTCCAACTGGCGTGACCTGGGGGTCGCCCAGGAGCGCGCAGGCGACGCCGAGGGGGCGCTGGAGGCGTGGCGACAAGCCAGCGAAGCGGATCCGCGCGAGGTGCTGGCCCTCGTCTACAGCGCCCGCCAACACGCCGCCGCCAGCCGGCGGGAGGAGGCGTTGCAGGCCCTGCGGGAGGCCCTGCGCCGCGACCCGAAGCACCCGCTGGCACGTAAACTCTTGCTGCAGCTGCGCGGGGGGGGCGGTTGAGGGCAGCCACCTCCGCCGCTTCGGGTGCGACCGCCTATGCGCCCACGAGCCAATGGGTTACCGCAACACGTTGTCGATTTGTACGCTTGCGCTGGGACAACCCTGACCCTAGAATCCGCCCGGCGGCCTCTTCCTGGCCGCGCACTTTGCCGGCTCCCGCCGGCTCCACCCTTTTGGCTCCCACGCAAAAGAGAGCCGAAGACCACCGAATGCGGCGACCGAAAGCCCTTCCTGTCAAAACGATCTGCAACGCGGCGACTCCGTCGCGTCCAGCGTCATCCGACTCACGCCCGTGCGGGCAAAGGGTATCGGTGCCGCCTGGAGCGCTTTATGTACGAAGCCCACTGGCACCTGGACAAGAAACCGTTTGAGAACGATCAAAACACCAGCTTCTTCTTCGAAAGCGAGAATCACAAAGAAGCCCTCGTTCGAATCAAGTATGCCGTCGAGCAGCGCAAGCCGCTCGCACTCCTAATCGGCGAAAGCGGCGTCGGCAAGACCTTCGTTTGCCACCGCGCCGCCGAGCAGCTCGCCGGTCGCAACTGCGACACCGGCTGGGTATCCGCCGCGGGGATCGAGCACGGCCTCGACCTCTTGCAGCAGGCCTTCGTGGCCTTCTCCAACGGCGACCCCGTCCCGACCTCCCGCGCCGAGTTGACCTACGCCCTGCGCAAGCTCCTCGAGAGCATGAACGGCAAGGGCCGCTACCCGGTGTTGATCATCGACAACGCCGACTGCCTGCCCGACGGGCGCACCTTCGAAGAGCTGCGCACGATCCTTGACCTCACCGCCCAGGACGGGACCACCCTGCTCACTTGCGTGCTCACGGGCCACCCGCGTCTGCGCGGCACGCTCAAGAAGCGCCACAGCCTCGTGCACCGACTCGAAGTCGGCTACGAGCTCCTGCCCCTCAACGCGGAGGAAGGCGCTGCCTACGTGAACCACCGGCTGGAGAAGGCCGGCGCCAAGGCTGGCCTGCTCGACGACGAGGCGCTCGCCGCCGCCGTCACCGCTGCCGGCGGTTACCCGCGCCTGCTCAACCGCCTGGGTGACCTCGGGCTGTTGATGGGCATGATCGAGGGAGGCGAGCAAGTCTCGCTGAGCCTGATCGAGCAGGCCATGGACGAGGTCGAGGAGCTGAAGAAGATCGCGGGCGGCTCGAGCCGCGAGCAGAGCCGCGGAGGCCGCAGCCGTGGCCGCGGTGGACGCGGCCGCGACCGGGATCGCGACCGGGATCGCGACCGGGATCGCGACCGGGATCGCGACCGGGATCGCGACCGGGATCGCGACGACGACGACGACCGTGAAGGTGGACGCCGCGGCCGCCGTCGGCGCCGTCGGGGACGCGGCGGACGCGACCGTGACCGCGATCGTGACGGCTCGTCCGGGGACGACGCTCAGGACGCCGACGGTGAGAACCTGGTGTTCAACGCCGACGAGCACCGCGATATCGAGAGCATGACCGAGATCATTCAGGGCACGCTCAAGACCTCCACCACCGGTGGCGGTCGCCGTCGCCGGCGTGGCGGTGGGTCTCGCGCTGAGCGCGGCGATCCGTTGCACTACTTCGACTCCAACGTGGACGGCTCGGACGAGGCGCCCGTAGACGACGAGTCGAAGGACGAGCCCAAGAAGCGCCGGCGCCGCCGTCGCGGCGGCCGCAAGAGCGAGGACGCGAGCGAGACCGGCGCCGTCGAGAGTGGCGACAACGGCGACGAGCCCGGTGGGGCCGACTTCGCTGCGGGTCTCCTCGAGGGCGAGAAGAAGTCCGCCAGCAAGAAGGCCGAGAAGGCCGAGAAGGCCGAGAAGGCCGAGAAGGCTCCGGCCAAGAAGGCCGAGACGGCTCCGGCCAAGAAGGCCGCGAAGCCCAAGAAGGCTGCCGTTGCGGCGGAACCCGAGCCCAGCTCGGACTTTGCGTCGGGCCTCCTCGACGAGTAGGTCCGGTGCGCCCGCAGGGCCCGCCTCTCGAGGCGGGCCCTCGGACGCCAGGTTTCCACCGGGGGCCCTGCGGGGCCCCCTCACCCAGGCAGCCGAGCTGCCTGGGCTCGCCTTCACCCTGAGGGCTCCTCTCCCGTCCGCCCGAGGTCCAATTGGCTCCCAAATCCAGTTGAGCCTTGATTTTTCGCGCAGAGTTCATACCCTTCGCGATCTGTTCGTAAGCGAGTACCCATGAAGACTTACATGGCCAAGACGGCCGACGAAACGAAGCGTGGCTGGTACCACGTCGACGCGACGGACCAGGTCCTGGGGCGCCTTGCCACCAAGCTGGCCAGGGTTCTGATGGGCAAGCACCGCCCGACCTACACGCCGCACGTGGACACGGGCGACTTCGTGATCGTCACCAACATCTCCAAGATTCGGGTCACCGGCAAGAAGGCCGAGACCAAGGAATACCCCTACTACACTGGCTACATCGGCGGGCTGAAGGCCAACACCTTCAGCGACTTCGTCGAGGCTGGGCGCGCTGAGGAAGTGCTGAAGCTCGCGGTCAAGCGTATGCTCCCCAAGAGCAAGCTCGGCCGGCAAATGCTCGGCAAGCTCAAGGCCTACAACGGCTCTGAGCACCCCCACGGCGCCCAGGCCCCCCAGCCGCTGGACCTCGAGAAGATCTAGGCAGGATCGAGTCGTGAGCAACGAGAACTTCTTTCGTGGAACCGGTCGCCGCAAGAGCGCGGTCGCCCGTGTGCGCCTGACTCCCAACGGGAGCGGGCACTTCTTCTTCAAGGGCAAGCGGAACCTCGAAGAGTACTTCGTCCGCGAGCAAGACCAGATTCACCTCCTGGCGCCGCTGCGCCTGGTGGGCGCCCGCGACACCTTCGACGTGCACGTCAACGTGCGCGGCGGCGGGATCAACGGGCAGGCCGGCGCGATCCGCATGGGGATCGCTCGGGCCCTGGTGAAGGCCAACCCAGAGAACTACCAGAAGCTCAAGGACGCGGGTTACCTGACCCGTGACTCGCGCCAGGTCGAGCGGAAGAAGCCCGGCAAGCGCGGGGCTCGTGCCTCGTTCCAGTTCTCCAAGCGCTAAACGCCTGCTTCAGGGGGCCCTGGCAGCGCGCTGCTGGGGCTCACCCCCAACTCCAACGGGCTGAGGGCTCTGCTCCAATGGGCTGAGGTCTCGCGTCTTCCTGGGGGCGCCTCGCTTGCTCCCTGCAACTTCGCTATGATCTGAGTCCGTCAGGAGGCTGCATGCAGGAGACGATCCTGCTGACCGGTTTCGGGCCGTTCGGTGAGCATACCCACAACCCCTCCCAAGACGCCGTCGAGGCCCTCTCCGGTGCGTCTTGCGAGGGGTTTCGTTTTCGGAGCCTGGTGCTTCCAGTCCAGTTGGAGCGCGCCGCTGAAGCCCTCCAGGAAGCCCTCGAGGCCGAGCCGGTAGCGGCCGTGATCTCCTGCGGGATCTACGACGCCCAGACGGGCCCCGTGCGGCTGGAGCTGGCCGCGCGCAACCGGCTCGACTATTCGATCCCCGACGCCGACGGCAACCTCTGCGTGGACGCCGAGATCGAGTCCGACGCCCCGGCGTTGCTCTACGGGACCTTGCCTTTGGCTGGGATCAAGCAGCGCCTCGAACGTGAGGGCGTCGCCTGTACGCTCTCCGAAGACGCGGGGAGCTACCTCTGCAACGCGGTCTACTACTGGCTCGCGCGGCACAGCGCCCCCGAAGGCGTCGCGGTCGGGTTCGTGCACCTGCCTCACGGCGCCGCCGCGCAGGCTCACAACATCACGGCCCTGCAGGTGGCCGCCGAGGAGACCGCTCGCCGCCTGGTCGCGCAGCGGGTCGAAGCAACCGCCTGATCCTCAACGACCTACCCGAAGAACCAGAGCCGTCGGCCTCCGACGAGCTCAGGCGAACCGCTCGCGAGATCAGCAGGCTCCAACGCTCTGGCGACAGCGTTGAGTTGAGCCGCGCGCTGCGCGAGCGAGCCGAGGTCTTGCTCGCCATGGGAGAGGACGACACGGCCCTCGACCTCCTGGCCCGAGCGGAGCACGTGCTGACCCGCCTCGACGACGAGGGACCTGCCCGCGACCGGGCGCGGGCGGAGCTGCTCGCCGAGCGGGTGCGCTTGCTCCTCGCGGGTGGGCACGCCGAAGCGCGAGCCCTCGCCGACCTCGCCGACGCGGTGCGCCTGGCGACGTCGGTAGGCCCCGAAATGGAAGAGCTGGTGGTCGAGCTGCTCGTGCACCAGGGGCACGCGCTCCTCGCCGAGGGCGATCTCGTGGAAGCCACCCGCGTGCTGGAGGAGGCCGTCGAACGGGCCAACGCGCTCCCCGGCGAGAACGCGCCTCTGTGGCAGGCCCAGGCGAACCGCGAGCTGGGGGTGGCCTACGCCCACGACGACCTGATGGCCGGGCTCCGTCAGCTCGAACGCACCGAGGCGGCGCTGCGGACCCTGCCCGAGGTCTCGCAGACCGAAGAGGCGCTCTTGCTCTCGACCCGCGCGGAGATGCTGGCCAACGCGGGGCGCTTCAACCACGCGATCCAGGCCCTCGACGACTCCAGCATGCGCGACCAACCCTGGGTCGCCCTCCAGCGCGCCGCGATCTTCGACATGGCCGGCCGCACTCCGGAGGCCTACGCGGCCACCGAAGACCTGATCGAACACATGCGTGGGGTGCACGACCCGGAGAACCTCGAGTCCGCGCAGCAGTTGAGCGAGATCCTCCTCGCTCAAGCCCAACGCATAGACGGCCCAACACGAGCCGAGCTCGCGGCCGAGGTCCTCGGCCTCCTGGGCGAGTTCTCCCCGCTGACGACCCGCTGCCGACGCATGGTCGCTCGGGCGCTCGAGCTGCGGGCAGCCGAGGTCGAGCCAAGCGAGGCGGCGTTGCTGCTCGCCCAACGCGCTCAGCTGCTCGAGGCCCTCGTCCGCAAGCACCAGGACGAGCAGGACCAGATCGAGCTCGTGCGCACCTACCTCCAGCACGGCGACGCGGCCATGCACCTCGACGAGCCGCACACCGCGCGCGCGCGCTACCACGACGCGATCGTGGGCCTGCGCTCCTTCGCCCCCGAGCACTCGGTCGTCCTGGCCCTGATGCCGCTGGCCCTCAACGCCGAGGCCAACGCCCTGGCCGCCTGTGGGCTGTGGCTCGAAGCGCGGCAGCTGGCCGACGATGCCGTGCGCGCGGTCTCCCCGCGGCTGGGGCCCGAGGCGCTCGCCGACTTCGGCGAGATCTTCCTCTTCCGCGCGGTCTCCAGCCTGAACATTGGCGACGCCGAAGGCGCCGTCGAAGGCCTGCAGCGTGCGGTGTCGCTCCTGCTCTCCGTGCTCGTGCGAGACAGCGGAGAGGGCGAGGCCGAGGTCTACGCCCCCATGGTCGACACGGTGATCAACCTCTGCGTGCTCCAGGCCGAGATCCTGATCGACCACCTCGACCGCGTGGACGAAGCCTCGCAGAGCTACGACCAGGCGATCAACCTCTGTCAGCTAGGCGAAGGTCGTCCTGGCGTGCACGCGGCGATCCTCGGAGCCAAGGCGGCGATGCTCAGCGAGCACGGACGCCCCCAAGAAGCCCTGCCCCTCCTGCGGCTGTGCCTCGAGCTGTTCGAGGCCCAGGAGATCGCCGAGACCGTCGCCGGCCAGGGCGATCTCGCCTACGCGCTGGTCAACCTGGCGGGCGCGCTGAACCTCACGGACCAACCGCGCGAAGCCCTCGAGCAAATCAAGCGCGCCGACGAGCTGCTCGATCCGAGCATCGACGGCGGCGCCGACGAGGCGCGACGCGGCGCGATTCGGAGCCTGCTGTTCCGCCAGCGCGGCGAGGCGCTGCTGCGCGTAGGGCACCCCCTGCTCGCCGCGGACGACTTCACCCGCTCCATCGACATCTGCCGAGAGCTGCTGGAGGACGGCGGCGAGAGCCGCTACGAAGCCCTCCAGCAGCTGCCCCTCGCGCTCCTCCGCCGAGCCAAGTGCTGGCTGATCTCTGGCTCGGACCATCTGCGCGAGGCGAAGGTCGACCTCAACGAGGCGCGCCGGCGCTACGAGCAGCTGATTCGCGAAGAGGGGCGCCCCGAGCACGAACGCCGCCTGGAAGAGCTCGAGGACCTGCTGGGCTTGATCCGCGAACAGCGCGGCTAAGGGCCTTTAGCTAAGCCCACCCCGACGCCGAAGGGTTCCCTGGGGCCGTGGTGTCCTGGGCCGTCGCGTGCGACGCGACGCAGTGCCTTGAAGGCCCCCCCTGGGTCCGACGCCTGACCTAGAATCCAGCCGAGGGAGCGCCTGTGGCCAAGACGTCCAAGTCCACGAACACGAGCCGGAAGACGGCCGCCAAGAAGTCGGCCGCCAAGAAGACGGCCACCAAGAAGACGGCCGCCAAGAAGACAGCCGCCAACAAGACGGCCACCAAGAAGACGGCCGCCAAGAAGACGGCCACCAAAAAGAAGGCCGCCAAGAAGACGGCCGCCAAGAAGACGGCCACCAAGAAGACGGCCACCAAGAAGACGGCCGCCAAGAAGACGGCCGCCAAGAAGACGGCCACCAAGAAGACGGCCACCAAGAAGACGGCCGCCAAGAAGAAGGCCACCAAGAAGAAGGCCGCCAAGAAGACGGCCGCCAAGGCCCTGAGCCCAGCGCAAGGCAAGGCGCTCTCGGAGCTGCAGTCCGAGCTGCAGCGATTGGAGGCCGAGCGCGACGACGCAGTCCGGGCTCAGGCCACCCTCGCCGCCGAGCGCGACGACGCAGTCCGAGCTCAGGCCACCCTC
>Ga0070726_10002708_pt1 | contig 15690 bp, 12 predicted proteins | sample tdAd471_FD_67275 | JGI IMG/M metagenome (GOLD analysis project Ga0070726, IMG submission 67275) | Marine sediment microbial communities from the Atlantic coast under amendment with organic carbon and nitrate - tdAd47.1 | ecosystem: Environmental > Aquatic > Marine > Coastal > Sediment | place...
GGCTCTGCCGCCGCCGGCTCGAGCTCTACGCCGTCTAGCGCCAGGGCGAGAAGAAGCAGCGCGTGTTCTCGTTCCCGCTGCAGTTCGCGATGGCGCGGCAGAAGATCGAAGAGTTCGTCGCCAACGTGTTCAAGGAGAACCCGTTCGAGGAGGCCCCGATCCTGCGCGGGATCTACCTCACCAGCGGGACCCAGGAGGGCCAGCCCATCGATCAGGTGCTGGGCTCCATGCGCGAAGCCTACGGGCTGACCGCCGCCGAGGCCGGGCAGAAGCCCCCCGCGGTCGAGAAGCGCAGCTACTTCATTACGCGCCTGTTCCGCGAGCTGATCTTCGGCGACTACGAGCTCGCCCGCAGCCTGACGAGCATGCAGAAACGCCAGCGCCTGTTCCGGATCCTGCTCGCCGTCAGCGTGCTGGTCGCGAGCGTGGTGCTCTTGATCCTGCTCGGCACGAGCTACCTCTGGAACCGGGCCCTCGTCGGCCAGGTGGCGCTGGGGGTCGACTCGGTGGTCGAGGAGCGCAAGCGCGACACCGCGCCCCCGGAGCGGCTCAAGGCGCTCGAGAAGCTGCGCGCCCCGGTGGCCAAGCTCTCGGACTACACCGACGGCTGGCCGCCGTTCCAAATGCGCTGGGGCCTCTACCAGGGCTCGACCCTCAACGACCCGGCACGGAAGCTCTACTTCAAGGAGCTGAAGCAGCTCCTGCTCCAGCCCTGCCTGAAGGCGCTCGAGGCCGAAATGGGCCAGTTCGTCGGCGGGAAGAAGCTCAGCGACCTGCGCAGCGAGTACAAGGTCGACAACGACCAGGCGCTGTTCGAGGAGCTCTACCTCCTGCTGCGCGCCTACCAGTGGCTCACCGACCGGATCCAGTCGGCGGAGGACCTGGAGAAGGAGCGCGAGCCCCTCGGCAAGCAGCTGCGCGAGCGCAACCGCTGGTTGGCCGGGCTGAGCGCAGAGCAGCGCGCGGCGGACGCCACCCGCGACCTGGCCTTCAACCAGCTCGACTTCGTGATCTCCCAGCTCGAGAAGGCCTACGAGTGGGAGCCCGAGTTCAACGAGGAGCTGGTGGCCCAGGTCCGCGCCAAGCTCGAGAACAACTACTGGACGAGCCAGGCCTACACCGCGATCCGCGACGCCCGCGCCGCCGAGCTCGACTCGCAGAGCCTGGAGTCGCTCCTCGGTCAGCCGGGGCTGAAGGCCTTCGCCACCGAGCTGAAGGTCAGCGACGTGTTCAGCGAGAAGGAGTGGAACGACTACTTCGAGCCCGCGGTGCGCGAGAAGAGCAAGGACCTCGAGGTCAAGTTCACCGAGCTCAACAAGGAGAAGAGCGCCGAGGAAATCGCAAAGGAGCTCAAGGACCACTTCGAGCGCGAGGGCCGCCGCCGCTGGCGCGAGCTGCTCGACGACCTGCACGTGAACACCTTCCAGGGCGTCGACGACGCCGCCGAGAAGCTGAACGTGCTCGCCTCCGACGCGACCCCGCTGCCGAAGCTGTTCAAGGCCGTGTGGCTGCGGCAGTACGTGCTCAACGCCGACGAGGAGGAGCCCAAGCTCACCCAGCGCGAGACCGACAAGCTCAAGGTCCCCGAGGGCGAGGACGTCCCCAGCTGGGAGGCCCAGGTCCAGGCGAGCTGCGGCCGGCTGGCGGCGGCCTTCGCGATCCTCGGCAAGGAGCCCGCCGGCAAGCGGCTCTACGTCGAAGCGCTCGAAGACCGGCTCAACCGCCGGGTCGACCCCTTCCGCGAGGTGCTCAAGGCCGAAGAGCTGACCCTGCTCGAGGTGATCCTGCCCCAGGTCCCCGCGCCGCAGGAGGCCTACGCCCGCAAGCTGTTCCGCGACCTGCTGGACAACGTGGCCATGGCGCTGGTGCGCGAGGCGACGACGGAGGCCAACGCCGCGTGGTCCGAGACCGTGCACGCGGTCTACGCCCAGCACATCGCCGGGCGCTACCCGCTGGTCACCGACGCAGAGGCCGAGGTCCCCCTCGAAGAGCTGACCGCGCTGCTCAAGCCCAAGGGCGGCGCGGTGTGGGTCGCGAACACCGCGGTCCAACGGCTGGCGGACTACAAGCTCACCGAGAGCGTGCGCCTGGTCACGCCGGGCAGCCGCTACAAGGGCTTCCTCGAGAGCGCGACGCTCTTGCGCGACGCGCTGTTCCCCAAGGACGGCGAAGACTTCGGCGTGCCCCTCGAGGTCAAGCTGATCAAGCGCTCGAAGGTCACGAACCTGCGCTTCAAGCTCGGTGAGACCTCGTTCAAGCAGAGCGACAACCCGCCGAACTACCTGGTCAAGCTGAGCTGGAAGCGCGGCGAGGGCGGCGCGCAGCTGAGCCTGCTGGCCTCGGGCGAGTCGACCTGGGCGCACAAGGACTTCGGCAACTCGGCCTGGGGCCTGGTGCGCCTGTTGGCCGAGGGCAAGCTCGACACCGGGCGCAGCGGCCAGCGCAACTTCCGCTACACCTGGGCGTTCGAGATCGGCGAGGCCACCCGCGACGGCGACGTCGAGTTCGTCGTCCCTCACGACGGGATCCGCCCCCTGTTCATGGGCGAGCTGTTCGACGATCAGGCCCCACCACCCGAGGCGGTCCCCGAATGATCGCGCTCGAGGTCGGCTGCTACGGCAAGCTCCCCCTGCACGCGGACTTCATTCGTCACCGCGCCGGGCCCGAGCTGCGCCGCCTCGACACCTGGCTCGGCGAGGGCCTGCACATGCTGCAGGAGCGCATGGGGGACGTGTGGAGCGAGGCCTTCTACGGCATGCCCACCCTGCGCTTCATGCGCAGCTTCGCCGACAGCGGCCGGGTCGTGGTCGGCGTGATCTGCCCCAGCCACGGCAAGGCCAAGCGCGAGTTCCCCTTCCTCGTCTACGCGACCCTCGAAGACCGCGCGCTGCGCAAGCGGCCGAGCCTCGTGCCCCTGCTCTGTGGCGACCTGCTCGACCGCGCACAGCACCTGGCGATCCACGGCTGGGAGGGCCTCGACCTGCGCGGGCTGCAGGCCAAGGTCGACGAACTCAGCGGCAAGGCCGACCTCAAGGCGGCGACCCGCGAGCTGGATCGGCGGCTGGAGCAGACCACCGTCGGTGAGCTCTGGGCGAGCTGCCTGCCCCAGGGGACCCCCGAGCAGCGCGCGCTGCTGCTGGCGAACATGGCCGACCTGTTCGGCCCGCGCTCCAAGCCGCGCTTCCCCCTCGTGCTCCCCGCGCCCCAGGACGACGCCCAGGCGACGATCCTGCTCGAACTGGCCGCCGCGGCCCGCGGCCGCGAGCAGTTCCCTCCGCTGGTCACCTGGTCCAAGGAGCCCGGGATCGGGCTGCGCTCGGTGCTGACCAAGCCCACCCCCAGCCAGTTCATCGCGCTCTTCCTCCCCCAGCTCGAAAGCGACGCCTGCGTGCTCGCCAGCGAAGGGCTGGAGAGCGCGTCATTGATCGACAAGGCCCGCGCGCGGTTTGGTCCACTGGCCGAGTCCGGCGGGAGCCCGCTAAAGGACTTGCTCAGGGGGCTGTGCCCTTGACGCCCTCTGGAGCCACGCGTAGGGTCAGCGAGCCGGTTCTCGCCGGGGGTGCAGGAAGGTGAGCGCGCTGGAAACCGTCACATTGGGGAAGGATCCCATCTCCGCGGACGCGCCCGCAGGAGCCCCGGTTCGCTACGAACCGGAGTACGAGGAGCTCCAGGCCCAGATCGCCAAGCTGCAGTCGGTCACCGACCGCACGGTCAAGTGGGAGCTGGTGGTCGAGCTCTCGCGCAAGATCCTGGCCGAGAAGGGCAAGGACATGCTCGTGGCGTGTTACCTGGCCCTCGGCGGACTCCGCCAGAACGGCTACACGGGCCTCGCCGCGGGGCTCACGGTGTGCAACGACATGTTGAACACCTTCTGGGAGACCATGTTCCCCAAGCTCAAGCGCGCCCGCGCCCGCGGGCAGGCGCTGGAGTGGCTGGCGAGCAAGGTCGACCCGATGCCGGACCCGACCCCCGCCGACCGCGAGGCGATCGAGACCTGCATCGACCTGATCCGGCAGATCTACGACTTCACCGGCGAGAAGCTGGGCAGCGACGCCCCCGCCCTGGGTCCCATGCGGCGGGAGCTGGAGTCCAAGCTCGCCTCGCTCCCCGAGCCCCAGCCCGATCCGCCGCCGGCGCCCGAGCCTGCCCCTGCCGCCGAGGCCGCCCCCGCCGAAGCCGCGCCTGCCCCCACCGCGGCGCCTGCACCCTCGCCTGCCGCCGCGCCGGCCCCCGCCCCCGCGCCGGTCCAGGTCGCCGCGCCCAGCGCCGCGCCAGCCCCGCCTGCCGACGTGAGCAAGGTCGAGCAGGTGCTGAACGACGCCTGGGAGAGCCTCACGCAGAGCGCCGACCTCCTGTTCTCGGCCAACCGCTCCGACCCGCAGAGCTACCACGTGCGCCGGGTCGCCGCCTGGTCGGGGATCAAGAAGCTCCCCGCGCTGCAGGGGGGCAGCTTCAGCTTCCCCGGCGGCGGCGGCATGGCCAAGAAAATGGAGGAGCTCCAGGAGGCCGAGGATTGGAACGCGCTGCTCGAGCTCGCCGAGCCGCTGGTCTCGAAGCAGAAGCTCTGGCTCGAGCCCTCCTACTACGCCGCTCAGGCTCTCGAGGGCCTGGGCCCGAGATACCAGAGCGCCTGGGAGGCGGTGGTCGGGCAAATGGTCGGCTACGTGCTCCGGCACCCGGCGCTGCTCGAGGCAAACTTCAAGAACGGATACCCCGTCGCCAGCGGCGGCTGCCGGATCTGGCTCAGCTCGCACATGAGCTCGGGCGGCGGCGGCGGCGCGAGCGACGACGCCAGCGACCCGAGCGGGGCGCTGGAGGAGGCGCGCGCGCTCTTGCTCCAGGGCGGCCTCGCCGACGCGGTGCGGACCCTCGAGGCCGGGCTCTCCGAGCAGCGCAGCCGTCGCGGTCGCTTCCGCTGGGCGATGGCCGTGGCGCAGCTCTGCCTCGACGGCGACAAGGCCGAGCTGGCCTCGTTCCGCTTGCGCAGCCTGCAGGACGAGCTCGAGCGCTACGCCCTGGTGGAGTGGGAGCCCGAGTTGGCGGTGACCTACCTCGGGCTGAGCTACAAGTGCGCGCGAGCGCAAGGTGACGCAGGGGCCGCAGAGGCCAAACAGATTTACGAGCGCTTGTGTCGGGTCGATATGGCCGCGGCGCTGGAGCTCGACGGTTAACCGCGCCCTCAGGGCGCCGAGAGGTTGGACAAATGGGTAAGGACGGCTCGATCGCTCCGCGGGAGCGGGTGAACATCCGCTACAAGGCGGCCACCGGAGACATGCAGGAGGAGCGCGAGCTGCCCCTCAAGCTCCTGTTCGTTGGGGACTACACGCTGCGCGACGACGACACGCCGCTCGCCGAGCGCGCCCCGATCAACGTGGACAAGGACAACTTCAGCAAGGTCATGAAGGGCCAGAAGCTGAAGCTGGACCTCAACGTGAAGAACCAACTCGAGGAGCCGAAGGAAGGCGAAGAGGAGGAGGCGATGGCCGTCCACCTCAAGTTCGACAACCTCAAGGACTTCGCCCCCGAGGCCGTGGCCAAGCAGGTCCCGGAGCTGAACAAGATGCTCGAGCTGCGTCAGGCGCTGACCGCGCTCAAGTCGCCGCTGGGCAACAACAAGGACTTCAAGAAGAAGATTCGCGAGATCGTGGACAGCGACGAAGGTCGTTCCCAGGTTCTCAAGGAACTGGGACTCGGCGAGTAGGCCAAAGAGAAGGACGGAGAGCTACACATGGCAGAAGAGCAACAAGCCGCCCAACCGGCGGCCGCTGAGGCCGAGACGACCGAGGGCTCGCTCCTCGACTCGATCATGGAACAGACCAAGATGGCCCCCAGCGACGACGGATACTCCATCGCGCGCAAGGGCGTCGAGGCCTTCATCGCGGAGCTCCTCGCTCCGGGGAAGGCCAAGCGCAAGGCCGACAAGACCGTTGTCGACCAAATGATCGCGGAGATCGACGAGAAGCTGAGCCGGCAACTCGACGAGATCATGCACAACGACACCTTCCAACAGCTCGAGAGCGCCTGGCGCGGGCTGAAGCTGGTCGTCGACCGGACGAACTTCCGCGAGAACATCAAGGTCGAGCTGCTGAACTGCTCCAAGCAGGACATGCTCGACGACTTCGAGGACTCGCCGGAGATCACCCAGTCGGGCCTCTACAAGAAGGTCTACACCGACGAGTTCGGCCAGTTCGGTGGGAGCCCCTACGGCTCGATCATGGCCAACTACGACTTCGGCCCCGGGCCGCAAGACGTGGCGCTGCTCGGCCAGGTGGCCAGCGTGGCCGCCATGTCGCACTGCCCGTTCGTCGCAGCCGCCGGCCCGCAAATGTTCGGGATCGACAGCTTCGAGGACCTGCCGAACCTCAAGGACCTGCAGGCCGTGTTCGAGGGCCCGCAGTACGCCAAGTGGCAGGCCTTCCGCGAGAGCGAGGATTCGCGCAACGTGGCCCTGACCACCCCGCGCTTCCTCCTCCGTCTCCCCTACGGCGCCGACACCGTCCCGGTCAAGGCGTTCAACTACGAGGAGAAGGTCCAGGGCAGCCACTCGAGCTACCTCTGGGGGAACACGAGCTTCGCCTTCGCGACCCGGCTCACCGACAGCTTCGCCAAGTACCGCTGGTGCCCGAACATCATCGGCCCGCAGTCGGGCGGCACCGTCGGCGACCTGCCGTTGCACCAGTACGAGGCCATGGGCGAGATCCAGACCAAGATCCCAACCGAGGTCTTGATCTCGGACCGCCGCGAATACGAGCTCGCCGAGCAAGGGTTCATCTCGCTCAGCATGCGTAAGAGCAGCGACGAGGCGTGCTTCTTCTCGGCCAACTCCTGCCAGAAGGCCAAGTCCTTCGGCACCTCGAAGGAGGGCAAGGAGGCCGAGAGCAACTACCGCCTCGGCACCCAGCTGCCCTACATGTTCGTCGTCAACCGGCTCGCGCAGTACATCAAGGTCCTGCAGCGCGAGCAGATCGGTAGCTGGAAGGAGCGCGCCGACCTCGAGCGCGAGCTGAACCAGTGGATCGGTCAGTACGTGGCCGACGACGACAACCCCTCCCCGGCGATCCGCTCCCGCTGCCCCCTGCGCAGCGCGCTGATCACCGTCGAGGACGTCCCCGGAGAGGCCGGCTGGTACAAGGTCGACATGAAGATTCGCCCCCACTTCAAGTACATGGGTGCGTTCTTCACGCTGTCGCTGGTCGGCAAGCTCGACAAGGACTAGGTCCGTCCGACCGGGCGCGCGCTGCGCGCGCCCGGCTTACCCCACGACGGGTGCGGCCTGCGAGGCTCGTTGCCTCGCAGCCTGCGCCCGCGTCGTGTCACCAATTTCAACCGTTATCGAGTCAACCATTGGGCGGCCACAGGAGCCGCCACTGCGAGGAAGTAAATGTCTGGAATGAAAGTTTTCATGAAGATCGCCGATATGCCCGGATCGTCGCTGGAGCGCGACGACTGGAGCGAGGTGCGTGGCTTCAGCCACGAGATGAGCTACCCCTTCGACATGCGCGAGGCCAAGGGCCGCGGCGAGCCCGAGCACGGCGCGTGCAAGGTGTGGAAGGAAATGGACAAGGCGAGCCCCAAGCTCTACGAGGCGCTGGCCAAGAAGAAGAAGATCAACAGCGTCGAGATCGAGTTCGAGCGTGACAAGCCGGGCGAGGGCGCGACCGAGGTCTACTTCAAGATCACCCTCACCGACTGCCGCCTGATCTACGCCCGCCCCCACATTCCCTCGCCGGCCGAGCGCGACGAGTCGACCCCGCCCCACATGGACGAGTGCGGCTTCGCGTATCGCAAGATCGACTGGGAGTGGCTCTCCGGCGGAAAGCTGCCGACCACCTTCGACTTCTCGGCGCCCCAGGCCTAGTCGTCCGGTCGTTGGGGCCTCTGCATGAGGCCCCTTCGGCATCGCGGCGGCCGCGGGAGGACCTCCCTTCCGCGGCCTCCTTCCCCAACCCCACAGGAGTCCCGTGTCGCGCGAGTTGACGATCCTTCAGCGCCTGCGCTCCGACGACGTCGCCCCGTCGGCCATGGAGAACACCGGGCTGATGATCCGCTCGGTGCAGGCGAACCTGGTGCGGATCCTCAACACCCGCGAAGGGGACGCCCAGACCCGGCCGAACTACGGCATGCCCCCGCCCAACGAGATCGTGCACGCCTTCTCGGGCGCCGTTGCGCGGATGACCAAGAAGATCCGCCAGAGCATCGAAGACTTCGAGCCGCGGCTGGCCGACATCGAGATCGTGCACCTCGAGTCGCCCGACGATCCGCTGACCCTCAAGTTCCAGATCCAGGCCAAGCTGATCGCCTCGAGCAGCGGCTCCTGGATCAGCTTCGTGCTCCGCTTCGACCCCTCGGGTCGGATCACCCTCAATCGGTAACCCGTGAGCTTCAACACCTACTACCAGGACGAGCTGGCCTACCTGCGCGAGATGGGCCGGGAATACGCCGAGCGCTTCCCCAAGCGCGGCGGGTTCCTCGCCGAGCCGGGGACCGACCCCGACGTGGAGCGCCTGCTCGAGGGCTTCGCGTTCCTCACCGGGCGCGTGCGGCAGAAGCTCGACGACGAGCTGCCCGAGTTCACCCACGCCCTGCTCGAGCTGTTCTGGCCGCACTACCTGCGCCCGCTGCCCTCGTTCACCGTGATCCAGTTCGAGCCGACCTCCAAGGCCCTCGACAAGGTGATCCCGGTCGAGCGTGACACCGAGCTCGCCGCGAGCGACATCGACGGCACCTCCTGCCGCTTCCGCACCACCAGCCACCTCGACGCGGTCCCGCTGAGCGTCAGCGACCTCGAGATCGGGCCCAGCAACTCGCCCTACGTGCGGGTCGTGCTCGAACCCAAGAAGGCCGGCGCGCTGAAGAAGCTCAAGCTCGACCGCCTGCGCTTCTACCTCGCCGGCGAGACCAACGCCGCGACCAGCCTCCGGCTCTGCCTGCTGCGCTACACCAAGAAGGTCGTGCTGCGCGCCAAGACCCTCAAGGAGCCGGTGACCATCGACGCCACGATCCGCCCCGGCGGGCTGGAGTCGACCGACGCCCTCTTCCCCCTGCCCAAGGTCTCCTTCCCCGGGTTCCGCCTCCTGTTCGAGTACTTCGCCTTCCCCGAGAAGTTCAACTTCGTCGAGGTCGCGGGGCTGCAGGCGCTGGCGGACGTCGGCAACTGCAAACAGCTCGAGCTGATCTTCGAGCTCAGCGAGCTGCCCCAGGAGATGCCCCCGGTCAACGCCAAGAACGTGATGCTCAACTGCGTGCCCGCGGTCAACGTCTTCGCCCACGACGGCGACCCGATCCGGATCGACCACACGCGCAGCGAATACAAGCTGCGCCCGTCGTGCAACGACGCCGCCCACTACGAGGTCTACTCGGTGGAGGACGTCACCGGCGTGCGCCGCGGGCAGGCTCAGCACCGAAGCTACTCGCCGCTGTTCAGCTTCCAGCGCGAGGAGGGCGGGCTGTTCTTCCGCGCCCGCCGCGCGCCCTCGCAGACCCTCGAAGGCAGCGACATGTTCGTCTCCTTCGTCGGCCACACCGACGCGGACGAGCTGGACATCGGCGAGACCGTCTCCACGAGCCTGCTGTGCACGAACCGCCAGCTCCCGCGGAGCCTGGGCCTGGGCGCGGTCACCGAGCACACCAGCAGCTCGCCTCGCGCGCTCAAGTTCGCCAACGTGACCGCGCCCACCCCCTCGGTGCCGGCGCCGATCTCGGGCGACCTCTACTGGTCGCTGATCTCACACCTCTCGCTGAACTACCTCTCCCTCGCCGACGCGCCCCGGCTGCGCGAGCTGCTGCGGCTCTACGACTTCCGCGCCCTCGTCGACCGCCAGGCCGCGCGGACCCTCGACCGCAAGCTGAGCGGAATCCAGGACGTGCGCAGCGAGCGCGCGACGCGGGTGCTCAAGGGCGCCGCGGTCCGCGGCATGAAGGTCGTGCTCGACCTCGACGAGGAGCGCTTTGGAGGAGAGGGAGAGGTCCACCTCTTCGGGGACGTCATCAACCAGCTCCTGGGCCAATACGTCTCGCTGAACGCATTCAGCGAGCTCGAGGTCCGGGGCCAGAAGTTCGGGGAGGTCCACACGTGGGCGCCGAGGTCGGGCGAGCGCAGCATCCTCTAGCTGCCGCGCTCCTCGAGCGCGGCAACCAGTTTGCCTTCCAGCAGGCCGTGCGCCTGCTGGAGCTGCTGCATCCCGAGGCAGTGCGGGTCGGGTTCCAGGGGCCGCCCGACAAGGAGGTCGTGCGCTTCACCGGCTGGCTGAGCCTGGCCTTCCCCCCGGGCGACCTGGCCAGCGTCGGGGAGTGGGAGCGCGAAGCCGACGGGCTGGGCAACCTGGACCCCCGCCCGCGCTACCTGCTCGAGACGACCTTCCTCGGGCTCTACGGCAGCTCGTCGCCGCTGCCCACCTGCTACACCGAGGAGCTGCTCGACCAGGACGAGCCGGAGCCCGAGCGCGCGTTCTACGACCTGTTCCAGCACCGGCTGATCTCGCTGCTCTACCGCAGCTGGGAGCGTTACCGGATCGCCGCGCGCTTCCGCGCCGACGGCAGCGACTACTACTCGCAGCGCCTGGGCCGCCTGGCGCACGTCTCCGCCAACGAGGTCCCCGACGACGCCGCCATGCCGCGGCTGCGGCTGCTGGCGCTGGCGGGGCTGCTCAGCCAGAACCCGCACTCCGCGTCGAGCCTGAAGTCCGGCCTCGAGGCCAGCTTCCCTGGGGTGACCTTCGAGGTCGAGTCCTTCGTCCCCCGCTGGCAGCAGATCCCCCAGGACCAGCACTCCCGGCTGGGCACCCTCAACTCGCGCCTCGGCGTGGACACGCTCCTCGGCGAGCGGATTCGCGACTGCGCCTGCACCTTCCGCGTGGTGGTCGACACCAGCGGCTACGACGACTACGCCGACTTCCTCCCCAGCGGCGCGCGCTTCCGCGCGGCGCGGGAGGTGATCGACCTCTTCAACAACGACGCACTCGACTACGAACTCGAGGTTCGGCTCCCGGCCGCGGGAGCGCCTCCGTTCTCATTAGGAAATCAACACGCCCGCTTGGGCTGGAGCACCTGGCTCGGCCGACCGATCGAGTCCGACTGCCAGATTCGCCTGTTCTTCGAAGGAGCACAGCATGGTGGACATTGACCTCAAGGCCCTGGTAGGCCGCCTGAACCCCAACTGCAAGCGCGCGCTGGAGACGGCCGCCGGGATCTGCGTCTCACGCACGAACTACGAGGTCCTCCTGGAGCACGTGCTGCAGCCCTTAATGGAGGACACCAACGGGGACATTTATCACATCCTGCACCACTACGGCGTCGACCACTCGCGGGTCAGCCGCGCGCTGATCGGCACCATGGACGGGTTCAAGACGGGCAACCAAGGTCGCCCGGTGCTCTCGCCCCTGCTCCAGGACTGGCTCAAGTCGGCCTGGCTGATCGCCTCGATCCAGTACGGTCAGGCCGAGATCCGCTCGGGCAACCTGTTCCAGGCGCTGCTCGCCAGCCCGCGGATCGCCGCTGGCGACTACGTCGACCTGTTCGAGGAGATCGGCAAGGACGACCTGAAGAAGAACTTCTTCGACGCCGTGGGCCCCTCGTCGGAGTCGGCGCGGCGCTCGGTGGCCGAGGCCGGAGCGGCAGCCGCTGGCGGCGGCACCGGAGAGGCCCCCGGCGGCGAAGGCACGGCCCTCGCCCAGTTCTGCGTGTGCTTCACCCAGCGCGCCCGCGAGGGGCACATCGACCCGGTCTTCGGCCGCGACCGCGAGATCCGGCAAATGATCGACGTCCTCGCCCGCCGGCGGAAGAACAACCCGATCGCCGTCGGTGAGGCCGGCGTGGGCAAGACCGCCCTCGCCGAGGGCATGGCGCTGCGGATCGCCGAGGGCGACGTGCCCGACCTGCTGAAGGGCACCGAGATCTACAGCCTCGACATGGGCCTGCTGCAGGCCGGGGCGAGTGTGAAGGGCGAGTTCGAGAAGCGGCTCAAGGCCGTGATCGACGAGGTCAAGGGCTCGCCGACCCCGATCATCATGTTCATCGACGAGGCGCACACGCTGATCGGCGCCGGCGGCGCCGCTGGCGGCGGCGACGCGGCGAACCTGCTCAAGCCGGCGCTGGCTCGCGGCGAGCTGCGCACCATCGCGGCGACCACCTGGTCGGAGTACAAGAAGTACTTCGAGAAGGACCCCGCCCTCGCCCGCCGCTTCCAGCTGATCAAGGTCGAGGAGCCGGGCGACGCCGACACCACGACCATGCTCCGCGGCCTGAAGGGCAAATACGAGGAGAGCCACCACGTCACGATCCGCGACGACGCGTTGGAGGCCGCCGCGACCCTCGGCAGCCGCTACATCGCAGGCCGTCAGCACCCGGATAAGGGCGTGGACCTGATGGACACCGCCGCCGCGCGGGTCAAGATCTCGCTCAGCGCCAAGCCGGCGCACCTCGACGACATGGAGCGTCGGATCCTGACCCGCGAGCGCGAGCTCGAGGCGCTGCGCCGCGACCGCGACCAGGGCCGCGGCGACGTCGACGAGCGGATCGCTGAGCTCGAGGCCGAGATCAGCGGGCTCAACGACAGCGTGGCCCAGGTCACCGCGCGCTGGAACACCGAGCAAGAGGCCGCCGGGAAGGTCGTCGCCCTGCGCGAGAAGCTCGCCGGCAAGGGCGAGGACGGCCAGGAGGGCGAGGCCCCGACCGGCGCCGAGCGCGACGGCCTGCTCAAGGACCTCGCGGCCGCCGTGGCGGCGCTCAAGGAGGTCCAGGGCGACGAGCCGCTGATCCACCTCGAGGTCACCCCCGAGGTCGTGACCAGCGTCGTCGCCGACTGGACCGGGATCCCGATCGGCAACATGATCAAGGACGAGGCCTCGGTCTTGCTCAAGTTCGAGGAGGACATGTGCAAGCGGGTGGTCGGCCAGGACCACGTGATGAGCGTCGTCGGCGAAGGGATCCGCGCCTCCAAGGCCGGGCTCAAGGCCGAGGAGCTGCCGATGGGCATCTTCCTCTTCGTCGGCCCCTCGGGCGTCGGCAAGACCGAGACCGCCCTCGGCGTCGCGGACCTGATGTTCGGCGGCGAGCGCTTCATGACCACGGTCAACATGAGCGAGTTCCAGGAGAAGCACACGGTCAGCAAGCTGGTCGGCTCGCCTCCTGGCTACGTAGGCTACGGCGAGGGCGGGATCCTCACCGAGGCCGTGCGCCAGCGCCCCTACTCGGTGGTGCTCCTGGACGAGGTCGAGAAGGCCGACCTCGAGGTCATGAACCTCTTCTACCAGGTGTTCGACAAGGGCACCCTGGCAGACGGTGAGGGCCGCGTCGTCGACTTCAAGGACACGGTGATCTTCCTCACCTCGAACCTGGCGACCGACCTGATCACCGAGGCCGGCATGGCCGACGAGCCAATGCCCGTCGACGAGCTGGTCGCGCTGATCCGTCCCACGCTGAGCAAGCACTTCAAGCCTGCGCTGCTCGGCCGGATGACGATCGTGCCCTTCTACCCGCTGAAGCAGGACGCCCTGCGCGGGATCGCCAAGCTCAAGCTCGCCAAGCTGCAGAAGCGCATGGCCACCCGCCACAAGATCGAGCTGAACATCGAGGACGCCGTGATCGACGCGATCGCCGCGCGCTGCACGGAGGTCGAGAGCGGCGCCCGCAACGTGGACCAGATCATTCGCTCCACGCTGCTGCCGCAGATCTCGACCGAGCTCCTGACCCAAATGAGCGACGGCCCCCTGCCGGGCAAGCTCAACATTGGGATCGACGACGAGACCTTCACCTTCACCTTCAGCGATTAGGTAGCCAACTCTCGGGCTCACGCGCGAGACGAGGAAACCAAAGGAAACGGAGCGGCCCGAGGGCCGCTCCGTTGGCTTGTACGGGGGTGCCCCAGAGCGAGCCTTTGGTTACCAGAGTAATCAGGTAGAGAAGAGATTGAGAGAGTTCGGCTCGCCCTGAGGCATCCGACCCCGTGCACACCCGGGGCCAAGGCTCGCGACCCCATGCGGGCCGCGAACGGACCGCAACCCTTGCTGGCGCAAGGCCTGGGCTCTCCTCGACTGAGCCGCAAGGGCGCCGAGGACGGTCACCCAAAGCTGGTGGAACGTTGGCCCGGCCAGCCCGGTCGGGGGTGCTCCGAGCGAGCCCACCCCCTCTCCTCCCCTTGCTAGGATCCGCGGCGAAGGAAGAGACAGGCGCAGGGGCTCGAGCTCGCAGGCCATGGCCTCGCCCGGGCGCGCCAGGGACACAGAGGAAGGGAACGAGAGGGGTGACATTCGGAAGAGTTGACTGATGCGACGTGTACTACTCGCCGCTTTGCTGGGCGCCGCCGTGGCGTCCGCCCAGAGCACGACCGGCCCCGCCGGGACGGGCTCTGGCACCGGCACCGGAAACCCCAGCGGGCCCCCCGCTGGCGCAGGAGGACATCCCGCCGACCTGGACCTGCCCGTGAGCAAGCCCGTCTACCAGGGCGCTCCCCCGGAGCGGACCCCGCCGATCCCGCCGGAGGTCGACCCCCCGACCGAGAACCCTCCCCCGACCTTCTTCGGTGAAGAGATCGACTCCGAGAGCGACTCGATCGTCTACGTGATCGATATCTCGGGCTCCATGCGCGGCTCGCGCCTGCGCCGGGCCAAGGCCGAGCTCGTGCGCTCGGTGAGCGCGCTCTCGGACAACTTCAAGTTCAACATCATCGCCTACACCTGCAGCCACCGGCAGTGGAAGCGGGCGATGCAAGACGCGACCGACGCCAACAAGGCCGACGCCACGGCCTGGGCCGAAGGGCTCAACGCCAACGGCGCCACCGGCACCGGACCCGCGACCGCCGCCGCCCTCGGCGACCGCGACAACATGTCGGTGGTGTTGCTCACCGACGGCTCGCCCAACTGCGGGGCCAGCGGGACCTCGGGCCACCGGCGCATGATCCGCAGCGCCAACCGCCAGGGCGCGACCGTCAACGTGTTCGGGATCTCGGCCTCGGGCTCCTACCGCTCGTTCTGCCAGGGAGTCGCCCAGGACAACAGCGGCTCCTACACCGACGTGCCCTGAGGCGCGTCGGCCCGCGACGCGCGGGCTACTACTTCCCGTCGGGCACGTCCGAGCCGTCGCTCTCGGGCGTGCGCACCGCCTCCCCGGCGAGGTGCTTGGCGAGCAGCTCCAGGCTGTAGGCGTTCCCGCGCTCGAAGAAGGCGTAGGCCTTGGCCCCCGCCTCGCTGTCGGGCCAGCCGAGGCCCACCAGCTTGACGTGGGTCTTGCCGCCCTCGAGGGCGGTGAAGTAGGTCACCGACCAGGTGCCCACGGTCCCTTCGGCGAAGGGGAAGTCGGCCGGCGCCTTCGTGTTCTGCAGGGCGAGCATGCGCTGCGGGTCGTAGCAGAGGATCGTGTTCACGATCGTCTTCGCGTCACCGATCGCGCCCTGGGGGTCGTAGTTCGTCTTGATCGCGCCCCCGACCTTCAGCTCGACCTCCACGTGGGGCGCCATCCAGCCGCGCATGACCTCGGGGTCGGTGAACGCCGCCCACACCTTCGCCACCGGCGCCTCGATCACCCGCTCGACGACGAGGACCTTGGCCTCACTCGGCTGCGACTCCTGGGCGAAGGCGAGGACGGGGAAGGCGAACGCCGCGACGGCGAGTGTGCGCAGGTACATGGCTACTCCTCTCGGTGCCAGATCCTAACGCGTTCACGGGTCCGCGGTCGTGGCCCCTCCACGCTGGCGCG
>Ga0070726_10002710_pt1 | contig 15674 bp, 8 predicted proteins | sample tdAd471_FD_67275 | JGI IMG/M metagenome (GOLD analysis project Ga0070726, IMG submission 67275) | Marine sediment microbial communities from the Atlantic coast under amendment with organic carbon and nitrate - tdAd47.1 | ecosystem: Environmental > Aquatic > Marine > Coastal > Sediment | place...
ACAGGATAATAGGTTACTTACTGCTTATGTTGGCGCTATGCTCATAGATGTGACAAGTAACGTGTCAATTAGCAATTCAGCCATCTTGATTGAAGGTAACCGGATAAAGCTTGTTGGTGAGCGTGACAAAGTACCCATACCTGATGGCGTGAGAACAATTGACGTTAGAGGAAAATGGATCACGCCAGGATTAGTGGATGCTCACTCCCATTTTTTTGAATCGGGGCAGATATATCCGATGCTGCGGAGAATGAGTTACACCGATGTAGTTTCCTTCGATAAAGAAGTCGCGTGGATGCGGGCACGTCTCCCGGTTACCCTTGAGTCATTTGTCTGTGCAGGAGTGACCAGCACCATTTCAGCTGGAGGGCCTAAGTTTGAATACGATGCTCGCAAGATGGCGGAAAGGGCGTTAAGGGCTCCAAACGTTTTTGTTGCCCACGGACCGATATCCGCTGCCCCGTCCGAGATGATTTTCTCATCCTTTGAGGGAGATACGCCTGTGCGAACAGCGTCATCGCCGGAACAAGCGGTAGCTCGGGTCAGAGAAGGCCGAGGATGGGGGGCTGACCTTATAAAAACCGGGTACTTAGGCGGTCCTTTTGCCGAAATGGAAAAGAATTACGTAGCTCTTCTCGACGCCATCATTGCCGAATCCCATAGGCTGGGCTTTCCAGTTACCATGCATGTGAAAGAGGTAGAACCTGCTCGAAGCTTTGTCTTGGCCGGTGTGGACAGCCTTCAACACACGCCCTCAGATACACAGATTGATGATACTTTTGTCGAGCTTATGCTGAAAAAAAAGACAATGATAGTACCAACCTTGGCAGTCTACAGGCGTCTGACTCTGGAACTTCCGACCCAATCCATCAAACTTTTGCCTATAGAAAAAAGATGCGGGGATCCAGAGGTCATAGAAACTTTTACGACGGCTAATATACCGGAACTATCTCGTGAAAAGTTAGCAAAAGTGAATGCCAATCTAAATATGGCTAAGGAAAACGCAGCAAAACTTTATAGAGCGGGTGTCCCGATTGCCACGGGATCTGATGCTGGCGTACCGGGTGTACTTCATGGCCCGACTTTACATTATGAACTGAAACTTCTCAGTGAAATTGGGATGAGTAATCAGGATATTATCAAAGCTGCTACTCTGAATGCAGCCCGCGTGGCCGGTAAGGACGACCTAGTCGGCAGTATTGAAGCAGGAAAATTGGCTGACTTTTTAATCCTCAGAGCGGATCCGCTTAAGGATATCTCAAATCTCCAAGAGATTGAAACTGTTGTGAAGGACGGAATTGCACTGGATCAGGACGATCTACTCCCACCCGATCATTTGCGGAACTACAAGAGTTTTATTGGGAGGCATGCGGTGCAAAGAAATGAGCTTCCAGATAAGTGGGATTAGATCGAGTGAAGCGTAGAGAAATATCAATTTCTGCGCTTCCCTGACGCTGAAAAGCAAGCAACAATCTTTTGACGTAATCAAGAATTATACAATCGAAATTTAAAAAGACACGGCAGGGAAAAGGACATGTCTCAAGTTTATAAGTTGATACGTGAAGCACGAGATGAATCTGAAAGTTACTGGATGGAGGCTGCGAAGGCTGTATCCTGGTATCGCCCCCCGGGAATTATTCTGAATGATGATAGACGACCCTTCACCCGCTGGTTTGAGGATGGGGAGACAAATACCTGCTACAACGCTGTGGACCGGCATGTGGAGGCAGGGCACGGTAGTCGATCAGCTTTGATTTTTGAAAGTGCCATGACCGGCAGGTCTGAGGTGTATACCTTCAGTCAATTACAGGACCATGTAGCGAGAACGGCGAGGATACTCGCGGATCTTGGGGTCGTCAAAGGTGATCGCGTAGTGATTTATATGCCTATGGTGCCGGAAGCCATTTTTGCCATGCTTGCCAGCGTCCGTCTGGGTGCGATTCATTCTGTCGTATTTGGCGGATTTGCCGCTAAGGAGCTAGCAAAACGTATTGATGACGCGAAGCCTAAGGTGGTCATGTCGGCTTCCTGCGGGCTAGAACCAGGTCGAATAGTAGCTTACAAGCCCTTGCTCGATAGCGCTTTGGTGCTTGCGCGACATAAACCAGAGTGCTGTTTGATCCTGCAAAGAGAGCAGGCAATTGCCTCGTTATTGGAGGGTCGCGACCTGGACTGGGAAAGGTGTTTCGCCAGAGCCAAGCCAATGGAATGTGTTCCCGTCGAGTCAACTCACCCGTCATACATCCTTTATACTTCTGGAACTACTGGTGTACCCAAGGGTGTGGTGCGAGATACGGGAGGACATATGGTTGCTCTGATCCAGTCCATGAGACAAGTTTATAACGTTCAGCCTGGTAATGTGTTCTGGACAGCCTCTGATATTGGCTGGGTAGTGGGTCATTCCTATATTGTCTATGCGCCGCTACTGGTGGGGGCAACTACCATTATGTTTGAAGGTAAACCGGTAGGTACACCCGATGCGGGGAGCTTTTGGCGGTTGATTGACAAACACAAGGTGGATGTACTGTTCACTGCCCCAACCGCTTTTCGAGCGATCAAGGGACAAGACCCAAACGGTGTCTTTCTGAAAAAAAGTGATCTGTCTTCACTTAAAGCTCTATTCCTGGCTGGGGAGAGGGCCGATCCTGATACCATTATTTGGGCAAAGGAAAAACTGAATGTACAAGTAATTGACCATTGGTGGCAGACCGAGCTTGGCTGGCCTGCCCTGGCCACCTGTCTGGGTCTTGGCGATTCCAGGACACTGGCTGGTTCTGCTGGGCGTCCGGTGCCGGGCTTTGATATCTGTGTGGTGGATGACGATCATCAGGAAGTAGAAGTCTGTAAAACGGGCAGTATCGTCATTCGTTTACCATTGCCACCGGGCACTTTTCCAACTCTTTGGCAGAATGAGGAGGGTTACCGCAAAAGCTATTTTGAGGCACACCCAGGGTTTTATAATACAGGGGACGCTGGGTTTATTGATGAAGAAGGCTTTGTCCATGTGATGAGTCGCACGGATGACCTGATCAATGTGGCAGGGCACCGCCTGTCTACTGGTGGCATTGAACAGGTCATTGCCGAACACCCTGATGTGGCGGAATGCGCGGTGCTGGGAGTTCATGACGTCTTGAAAGGTCAGATCCCCGTGGGGCTATTGGTGCTCAATACCGGGGTGAAACACCCGCATGAGAAGATTGTTTCAGAAGTTATCACCCGAGTGCGGGAAAAGATCGGTCCGGTGGTCAGCTTCAAACATGCAGCTGTGGTAACCCTGCTGCCGAAGACCCGGTCTGGCAAAATTCTGCGAGGTACGCTCCGCAAGATCGCAGATGGGGATGAGTATGTCGCTCCAGCAACTATCGATGATCCAAATGCCCTCGTCGTTGCAAAAGAAGCTTTGGCAAAACTCGGATTTCCAGAATGAGAGAACAAAAATGGTATTGCGTGAAAAGTACATGCCCTTTTCTGGGCGTAAACCTATGAAAGAGGAGATAACAAATGTCGTTTAATGCGTTGTTAGTTGAAAAAAACGACGAAGGTAAAACAAGTGCTTCTGTGAAACAAATAGATGTTAATCAACTACCTGAAGGCAACGTAACTGTTGCGGTTGAATATTCCACCTTGAATTACAAAGATGGACTTTGCATAGGCCCCGGTGGGGGGCTTGTCAGAAAGTATCCTCACGTCCCAGGAATTGATTTTGCCGGAACAGTTGAGAGTTCAGGTGATTCCCGCTACAAACCTGGCGATAAAGTTGTTCTGACTGGGTGGCGTGTAGGCGAAGTATGGTGGGGTGGTTACTCCCAGAAAGCCCGCGTGAACGCCGACTGGTTGGTGCCCTTGCCGAATGGCATTTCAACTCGCAGTGCTATGGCTGTGGGAACGGCTGGCTTTACAGCTATGTTAGCTATCAATGCTCTTGAAGATCATGGCCTGAAGCCAGAAAACGGACCGGTTTTAGTAACTGGTGCAGCCGGAGGTGTTGGATCTGTTGCAATATCGATTTTGAGCAACTTGGGGTTTGAAGTTGCTGCTGTTACCGGACGACCAGAAACGGCTGATTACTTGAAGTCTCTTGGTGCGATACAAATAGTACCCCGGGGGGAAATTAACTCTATCACTAAAAGACCGCTGGAATCCGAGAACTGGGCGGGCTGTGTCGACTCCGTAGGTGGGGAAATGCTAGCAAGAGTACTTGGACAGATGAAATATGGAGCATCTGTTACTGCTGTTGGTCTTGCCGGTGGCACAAATCTGCCTGCGACGGTTATTCCCTTCCTGCTGAGGGGAGTAAATCTACTTGGCATTGATTCTGTTATGCAACCTTTTGAGGTTCGCCAAAAGGCTTGGCAGAGAATTGCTAGAGATTTGCCAATGGAAAAACTAAAGAAGTTGATCATTCCTACAACACTTTCAGATCTGCCAAAGCTTGGTTCGGATATTTTGAAAGGCCAGATAAAAGGTAGAGTAGTAGTGGATGTAAACGCCTAACGTAATTGAATTAAATTAATGCTTCCCCTTGGTTCGAAAAGCATCATATTGCAATTTTAACCTTATGTGGGCACCACAATGCACGAATCGTTTTTTGGAGATGAGACCAATGAAGAAACTAATTGATAAAGATGTGCCCATATATGGCACCTGTGAAGACAAGTTTAGGAGAGTCCTTGACACATTTAAGGCTAATTTTGTTGGGAGTGGGGAGATCGGCGCTCGCGTAACAGTCATTCAAGGAGAGGATGTTGTAGTAGATTTGTGGGGTGGTTATACCGATGTCGAGAAGATGTACGAATGGCGCGAAGAGACTTTAGTTAACACTATGTCTGTCAGCAAGGGTGTGATGGCCATGGCCGCTCATCTGCTCGCTGATCGCGGTCTATTGGATTATGAGTCGCCGGTAGCAAAATATTGGCCGGAATTTGGTCAAGCAGGTAAAGGCAAGATTACTGTACGTCAGCTGCTGAGCCATCAAGCATCACTAGTCTATGCTGATGATGCCGAACCAGGTGATTATCTCGACTTTGACCGTTACGCAGCTAAGCTTGCCGCGCAATCACCAAATTGGGAGCCAGGCACGAATCAGGCTTACCATTCCATGTCTATCGGTTTCTTAGTCGGTACCCTGGTTTATCGAATTGACGGTAGGCGGATCCAACAGTTTATCAAAGAAGAGCTAGTGGAACCTCTTGGGGCAGACTATATTCTTGGTTGTACAGACGAGGACCTAAAGCGTGTATCTCCAACAATTTTCAATCCGGAAAATAAGCTAATGACAGGGGGGTTAATCAATGAAAAAACGATAAAGTGTTTTGCGCCACTTCCAGAAGACCCTCTCTTTTTCGCGACTCCAATTCATTGGAAAACTGGTAATCCATCATCCGCTGGAGTGTCAAACGCCAACGGTATTGCACGGCTTTTTGCTCCGCTAGCTAATGGTGGAAAATTTAGAGGAATCAAATATTTTTCATCGGAAACGATTGCTGCCATGTCTGAGGAGCAGTGGCATGCTGAAGATTCTCTGTTTGGGAACGAATTCCGCGTGACTATGGGATTGTTGCTCAATATAGATTTTAACTATTTTGGTAGGGAAGGCAACATTGGTTCAGCGGGTGCTGGTGGATTTCTTGGGTTTGCTGATTCGGAGAACCATCTTTCTTTTGGTTATACGCCGGTACGCATGACAACTGGTGAAGGGCTTGGTGATGAACCGAGACGTATTGTGGATGCGATGTATGCTTGTTTAGGGTGATGATGAAGCGATGTTCAACGGGTGCCCAATTAAGTTAATTATATTTTTAATTGAAGATAAGAGAGATAGTTGAAAGGAGATGGTTTTGAGAAAAATAAATCCAGAACAAAATAATAAAATAAAAAAGACATCAATTCTAGATCAAGGCGATAACAGCGGGCCCTATAAAATGATTTTGATTGAACGTCGAGAGCAAGTCGGACTGATTACTTTAAACCGGCCAAAGAACTTGAATGCACTGAATAAACAAATGGCTGTAGAAGTTTTGCAGGCCCTACGTGAGTTCGATACGGATAACAAAATTGGGGCTATTGTAATCACTGGCTCGTCACGGGCTTTTGCGGCTGGCGCGGATATTGCGGAAATGGTTGATAAAGATTTTACAAGTATTTATATGGATGATTTTTTCGGCCCCTGGGATGAAGTTAGACAAATATCAAAACCAATTATTGCCGCTGTATCAGGTTTTGCTCTTGGTGGTGGGTGCGAGCTTACATTGCTATGTGATTTTGTGATCGCTTCGAAGGATGCACAATTCGCACAACCCGAAATCAAGCTCGGTATTCTTCCCGGGATTGGGGGTACTCAGCGATTGACGAAAGCTGTTGGCAAGGCAATAGCAATGGATATGATTCTGACCGGACGCCTGATAGGAGCGCAGGAAGCAAAAGAAATTGGATTGGTCGCACGTGTTGTTGATGGTGAAAAACTACTTGAAACAGCATTTGAAGCTGCAAATATTATTGCTGGCCACAACGCGCCTGCCGTGAAAATGGCCAAGCAGGCTATTAATGCGGCTTTCGAAACACCTCTGACAGAAGGTATTAGGCAAGAGAGACTTCTTTTTCAAGCTGCTTTTGCGACTTTAGGTCAGAAAGAAGGAATGCAAGCATTTCTGGAAAAACGAGCTCCAATCTTCCAGGGTCGATAAACGAACAGAAATTTAAACCAGGAGAATCAAATGCCTCAGCCTGATCATATTATCGCGCTCGAAATGCCAGACGATATCACTCTCGAAAGCCATCTCGATGAAGACTTTCAAAAATATTTCAGCATTTGCCGCGAAAAGATAGGTTTTGTTCCCAATGTTTTGAAAGCTTATGCGATTAAACCTCAACGATTAAAAACATTCGCAAATTTTTATAATGAGCTGATGTTAGGGGAAAGCGGACTTTCAAAACTCGAACGCGAAATGATTGCCGTGGTCGTGTCTTCGATTAACCGCTGTTACTATTGCTTGGTTGCTCACGGACAGGCTGTACGCGCCATGTCGGGTGATCCAGAATTAGGAGAAATTCTTGCGATAAACTATCGGATCGCCGACCTTTCGGAAAAGCATCAATCAATGCTTCAGTTTACAGAGAAGCTAACGAGAGAACCCTATAAGGTATCTGACGCAGATCGGGAAAAACTTAAATCTATTGGCTTCACAGAATCGGATATTTTCGACATCTTTGAGGTGGCCGCATTTTTCAACATGACAAATCGCATGGCCTCTGCTCTCGATATGATGCCAAATAAGGAATATCACAAACTAGATCGGTAAATGGGGTTGATAAATCGAGTGAACCTTCGAGACCTATAAGATAAGCAAAGGACATAGGAAGTGGATTTGCTAAATTGCGCTTGATCGTCGTAACGGCAACAAAATCATGTCGCGGGTATTACAGCCATGGCCTGAATAGATTTCATCTGTTTAAGATGCTGGTAGAGCCTGTGTTTGCGTGATCATTTAATCTCGTTAGAACGATGCTTGGTTTAGGTTCAAAAGACTCTACTGGTGAATGCTCCTGGTGGCTCTTGCTAAAAAAGGATACATATTGAAACAAACCAATAGAGTAACGGCTATCTTTTATATCGCCGAGAGTAGTAGAGATTAAATAGGTAAATTTCCAAACAGGTATGATTTCATGGACAGAATTATCAATTCGCGATGTACATCTATTTAAATTTCACCAGAACGTGATAAGTCTTAAGTTACCCAGATATAGAGTTTCCTACTCATTGTACAAATTCCGAGCAAATAATATGTCCGCTACTCCCATATGGTCGCCTGCAAACGCTGAGGTGACGCGAACAAATCTTTATGATTTTATGGCTGCTGCCAATCAGCGCTACGAACTTAACCTAGCAGACTATAACGAACTTCATCAGTGGTCGATCAGCCATACTGGCCAGTTTTGGTCACTAGTATGGGATTGTTGTGGTGTCATTGGCGACAAGGGGCGCCGCCATCTGATCAATGGCCACAGCATGCCAGGTGCACAATTTTTTCCTGATGCGACACTAAATTACTCCGAAAACCTGCTACGGCGTCGTGATAATAGCGATGCATTGGTATTTTGGGGTGAAGACCGTGTGCGGACACGCCTATCCTGGAATGATCTGTACGATTCAGTTTCGAAGATGGCGCAAGCTTTCTCTGATATGGGTATCAAACCTGGTGATAGGGTTGCTGGCTTTATGCCCAACATGCCAGAAACTATCGTTGCGATGCTTGCGGCTAGTTCGATGGGCGCAGTGTGGAGTTCATGCTCACCTGATTTTGGTGAACAGGGAGTGCTGGATCGCTTCGGACAGATAGAGCCCAAGCTTCTGATTGCCTGCGACGGCTATTTCTACAATGGCAAAGTAATAGATAATCTGCCCAAACTGGCGGCAGTGGTGGAACGACTACCTACACTCCAAAAGGTAGTGATCGTGCCCTATCTGCGCGAAAATATCGACCAAGAGCCAACGGTGGGTGAGGTCGATAAAGCGCAACTTTACTGTGATTTTATTCAACCCTACTTGGCTAAAGAGATTGAATTCGCCCAGCTGCCTTTTAACCATCCGCTGTGTATTCTTTTTTCCAGCGGTACTACCGGCGTACCAAAATGTATTGTGCATAGTGCTGGTGGAACACTGATTCAGCACCTTAAAGAACAGCAGTTACACTCGGACATTAAAGCGGATGACCGAGTTTTCTATTTTACCACCTGTACCTGGATGATGTGGAACTGGCTGGTGTCTGGCTTAGCATCAGAAGCTACGCTGTTGCTCTATGATGGCTCCCCCTTTTATCCGGGCGGGCAAATCTTGTTTGATCTTGCTGACACCGAACAGATGACTCATTTTGGCACTTCTGCCAAGTATATTGATACGCTTAAGAAACAAGCGGTGCATCCGAAAGAAACGCATTCTCTTTCGTCATTACGTCTCATGGCCTCCACCGGGTCGCCATTGGTAGCGGAAAGCTTTGATTTTGTTTATGAGCACATTAAGTCTGATCTGTATCTGGCCTCCATTGCGGGAGGGACAGATATTATTTCCTGCTTTGTATTGGGTAACCCTATGGCACCCGTATACCGGGGAGAAATCGCTTGTTCGGGTTTAGGTATGGCGATGGAAGTCTGGGACGACGAGGGGTATGCCGTTTATGAAGAAAAAGGCGAATTGGTGTGCTCCAAGCCTTTTCCCTCCATGCCGATTGAATTCTGGAAAGATGCAGGAGATCAAAAATACCATGCAGCCTATTTTGAGCGCTTTCCAAACGTTTGGACGCATGGCGACTTTGCCGAGATAACTGTCAACGGCGGTATGATTATCCATGGCCGATCGGATACGACACTAAATCCCGGTGGTGTGCGGATTGGTACTGCCGAAATCTACCGGCAAGTAGAGCAGATTGAAGTGGTACTGGAAAGTATTGTGATAGGACAGCAATGGGAAGGTGATGTGCGAGTGGTTTTATTCGTTGTTCTCCGTGAGGGGGTGGAACTTGACGAGCGGTTGATTCAACAGATCAAGAATAAGATTCGAAGTGGCGCAAGCCCTCGACATGCGCCAGCCAAAATTATTGCGGTTGCGGATATCCCTCGCACTAAATCAGGGAAGATTACGGAGCTTGCTGTGCGCGATATCGTAGAAGGGCGACAAGTTAAAAATAAGGAAGCGTTAGCTAATCCTGAAGCCCTGGCGCTTTATCAAAATATTAAAGAATTAGATGATTAGATTAGGGAAATACAGCTTTCTGCCGTGACCTTTGAATTAAGTAATCTGAACAACGCATATTTGCAATATGCGTCCCAAATGTAAGTGGCCTTATGCATATACAGAACCTTAATATCGAGCATGCAAAAGAGGCTTTTCAGTGATTGATAACGGTAAAAAATGATCGGCAGAGAAGACATGATTCATTCTGTCATGGCTAATGGCGTTTAAATGGTATCGGAAAACTAGTTATTCATAGGGGGCAATGGTCGGATAAACGCATTAAATAAACTATACAAGCACTACTGGTGTCCATTTGAAATCATACTATACCCTCACTTTTTACTTTTATGCGAACAAAAATTTGAAAACGACTGCACCCATTATTGGGATTTCCTGGATACTAAGAATTTCACTCTGGCTGATACTCATCCACGGCAATCTGTCTCTGGCACTGCCGCTGACGGATGTGGCAACCGAGCAACTGGGCGTGCAACTATCTGTGACGAATTATTTGGGGAGTGGGAAGTGCGCCGGTTGCCATCGTAACGAGTTTAAATCCTGGCAGGGTTCCCATCATGCCCGCGCTATGTTGCCTGCTACTACAGCCAGCGTACGAGCTGATTTTAGTAATGTCGAAGTGACCCATAAAAAGATAACGGCGCATTTCCGGCAACGCGATGGCGGCTACTATGTCACTACTCAGGGCGTAAACGGTAGGATCGAGGAGTTCCAGATTAAATACACCTTTGGTTACGATCCATTACAACAGTATTTGGTGGCGTTTCCCGGTGGCAGACTGCAGACGCTTCCTTGGGCCTGGGATACGAAAAAGGGTCATTGGTATTATTTGCAGGATCCGGTACCCGATCCTGACGACTGGTTGCATTGGACCAGAGGCGCGATGAATTGGAACGCTATGTGTTCCGATTGCCACTCCACAGATGTAGATAAAAACTATCAAGCCGACTCGGCAACCTATGATACAAGGTGGTCAGAAATCAATGTTGGCTGTGAATCCTGCCACGGTCCGGGACGGAGACATGTTGACTTGATGGAGGACCAAACGCGCCCTAAGAATGCAGATCCGGCAATTCTGATGAGGCCCGGGCTATCGCCGTCGTCTCAGGTCGAACAATGCGGCCGTTGTCATGCTCGACGGACGCAGTTGAGTCCGGATGCTCAGCCTGGCGAGAGCACTATGATGAATCAATATTCACCAGAGATTTTGCGTCCCGGTCTTTATCATGCTGACGGCCAGATAAATGATGAGGTCTTTGTCTACGGCTCTTTTACCCAAAGTAAGATGTATCTTAAAGGCATCGCGTGCAACAGTTGTCACGATGCTCACTCGGGCAAACTGCGCTCTCAGGGGAATCAACTCTGCACGACATGCCACCTTTCCGCACAATACGATAGCATTCAGCACCATCATCATTCGGAATCATCGCAAGGCTCTCAGTGCGTTAGCTGCCATATGCCGGGGAAATATTATATGGGTGTGGATTGGCGCCATGACCACAGTTTGCGAGTGCCGCGACCAGACTTGAGTGTGCGTTTCGGTACGCCCAATGCCTGTAATGATTGTCACGAGAACAAGAATGCGGAATGGGCTGCCAAGGCAATCGTTCGGTGGTTCGGAGAGGAGCGACGGCCGCATTTTTCGGAGATATTAGCCTCAGCGACTACCGACCTTGGTGCTACGCTTCCCAGCTTAGTGAGTCTGCTCGAAGATCAATCTCAGCCAGCAATTGCCCGAGCTACGGCGGCATTCTGGCTTGCGCAGGCGTCGCAGTTAGAATCCGTTCAAAAAGCGTTGATTAAAGTCCTTGCCGATCAATCGCCGCTCGTTAGAATGCAGGCGGTTCGTGCGTTTGAGGGCTTTTCGGCGGAGCAACGCTTGCGCCTGTTTTCTCCTTTACTAAATGACCCGGTGCGCGGCGTCAGAATTGCCGTGGCGAGTACATTGGCGGATATCTCCGATAGTTCCATCGCACCATCCTATACAAAAGCGTGGGGCATGGCTCAAAGAGAGCATCAGGCCTATATGGTACAGAATGCTGATTTTGCCTCAGGGCAACGTTACATCGCTATGCATAATGAAAAGTTACAGCGATTCACGGAGGCAAAGGTTGCATATAACGAAGCACTTAAAATTGATAATCGTGATACCGCATCTCGAATTAATCTGGCGCATCTGCATTATCGTCTCAAAGAATTCAAGGAAGCGGAGATGGCGTTTAAATCTGCCATCAGATACGAACCTGAGTTCGGGCCAGCCTATTATTCCTTGGGTTTATTGTTGGCGGAGTTAAAACGCTACAAAGAGGCCGAAGGCTATCTAGCTGAAGCTCAGCAAATTATGCCGAGAAATGAGAGAGTTCAAAAAAATCTACAGGCTGTGCAGTATTTTCTAAACAGGTAAACTGTCCTTGGCTAATTTGTTATTATCCAGCGACCGGAAACTGAAATGGTTTTTGGTGGTGTATTAATGTGACAACATGTGTCACAAGAATTGTTAATTGAGTAGGAAATAACATGTTTGCAGCCCACCTAATAAAGAAGCTGATGTGAGCGGAAGCGGCAACGGCAACTCTATATCCTCAGTCGCTCTTTTTTCTATTGGGTTTGGTGCGATAGTTGGTATAGGCTGGCTTATGCTAACTGGGTTATGGATTAATGAGGCGGGACCACTCGGTGCGTCTATCGCGCTCCTGGTAGGAGGAATAGGGGTGGCAGTAGTTGGATTTAACTATGCTATAGTCGCGCAAAAATTTCCTCTCGCCGGCGGAGAAATGGTTTATGCGCAACAGTTCTTTGGCCATAAAACCTCACAGATAACCGGCTATCTACTACTGCTGCTATTTCTCTCCGTTGCCGCTTTTGAAGGCATTGCCGTAGCATGGGTTCTCTCTATACTGATTCCCAGTCTACGTAACTCACCGGTCTATCATGCACTTGGCCAGGAAGTCTACGGATTTGATCTTGCTGTTGCCATTGGGGGTACCTTCACATTAGTAGTTCTAACCAAGCGCGGTGCAAGCTCGAGCGGAAAGACGCAGAATATACTGGTTTGTTTATTTGCCATCGCCTCATTATGTTTCATTTCCTTGGGACTTGCTTCAACCGAAAAGTCTAATCTTCAGCCATTGATCGCCGCATCGAGCAATAACAGTTACATCACTAACATTCTGAAGGTTCTCGCGATTACACCTTTTATGTATGCAGGCTTTAATTGCATTCCACAGGCTGTACCAGAAGCAAGTAATGCTACACTCAAAATTTTACCTAGGATAGTACTGTTATGCGTGTTGGTGTCAGGTCTGTTCTACGTTCTTGTCATCTTTGCAACGGCCGGTGTAATGCATAGATCTGAGCTGCTTAACCAAGAATTACCTGTTGCACGCGCAATGGAAGTTGCTTTTAATTCCAGGGCAATCGCAAACATTGTCTTATGCGCAGGTCTCCTTGGTCTAATAACAACGTGGAATGCAATGTTTTTTGCAAGTACACGGCTTATGTCAGCCATGGCGGGACAGAGGCTTCTTCCATCGGTGCTGGCGATAAAGGACGCTACGACGGGCGCGCCAAGAACTGCAATTCTATTGACTGCTGCGATCAGCGGTACGGCCATGTTTCTTGGTCGAGGGTTCGTTGTACCAATTGTAAACACGGGGAGCACGATTATATCTTTTATGTTTCTACTCGTTTGCCTCGGCTTATTTAAGGACAATTTATGCGAAAAGAATAAGGTAGTATCAGAACGGCTTTATTCATTCGTTGGAATTTTAATTTCAGGATTTCTGTTCCTCTTATCCCTACATGGTCAATATCAGGATAGTCATTATTTGATCCCAATAGAGTGGTTGATATTAACGGTATGGTTACTAATGGCTGCCTCGATTAACGTATTGATCAATAAATTCTATCAATAGAAAGCGCTATTTATGACTAACCAAATTACAGAAGTTCTATAACTGAATAGATTTATAACACCATCTAGCGATATCATGTTTCTTATTAGTGATCTTTTCGAAGTGGAAAGACATCAAAACCCATATTGAGCCACTCATTTCGCATTTTGGAATTGCCATAGTCGCCATCAGGTTCGATATGGGCCTCGATGATCCTTTTGCGCAATCGAACATTCTCATGAGCCGACGACTGGGTGCCCTTCGTGCCAAAGAGCAGCCGCCGCTGTGTTCTATCTTGAGAAGACGATACATCACAGCTGTCGGCGAGACGCTAGTATTTCTCTTGCCTCCCTTGCTATAGCGAACTAGTCGCGCTTAAAAATTTTGTGTTCCTTTTTTCAGCTCTTTAACAGGTTCTCCCTGACCGAACATCTCAGGCTACACCACCAATAGTTTTTCTAACTCGACAGCTTCTTGCTTGAATTCAGGCGCAAACTTGCGCTGTGATTTCCTTCTTAAAGCACACACACAAAAGCCAACTATGGCTCTTAAGCTAGGTGTTCACTATTTCCTGGTAAAACCACACTTGCGCATAAAATATTGGATATCCTTGTAATCTATCTGAACTTTTACGTCGGGATGTACCAGCATCCTTCTTCATAAGTGCCAATTGGCCTCGAAAACTATCCCGCAGTTGGCGCCCAAAACTGTCCAGTCTACTGTGGCGATTTTGAGTGCTTTTTCTTTGTACTCTGGCTTTCTTTAAACCGGTAAACCCTGGGAAGTCCAGTACGATCACAATGAATGTTGTCATTATTATGCCTTTACTAGGAGAATGACCTTACATTGCTTCCGTAGATGTCTAATAAGACGCCACCGCCCAAATTAAATTCTTGTTAGGCGGTGGCGAGGGGCGCAATGAACCGAATGATCGATCAATTCGGTTTTAGCTAATTAGAAATCGTAAGTAAAAATGACTCCATAGGTTCTTGGTAGTTCAATAAACTTAGCAATGCCGGTTTCTGCAAAATTTTGAGCTCCAGTTGAGTACACTTCATCGGTCAAGTTGCGTGCATAAAGCGTCACTTTCCATTGATCTTTAGATAATGAGGCATAAAAATTGGCTATACCGTAAGCATCTTCACTATAAGCAGAATCGTTGAAAAAGTTATTGTATTGGTCATCTCTCCAAGAATATTCACCCCTTAAAGAAATGGCCCCAACATCAAGAATTTTTTCATACTGCATTGTCACTGCGTAAGCAAATTCTGGTGCCTGATTGAGAGTGTTACCCTCAACGTTGACGGGTACGCCTTCGTTTGGACCGCTATCTCGCGCTGTCAAGAATTGATCATAAGTGGCATCGAGCCAGGTTGCACTGGCGGTAACAATTAGTTCTTCGGTAATTTGAGCTGTCAGATCCATCTCAAAACCTTCGATGGTTGCATCTGCAGCGTTGAAGATAGCAACACCTGTGGAGGTTTCGCTGGCCAAAATGAAGGCTTGTACCTGTAAATCTTCATATTCATAGAGAAAAGCACTGAAGTTTGTACGTAATCTCCCGTCTAGCCAATCAGCTTTTAGGCCCACTTCATAAGCCCACAAATACTCGGGGTCAAATGCGTCATTTCCATCAGAGAAGTTAAAGCCTCCACTCTTAAATCCGCGAGTAATACTTGCATATACCATCATTTCGCTATTTATGTTGTACTGAGCGCCAAATTTTGGAGTCCACGCATCAAAAGTGGCATCTTCGGATGAGAGAAGCCATGCGGGGTCAAAAGCCGGAGCAAATTCAACTGGCACTAAACGAGCACCGTCTAACAGAGAATAGGTATTTCGATCAATTTGCTTATCTTCTTCACTGTATCGAATACCGGCGTTAATACTGAAATCGTCAGTGATATGGTAGTCTACCTGTACAAAAGCAGCTATTGCCTCTGTTTCTGCAGGGCTCAGGAAGCGCGCAGCGTAGGTTTCACCAATTCCGAACGCTGTGCCGACATAGGGTAGTTCGATAATAGCGTCTTGGGCGA
>Ga0070726_10002711_pt1 | contig 15672 bp, 9 predicted proteins | sample tdAd471_FD_67275 | JGI IMG/M metagenome (GOLD analysis project Ga0070726, IMG submission 67275) | Marine sediment microbial communities from the Atlantic coast under amendment with organic carbon and nitrate - tdAd47.1 | ecosystem: Environmental > Aquatic > Marine > Coastal > Sediment | place...
CAACGCGGTGCTGAAGGTCCGCCCCGACGATGAATGGCGTTGCCTGATCTGCTTGGCTCGATTCGCCGGGCTCCGCTGCCCTTCCGAGATCTCGCTGCTCCGTTGGGAGCATGTCGATCTCCAAGCCCGCCGCATGACGGTCCTGAGCCGGAAGACCAAACGGTACAAGGGCGGCGACCGCCGCGAGGTCCCGATCGTTCCGCAGTTGTTCGATGTCTTGTCCGCACTACACCGTGCACGCACTTCCACCAGCGGACCGGTGGTCCCTCGACTTGCAGGCCGCTCCAATATCAACCTTCGGACCCAGTTCGAGAAGTTCATCAGACGGGCGGGGCAGGAGCAGTGGGAAAAGCTGTTCCAGAACCTCCGAGTGTCCGCGGAGAACGATTTCCAGAAGACCTGCAGGCCGGCCGCGGTCAGGAAGTGGATGGGACACAGTGCCCAAGTCGCTGCAAGACACTACGAGATGGTCCTCGACAGCGACTTCGACGATGCGATCCGCGTCGACCCCGAGGACAACTCCGGCCGGAGCTGAGCGATCGCCCCGCTCGGAATCCCCCCGCCGCTCGTCACAGCGATGGGACCATTGAGAACCTCTTGTTCGCCGGCGGACCAAAGGGTCCGCCGGCTTTTTCGTTGCATGCCCGGGATCAGCAGAGGCGGTATATCCGCGACCCCCGGCCGCTCGATCCAAGGGGGACGGCGGAAAACCAAAACACTCACCCGCTGCAAGGGCGAGCAGCAAGCGAAGCCCCGCCAGGGTGGCAACAAAGTGGCAACAAGGTGGCAACATTTCCGGCAACAGCCACGCTGTGACTGGATGTGACGGAAACGCGAGAAGCTCTGGAAGTGCTTTTCTGACAGGGGCTTATACGCTTCTGGCACTTTGCGTGCCACCCTATCACATACCTCAAAGTGGGCGATACTGGATTCGAACCAGTGACCTCATCGATGTCAACGATGCGCGCTAGCCAACTGCGCCAATCGCCCAAGTTCCCGCCAAAGCGGGCCCGGCAGGATACACCAGACCCACCCGCCCCGGCAAGCGGCTCACTCCGCTGATTTCGACGCTTCGGCAGGCCGCAGTTCCAGCACCCGTCGCACCTCGACGGGAAGCAGGGGCAACGGTTCGCCCGAATGCCACGCCCCGTGCTGGTCACGAAAGTGAGGACTCAGTGGCTTACCGGACTGGCCACCCGGCATGTGGATCAGACCCGCTTCCAGCCGTCCAGGGCTGATCGCGAAGCGTTCGCTCGCCCCGAAAGTCGGCCGCGCGACACGCACACTGCTCGTGTCACCGCTTTGCCACGCCGGCGGGATCTCCAGCATCCTTCGCATCGGTGCAGGGGCCATGTCCGCGAAGGGGTGAGCGACCCGGCTCTGGTTCCGCTCCCCCCACGGCGTCTCGATCCCGCCGTCGCCCCCGGGCCCGAAGTCACGCACCATTCCGACAAACACCCGACGCAAGAGATCGTCCCAGTCAGCGTATCGGGGATCGAGCAGATGCGCCGGACGCTCTTCCAGCAGCCGCAGCACCGGCTCGTCGCCGCTGAACGAGACATACACCCACTCCTGCCCGTCCGCCGCGGCCGGCGCGAGCAAGGGCGACAACGCCGCTTGCTGCAGACGCGACCGGAACGCCCGCAGCAGCCTGAACGCCGCCTGGTCCGTATCCGAAGTCCCATTCCAGCCGCGCACAATCTCGACGGCCCGATCGATCAACTCGTCATCGGCGGAGCTTGGCATCGCCCCGAGCAGGTGATCCCGGTACGGGTCGAGCAGCGCCGATCGCGTGTCGAGGGCAACGTCGAACACCTCTCGCTCCGTCCATTGATCCGCCTCGCCTAGAAGTTCGCGGATCCGCTGCGCACGCACGCCGAGCGCGAAGTCCCGTCCGAGTTCGCTCGCTCCGTTGCGCAGCGAGACCACCCGGTTGTTCGCCGTGAACAGCACGCCCGAGTCCGGTCGCACCAGCTGAGGCCGGTCCTGCCCCTCGCGGTTCCCGAGCCAACGGGTCGTCCCGTTCGCCCAACCCTCATCCAGCCCGCCGGCAAACCCTTCGCGTTTGGGCAGGAAGCCGCCGATCGTCCACGCGATGTCGCCGCGAGCATCGGCCATCACAATGTTCTGAGCCGGACCGAGCCACGACCGAGCAACCTGCAGGCCTTCCTCGAGACTCCGCGCAAGAGGCAGGTCGAGCAATCGCAGGTTCGTGTTCGACGCATCGAGCGCCCCCCAACGCATCGCGAGCGGGCCGCCGTCAGGACCGATGTCGGTCACCGGCCCCCACCTCGTCGTCTGAACCTCGAACTCGATCGGCTCGCCACCTTTCACTTCGATGACCTCAACGCGCGCACCGAACGCCTCCGATCCAACTCCGTATCGGTAGCGCGTCGGATCGTCCGCCAGAGGCTCGATCGGCACGAGGTCCACGAGGTCCGCCGTCAGATTCGTGAATCCCCACGCGAGCGAATCGCTCGACCCCGCCACCACGCCGGGCAGACCCGGGAGGGAAAGTCCAGCCACCATCCGCGCATCCCCCGCTCCGTCCTCCCACGCGATGGCCGCGCGATACCAGATGTTCGGGAGCATCAGCGGCAGGTGCATGTCATTGGAGACGACGGCCCCGCCGTGCGCCGTCCGCGAACCAGCGACCGCCCAACTGTTCGAGCCCAGGACCGCGAGTTCACTCTCCACGCGCACCAGTTCGATCGCGGAGCTGTCCACCGCCGAAACAGCGAACACCTCGGGCCCGGGCACCGACACCGGCCGATACCCCCCGGTCGGATCGTCGGCGGGCGCATCGAGCGGCGCATCGAACCTCGTCGCACGCGGCGCCAGAAACTCCACCATTTCGGGCGCCAGCGCGTCACGCATCCCGGCGAGCACACGATCCTCTTGATCCCCCGAGCGCAACAGCAAGGTCATGTCGAGCATCACGAGGATCGAGTCCTCGAGACTCCACGGCTCCGGCGCCACGCCCAGCAGCGTGTACTCCAGCGGCGGAGCCGCCATCGCCGCGATCCCCGCGTTCACACCGTCGCGATACGCTTCCAGCAAACGACGATGCCGCTCCGGAAGCGACGCAACCACACCGGCCGCCACGCCGTCGAAGCCGTACACCCGCACCGCCCGGTCCGAGCCGATCGTATCGGGCCCGATGATCTCAGACAGCCGCCCCGACGCCCGACGACGGATCAGATCCATCTGCACCAGGCGCTCCTGCGCGTGAAGGTAGCCCAACGCAACCGCGCCGTCTTCGAATCGCTCCGCCCGGATCAACGGCACGTCGAACGCATCGAATTCGACCCGCACGACGGCGCCGAGCGCGTCGATCGGTTGCGGCCCCGCCGCAACCGTCGGCAGACACGCCCCGCAGACCGCTACCGAACCGATAATCCAACGTCCCAGCACAGCGCCACCTCCGACCCTTTCTCGGATTCTACCGAGCTCTACGACGCGCACGAAAAAGGGCGCCGCAGGTGCGACGCCCTCACAGATCTGTTGCCGCCGGATCGGCTCAGCAGTCGGACCCGAAGTTCGCCAGCACCAGGTTCAGGTCCGCAAGGTCGACGTTCCCGTCGCCGGTCGCGTCACCCTCGTCGGTAGCGGTCCCGAAGTTCGCCAGAACCAGGTTGAGGTCCGCAAGATCCACCGAGCCGCTGCCGTTGACATCGCCGTCGCAGGCAGGTTCGCACGAGTCGATCACGCCGTTGCCGTTCGCGTCCTGCGCGGAACCGTCCAGAATCTCCGCGGCGTCTTCGATGCCGTTCTCGTTGCAGTCCGTGAACGGACCATCAACCGGTACGATCTTGTACACGCGACCGTTGAACAGCGAGCACATGTACAACTCGCCGTACGCGTCCTCGCCGAACGACGACAGGCCCGAGAGCCCACCGGCGACTTCACCGGTGCGCTCCGTGAAGTTCGTCACGCCGCTGAGCGCGTTGTACGAAAAACTCCATACCCGACTCGAGCAGTAATCACCGAAGAAGTAGGTGCCTTCCAGGCCCGGGATGTTCACACCGCGGTAGACGTTGCCGCCCGTGATCGAGCAGTTGCCCCCGCTGCGCGAGTAGGTGTACACCGGGAAGGTCAACTGGGACGACGGCGGACAGCCGGTGAGGTTGTAGGGGTTATTGCCCTCATAACAGCGCCACCCGTAGTTCTCGCCGCCGAGCGAGCCGGCGCGTTGGCGGTTGATCTCTTCCCACGCGTTCTGACCAACGTCGGCCATCCACAGGTCGCCGGTCTCGCGGTCGAAAGAATTCCGCCACGGGTTGCGCAGCCCGTACGCCCAGATCTCGTCGAGACCGTCTTCACCGACAAACGGGTTGTTGTCCGGGACGCCGTACAAGCCGCCCGCGCCGTTGCTGCCGTCGACATCGAGACGCAGCATCTTGCCCAGAAGCAGGTTGATGTTCTGCGCGCGGTTGCCGGGGTCGCCGCCGGAACCGCCGTCGCCGAGCGCCCAGTACAGGTAACCGTCGTTCGGGCTGAACCCGATCCAGCCGCCGTTGTGGTTCGAGAACGGCTGCGAAACCGAAAGCATCACGACGCCCGACGAGGCGTCCGCAACGTTCGGATCCCCCGGATCGACGGAGTACCGCGCGATGCGGCTGACACCGCCCGAGCCCGTGTAGCTCACGTAGAAGAAGCCGTTCTCGTCGTAGTCGGGATGGAACGCCAGGCCCAGCAGGCCGCGTTCGCCGCCGCTCAGCACGATGTTCTGGATGTCCAGAAATACCGAGAGCTGACCGGTGTTCTGATCGCGCACGCGGATCCGGCCCGGCTGCTCGACGATAAAGATCCGGTCGAAGTCGTTGGGCGCGTGGGTCACATACAGCGGGCTGCTCAGGCCCGTCGCCACAAGCTCGTTGGTCATCTGCGGGATGCCAGAGCCGGCGTACGCCGCGGAAGCCGCGAGCATTCCGGCACCGATCGCAAGGGTCGTCAGGGTCTTCATGTTCAAACTCCTCTTCTGCTGTCCCGGTCGGGGTCTCTTCGAAGATCTCCCGCGAGCGGTACCCCCCCGCCACCCGGAAGGTCGACTTGGGTTCGTCGCGGCTGCCGCGCTCCGCGCCGGCAGGTCTCATCAGTGAAAACGCCCCACCGCCGTCAAGCGATGGGGCGATAACTCTCTATCGAGCCGGATCCCTCAGGCCTTCAGCCCGAGCCCCCGGCCCTGCGCGGATTTCAGCAGGAACCGCCGAAGTTGCCGAGCACGATGTTCAGGTCGGCAAGGTCAACGACCTCGTCGCCGTTGGCGTCGCCGGCCGGCGGGATCGGATCGCCGCCACCAACCGGCGGCTCAGCACCTTCGCCGAAGTTCGCAAGAACCAGGTTCAGGTCCGCAAGGTCGACCTGACCGTCGCCGGTGACATCACCGAGGCAGGGCAGACCGGGAACCATCGAAACGCCCGAGAGCGAATCGGGGCCGTTGTTCTTGAACATGCCCAGCGTCACATCACCCTCTTCCGGAGCGACGTCGGTCACGAAACCGAAGCTGTACATGGTGCCCCAGCGGATCGGGTTGTCCGGCGTGCTCCACACCAGCTCATCGCCCACACGCGCCATGGTCCAGTCGTCGTTGGAGATCGACGGGCCGCCCATGTAAGCGATCGGTTCGTTGTGGTGGAACACCGCGTGGAAACGCTCGTTGTTCAGCAGCGCCGAAGCGGGCAGCGGCACGCGGAACTCGTCGATCTGACGATCCATGTCCACGTTCTTCACCGAGTAGCTGTAGCGCCACAGGCCCGGGCCGGCCTCCTGCACGTGCGCCGAGATCAGCGCGCGTCCGTCCGGCGATTCGAACTCGACGACCGGGAGCTCTTCAGCGATCTCGGTGATCATCGAGTCGGGGCGTGCGTCAAACAGGAAGTAGTTCTGCGTCGGGACCGTTCCCTGGCTGCTCTGCGAGAAGTTCCAGCCGTTGCCGTTCCAGACCGGGGTGACCGGCTTCCACGCGGCACTGTTGTAAATGCAGACGTCATCCTTCGCGATGTAGCTGGCCTCGAAGTAGTACTTCGCACCGGGGTTCAGCGCCGGATCGAGGTCAACGTCCTTGATCTGCATGTGACGGGCAACGCCGGAAGTCGGCGCGCCGCCGGTCTGGAAGACCGAGCCGGTGTACGACCACTCGCCGCTCCAGGGGTTGATCTCATAACGCGGGGCGAGGCCGCTCTTGCTGGCGTTCAGGCCCGGCGAGTACGTGTCGGTGCAGCCGACACCGAGCCAGTTGCCGTCGGTCGGCTGGCAGGGGCCAACAGCCGCTTCAAAGCACTGCGAGCTGGAGAGCGCGAAGAAGCCGTGCTTCACCCAACCCTGCGCGATCTGATCGACCTGCTGGTCCATCACGCGGTACACGTTGAAGGTGATGAAGGGGTGATCCGGATCCGGCGAGTTCTGCCAGATCAGGCGCTCGGTGCCGACGTTCCACGAAGTCGTGCCCACCGAGAGACCGGAGATATCGTTCACGTTGTCGCGGCTGTACTGCTGCATGCCATAAACCTGGCAGAGCGTGACGTCCGGACCTTCCGAGAGCGGGCAAAGCTCGCCGCCGTTGTAGTCGCCGCCCGCCTGCGACGCGCCGGCCATCGCGCAAAGACCGGCCGCACCCAAAACAATTCGCGATTTCTTCATCTGTCTATACCTCTCCGGTGATGGTCGAAGCGCCGTCCAACAGACGCCCCGGATGTTCTCGTGATACGCCGTTCGACGGCGTACACTCTGCTCGGCAGCGACGTCCCCCACAGCACACCACGGTGAAGCAACACCCCGGGCACCCGTTGGCCATCTCTGCTCTTGGACCATACACCCACTTTCTGCCCCGCTCAATGAATTCCTGCGCTTCAGCACCGCCTCGCCCAAAGATGGTGAGCGCACGACCTTCCGAAGGAAAACCCCGGTTTTCATACGGATCGTCGCCCTCATCGACCCGATAATCTCACCGCTCAAGCCATTTCCGGCGATTCCGCTCAGCCTGTCCAAATGCCCCATCTTCACCCAGAATCTGAGCCCGGACGCAGCGTCAGCCTGCCCGTCGTTGAGACCGGCCAGACCGGGGAATCCCGAACCAAACCGCACTCTCGCATGGGGAAATGGCGGGCGGCAGTCCTCATCACCATCCACCTCATCATCGCCGCCCGAATCGTCCAGTGGCAGCTCACCGGATCGGCCATCAGCCCCGTCGAGCCCTCCGAATCCATGCAGACCCTCGAAGGCGGCATCATCAACGCCGGCTTCGTCTTCTTCCTCGCAGCCATTCTCCTCACACTCGTCTTCGGACGCTTCATCTGCGGCTGGGCCTGCCACGTCGTCGCCCTTCAGGACTTCTGCGGCTGGATCATGAAGAAGTGCGGCATCCGCCCCACACCTTTCCGCTCGCGGCTGCTCGTTTTTGTCCCCCTCGGCCTCGCCCTCTACATGTTCGTCTGGCCGACCTTCAAACGCGTCGCCCTCGTCCCGGCCCTCGATCGCATCGCCCCCGCTGTCGTCGACTTCATCGGACGCCCCGCCCCCTTCCCCGTCGACGGCTTCCGCACCGAGTTCATCGTCGAAGACTTCTGGGCCACCTTCCCCGGTGTCTTCGTCGCGATCCCATTCCTGCTGATCATCGGCTTCGCCAGCGTCTACTTCCTCGGTGCCAAGGGTTTCTGCACCTACGGCTGCCCCTACGGCGGCTTCTTCTACCCCGCCGACCGCTTCTCCGTCGCGCGCATCGTCGTCGACGACGACAAATGCGACTCCAACGGCCACTGCACCGCTGTCTGCACCTCGAACGTTCGAGTGCACGAAGAGATCAAGGACTACGGCAGCGTCGTCGACCCCGGCTGCATGAAGTGCCTTGACTGCGTGAGCGCATGCCCCACCAACGCGCTCGCCCTCAAGTTCGCCAAGCCGCAGATCTTCAACCGCAAACCGAAGCGAGAGCGCAAGCCCCGCGCGTTCGATCTGTCCTGGCCCGAGGAAATCGGACTCGCGCTCGTTTTCCTGCTCACGCTTCTCGCCGCCCGCGGCCTCTACGCCGTGGTCCCGCTGCTCATGGCCGCCGGCATCGCCGGCATCGTCACCTTCTTCGCCTACAAGGCCTGGCGCATGCTCCGCGTCGAGAACGTGCGGTTCCACGGCTTCCAGCTCCGCCTCCGCGGACGGACCACCAGGACCGGCTGGGTTTGGCTCACGTTCACAACCGTGGTGCTCCTGCTCGTCGCGCACTCCCTCGCGGTCAACCAGTACCGCTGGCGCGCGGACCACTCGTTCGAGCGGCTCGACCTGTCCAAGGCCGCTCTGTTCGCGCCATCGCCACCCGCCTTCGACGACGCGCAGAGGCAGCGGTTCCAGAACACGCTCGACCTCTACAACAGAGCCGCGCCGATCGGCGACGGCGGCATCGGCCTCGCGCCCAACGCCGAGTCCATGCTCCGCATGGCCTTGCTCCACCTCGCACTCAATCAGCACGACGACGCCGTCGTCCTCCTCGACCGCGTCGAGGCCATCGCCGGCGAAGCCGACGAGCTCACCGCCGACCGCGAGCAGGTCCGCATCCTCGGCGGCCTCGCCGTCGCACGCCTCGCCCAGAACCGCCCCGGCGTCACACGCCCCGAAGTCGAACAGGCCTTCGCCTCCGCCCGCGAGCAGACCGAACGCGCCCTCGACAACATGCGCGCCGCCCTCGACGCCAACCCCGACTGGTGGGCGACCCGCGAGCGGCTCATCAACACCCTGAACCAGACCGGCCGCGCCGAGCAGGCCATCACGGCCGCCGACGAAGCCCTCGAAGCGCTCCCCGAGACCTCGAAGTACCGCCGAGCCCGCTCGCGGGCGCTTCTCGACCGCTCCCGCGCCTTCCAGGCCGCCGGGCGCTTCGAGGAAGCGTTCCAGTCGCTGCAGGAAGCCGTCGAAACCAACCCACGCGACGCCGTCATCCGCGAGAACCTCGCCGCGGCCTACGCCCAGTACAAGCGAGACCCCGACAGCGCCATCCGCGAACTGCTCACCGCCATCCAGTTGCAGCGCAGCTCGGCCACCCGCTACGAACGCCTCGCCTCCCTCATGATCAGTGCAGGTCGCACCGACGAAGCCCTCGACGCCTTCTCCGAAGCGCTCAAGCGTGTCGAGGATAAGCAGGCGTTCGCCGAACGCATCGAGCAGAACCTGATCCGCAGTGACCTGGCAGACCTCGCCGAACAGTGGCGAGAGAGGCAGGCGGAGTGGCTAGGCGGTTAAGGAGCTGCACATCAATGGGTGCCGGGGTCTGAGCGAAGCGAAGGCCCCGGCACCCGAGCTTATCACCTCCAACTGACCGCTCTCACTCCGAAGCCGGCGGCCAGTTGCTCTCGATCGCGCCCGCGCTGAAGAAGTCTTCCATCACCATGTCCGGTGTCGGCTTGTTGCCCGGCGTCAGCCGCTCGTCGTTCACACGCAGGATGTCGCCGCCCTGCACGATGATGATCGTCGCGCCACTCTCCCACGCCCAGAAGTCGATGCCGAAGGCGTCCTGCGCATCCTGCTTGGTGACGCTGAGCACTTCCATATACGGGTTGTCTTCCGCCTCGTACTGCTCCTTGAGCATGTCCACGACCGGCTTCATCTCCATGCACTCCGAGCAGTCCGGGTCGTACACGAAGACGTACCACATCTTGTCGGGGTTGTCCGCCGACGACGCGATCAGATCGGCATACGCAACCTGACGCAGCAGCGCAGACGCGGGATGCGCGACGCGGAGACCAGGTGCGATAGCAGGACGCTCAGCACCGTCTTCGGTGCCCTCGCTATCGTCGTCGGGCACCCCAAGAACCTCTTGGGCTCCGTCGACAACGCTCCGATACTGCTTGTACTCCAGCGCACCGAGGCCCGCTCCGGCCGCCGACAGAATCAGCGCGAGGCCGACAAACCCCTGGATCATCTTCGCGCCGAAGCCGCGCCACCCCAGCAGCGCCAGCGCCGCCACGACAAACACGACATCGAATGCCACCGACACACCCTTGATCGTCATCCACTCCAGGGGCGTGCCGTCCAGCGCCGTACCGAAGCAGCCGCAGGAGTTGCCCGTCGCGAAGTAGTACCCCGCGTACCCGGAGAAGAGCGCGAACATCGCCACAACGCCAAGCCACGCCAGACGCAGCCGGTGCCCGGCCAGCAGCGCAAGAATCACCAGCACCTCGAAGATGCCGATGAACCGCTCGTAGCGGAGTTCGCTCCCGCCGATCTCGATGAACTTGGCCTTGCTCGGATCGACGATCTTCGAATACGCCGCGATGCCCAGCACCGCGCAGATCACGAGCGCGACGAGCAGCGCCGCGAGGTTCCACCCGGCCGGAGCCGGCTTGATGCGTACTGTCTTGGCTTCGCTGGCCATGGTCGGGAATTCCTGTCTCGCTGTGGTCTGGGACCGAGGTGGTGATACCTGTCTTACTGCGGCTTCTTGCCCACGCTGGCCAGCGCCTCATCGCCGCCGTCGCCGGTGATCAGAAGCGGGCCCTCGCTCTCGATCGCTTCGACGTAGTTCCCGCTGGCATCGGCGGTCAGGCCAGCCGCCCACACGCGGTTGAGCGCGGTCGGCTGCTCGCGCGTGCCCGTCGCGAAGTAAAGCGGCGCGTACACCGTCGCGCCCGCCCGATCGATCGTGCTGGTCACGGTGAACGTCACCGACTGCGCCTTGGGCCACTGCTCCTGCGCGGGGTCCGGCTCCACCTTCACCACGTTCACCTCGAGCCCCTCGACCGGGATCCACCCCACCAGCGGCGCATCGTGATCGTCGCGGAACACCGTCGTGGTGTAGGTCTGGGCCTCGCCCTGCTTGAGCATGCCCATGTTGAAGAACTTGTGCGAGAAGTTCAGGTCGGAGTTCATCCGGATGAACGGCATCTCGCGCCGCGACACATCCGCGGAGATGATCCGCACCGCGACCAGCGGCGTGTCCTTCGAGTCCGTCGCGACCAGCAGCGCCGCCGGGACCTCAGCGCCCGTGTTGAAGTTCTTGCGAATGTTCGCCATCAGCACGCGGTCGCCGCTGTCGGGCACCTGCGAGAGCAGGTTCGGCGACTCGCCGTGCACGCTGAGCAGGCGGACCGGTCGTCCGGTCGACGAGCGGAGCTGCGCGGTCACCTGGGGGGAGCGCACGCGCAACGGCGCCTGCGGCGCTTCGAGCTCGTACTGCATCTGCCCGGTCACGCCGACCTCGATCGGGCGGTCGTACCCATCGAAAAAGATCAGGGCGGTCTTCTGCATCCGCCCCGTGTCGCCGCGCAGGTCCACGGTCATCTTGAGGTTCGTCTGCCCGCGCGGGGGGATGGTCATCGAATCCGGGATCATCCGCGTGCAGTTGCAGGCCACGCGGAAGCTGCGGATCTTCACCGGCTGCGTCGAACGGTTGGTCAGCGTGAACACCGCCTCGAACACGTCGCGCGGGTCCATCACGCCGAGGTTCTTCATCCGCGTGTCCGGGACGATCGGCGGCGTGGACGGGCTGTTGGGCTGCCCCGCCTGGACCGCGCTCGCGATCGGCGTGACCGGACCCGTCAGGGTCGCCAGGCCGGTCGCCATGAGAACCGCCATCGCGGTCGCCTTAAGTGCCGTCGTTCGTCCGTGCTTCATGCGCTGGTCCTCTCCATCATTCAAACATCGCGTGCTTCGCGAACCGAGTATACGCGCAGCGAGCGATCCCCTGCCCCCGATGCCGGTTGTATGCCCCCGAGGCGCCGGTGTTGCGAAAGCCCACCCGATGATCGGCCGATAGCCGCCTTCAGACCGACCGCAGCCCACGGTTTCCGGACGCTGAGCGAGCGAATCGAGTACCCTCGCCCCCCGGCCCGGTCGCCGCAGGCCACCACGATCCGAACCCCACGCCCCGACGCGGCGTACGCCAACCGATGCCGATGACCCCGACCACCGCAAACGCCTGCTCCACCGGTTCCCTCCCGCGCCACCACGGCGTCGAGGGCGTGCCGGACGAGCGTCTGCCACGCCACATCGCGGTCATCATGGACGGCAACGGACGCTGGGCCAAGGCCCGCGCGCTCCCCCGCTTCCACGGCCATCGCGAAGGCGCCCAGGCGGTCCGCCGGCTCATGACCGAGGCCACCAAGCTCGGCATCGAGTACCTCACGCTCTACTCTTTCTCTATCGAGAACTGGAACCGCCCGGCCGACGAGGTCGCCCAGCTCATGGCTCTCTACGTCGAGTACATGGCCTCCGAACGCGAGACGCTGGTCGAGAACAACATCCGCCTGATGCAGATCGGCCGGCGCAACAACCTGCCGCCCGAGACCATCGCCGAACTCGATAAGACCATCGAGGCCACCCGCACCTGCACCGGACCGACGCTTGTGCTGGCGGTGAACTATTCCTCGCGTGCGGAGATCACCGACGGCGTCCGCGCCATCGCCGAGCGCGTCGCGCGGGGCGAGCTCGACCCCGCCGAGATCACCGAGCAGACCGTCTCCGACTCGCTCTACACCGCCGACATACCCGACCCGGACCTGCTCATCCGCACCAGCGGCGAGATGCGCCTCTCCAACTACCTGCTCTGGCAGATCAGCTACGCCGAGCTGTATGTCACCCAGACGCTCTGGCCCGACTTCGCCGAGGGCGATTTGCACGAGGCCATCCGGTCCTATGCCGCCCGCGACCGGCGTTTCGGGCGGGTCTGCTCGACGGACGCGTCCAAGCCAATCTGAGCCCATTCTGCCATCTGGGATTTCCAAACAAACGGCCCCAGCGGGTACGCTGGGCGGGATGTTCAAGCGCCCGTCGAACAAACCAGACGCTCTCACCAACCTCAGCGCCGAGCAGAAAGCCGGCTTCGAGCGTGCGTTCGGTGCGCTCGGCATGTCGGTGCAGCGCTGGAAGGACGACACCGCGACCATCCGGCGCGAGGAGGGCAAGCTCGATCTCGACGTGTCGCTGCTCGCGCGCCAGCTGCCGCCCAACACCTCGGTCGATGACCCGCGCGCCCTGGCGGTGCTGGTCGCGCCGATGCTGGGCATGAGCCTGCCCCACGACGTGCTGGCCAGCCTCGACGAGGCCCGGTCGTGGCTGCGTCCGCGCCTGGTCAACCCCGACGAACTGTCCGGCCCGCGCCGGAACATGTGCCGGCGCGAGAGTTTCGCGGGGCTGCTGCGCGCGATCTCGATCGGGCCGGGTGCCACGGCCTCGCTCGTGCGCACCGAGGAACTCGACCGCTGGGGCATCGAGTTCGACGAGGCGTTCGCGATCGCCTGCGACAACCTGCGCCGCTCGCTGCTTCCCGACGACATCCACGAGGTGGACCAATCCTTCGGCACGCTGGCGATCATCCACGACTCGGAGCCCGCGGCGTCCGCCTGCTTCATCTTCGACACGCTGCTCCCCCACTGGCAGCCCGAATCGGGCGCGGTGTTCGCCATCCCGACCGAGGACACCTGTCTGGTGCTCCCGGTGATGCACGGCATGGGCGCTGAGGCGCTGGCCGACTTCGTGCAGATGAGCTTCAACCTGTTCGGGCGGACCGAGGATGCGTTGTGCGATCAGCTGATCTGGGCGGCGGGCGCGGAGATCGACGGGCGACTGGACCCCACGCCGCGGTTCCGGCACCTGCCGATCACAAAGGTGGAAGAACGCACGGGGAAGCGCGTGCACCTCGAGGCCGAAGGGGCGATGGGTGATTTGCTTCGGGTGCTGGGAGCACTCGACTAGGGCAGGATCAAGGGCACGCCTGACCGAACGCCGCGAGGACGGCGTTCAAATCGGCGAGGTCGACCGCGCCGTCGTTGTTGGTGTCGCCGCAGAAGGTCTGGTCTTCGAAGTTCGACAGGACGAGGTTCAGGTCGATCAGGTCGACGACGCCGTCGAGGTTGATGTCGGCGGCGCACGATCGCGGCGGGACGCAGCCCCAGCGTGCGATGCTGTTGACCTGGCGAGCGCAGATCTCGGTGAACCCGCCTCCGGCGTAGAGCGCGGGACCGGAGCCGTCGTTGAAGGGGATGAGGACGCGCGGGTTGACCGCGGTCTTCTGCGACGACCACGATGAACCGTCCCAACTGGCGATGCCGCCGGCGGGCTGGCCGCCCGCGTTAGGGAACCCTCCGCCGGCGTAGAGCGCGGGGCCGGAACCGTCGTCGAAGACGGTGAGATCACGTGTCGTTCCGCCGAGACCCTCACCGAGCGGCGACCACGCGGACCCGTCCCACTTGGCGACGCGGCTGGCCGGGTTTCCGCCGGCGAGCCAGAAATCGCCCGCGGCGTAGAGCGCGGGGCCCGAGCCGTCGTCGAACGTCTCGAGCGCGAGGACGGGCTGGTTCATGCCGGTGCCGAGGGCGGACCACGCCGAGCCGTCCCACTTGGCAACGCGCGCTGCGGGCTGGCCGCCGGCGGCACCGAACCCACCTCCGACGTAGAGCGCCGGCCCGGAGCCGTCGTCGTACACGGCCATGTCGATCACCGCGCCGGTCAGACCGGTACCGAGGGGTGACCAGGCTTCGCCGTCCCACTTCGCGACGTAGTTCACCTGAACGCCTCCGGCTTGCGTGAACTCCCCACCCGCGTAGAGCGCCGGGCCTGTGCCGTCGTCGAAGACCGCCATCGCCCTGACCCAGCCGTTCATCCCGCCGCCGAGGGGCGACCATTCCGAGCCGTCCCACTTGGCGATGCGAAGGGCCAGGTAGCCGGTCACCCCCGTGAACTCTCCTCCGACGTACAGGGCCGGCCCGGTACCGTCGTCGAATGAGGCCAGGGCGAAGACCCGCCCGTTCGTTCCGGTCTGCAGGGCGGACCACTCCGAGCCGTCCCACCTCGCGACGCGGTTCGCGGGGACCCCACTGACGTTGGTGAACGAGCCACCAGCGTACATCGCCGGGCCGGAGCCGTCGTCGAACACCTCCATGGCGAACACGAACCCGCTTTCGATACCGCTGTCCAGCGCGGTCCATTCGGGCACGCACTCACCGGCGCGGGCGGGGACCGCCAGAGCAGCGAACGAAAGGAGCACAAGCACGGTGCGACAGGCGGCGGCGAGGTTCATCTTGACATCCCATTGGGAGTGTTCGGGGCGTGGTCCACATGGATCCGCGCGGGCAGAGTGCAAGGCTACACCGGTTTCGAAGGCGATCAACGGCAGGACGGAAGATCGAACCCAAGAGATCGCGTTGAGGATGGCGTTTTTTGGTCGTTTTAAGGGGCGAGTGAGGGCCGGGTCAGAGCTTTCGCCTGCGTGGTTGTTCGGGGTGCTTGGGCTTGCGCGTTTTGTAGCGGGAGCGTTTGCGCGGGGGTGACACGTTCGGGGGTGGCATGGTCTGAGTCCGATCTTCGATCGGGCGAAGGCCATGGGGCGGGCTGTCCGGCGCTGACGAGCCCACGTGGCCGTGCGCTTCGCTCCTGACCACGCCACCCTTGGAGGGAGCGGGCGGCGTGGGCATTTTCTGTTTGGTTGCTCGGGACCCATCGCTTGCGCGATTGGGCTCTGATCGCTCGGCTTTCGCTTTCGCCTTGACTCGCGCCGCTCGGCGCAAACGCTTCTCGCGCTGGACGGTTCGGATGTGGAGGAGGGTTTGGATCGCCGCGAGTCGCTGGCGGTTGCGCTCTCTTGCGTAGAAGTCGTCGAGTTTGGTGTCGCCGGTGGACTTGATCGGCGTCATGCAGGCCATGAGCGTTTCGAGCGCCTTGGTCTGCGCGGCGACCATCGTCACCTCGGAC
>Ga0070726_10002712_pt1 | contig 15670 bp, 14 predicted proteins | sample tdAd471_FD_67275 | JGI IMG/M metagenome (GOLD analysis project Ga0070726, IMG submission 67275) | Marine sediment microbial communities from the Atlantic coast under amendment with organic carbon and nitrate - tdAd47.1 | ecosystem: Environmental > Aquatic > Marine > Coastal > Sediment | place...
TCGATGTTCACCCGGAGACCTTGCCGGCGGCGACGCTGAACACAATGCAAATGAACTCATTCGCGTATTCCGCGGTGAGGACAAGGGCGCTCACCGTGACGCTTTGCTCATGAGCACCTCGCTCGTGCTCGAGGTTCAGGGTACAGCCGAGGACGCAAAGCACGGCGTCGAGATAGCGGGTGCTGCGATAGACAGTGGCGAAGCGATGGCGATGCTGGACAGGCTACGGGAGCATTTCGCGTAGCGATGAGCGACTTCCTGCAACAAATGGCGCAGCATTCCGCGGAGCGAGCGAGCAACGTCGGCTCGTTCGTCGCAGGCGATCTTGAAAAGCCGGTTGTTCCATTACGTTTATCGGCGTTCGACGTCATCGCGGAGATCAAGGGACGCTCGCCTGCGGAGGGTGAGCTTGCAGGTGCAGACCTCGATCGCAGTGAGCAGGCTCGGCAATACGCGGCAGGCGGTGCGGTCGCAATCTCCGTGCTGACCGAGCCGAGTCAGTTCGGCGGCGCGCTCGAGCATCTCGAGGAGGTCGTCGCCGCGGTTCAGGATACGCCGGTCATGCGCAAGGACTTTCTCGTCGATCCGTTGCAGGTGCTGGAGGCGCGTTGCGCTGGAGCGAGCGGCGTGCTGCTGATTACGGCAATGCTGGATGATGACAGGCTGCGGGCAATGCTTGACTGTGCCTGGGAGCAGGAAATGTTCGTTCTGCTCGAATGTTTCGATGAAGACGACCTCAATCGCGTGAGCCAGCTACTTGAATATCCGCCCGATGCCGACCACGCGGTGGCGGGCAGGTTGCTGGTTGGTGTGAACACACGCAATCTGCGAACACTCGAAGTCGATAACGAACGCCTGGCGCGCCTGGCGCCGTTGTTACCCGACGCACGTTGTGTGGCCGAGAGTGGGCTTCATACCGAGGACGACGCGGCCGCGGCCGCGGGGCTCGGTTACCGGCTGGCGCTCGTCGGTACGGCGCTGATGCGCAGCGACGATCCGGCCGCGCTGATCGCGGCAATGAGAGCCGCCGGCTCGAGTGCCATCGCATGAGCATCTTCGTCAAGATTTGTGGCTTGCGGAATGCGAGTGACGTAAAAGCGGCGGTTGCCGCGGGAGCTGATGCGGTTGGATTCGTGTTTGCGGAGTCCGTGCGCCGTGTATCTCCGGCCGAAGCCCGCGATGCGGCCCAGTATTTGCCGAAGCGGGTGCGGCGCGTCGCCGTCATGCGGCATCCGGAAAATAGTGAATGGCAGCAGGTGTTTGAAACGTTCGCGCCAGACGTGCTGCAGACTGACATCGAAGACTTCAATGATCTCGATGTACCCAATGGTGTCGAGCGCTGGCCGGTCATTCGCGAGGGACACCCGGCTATCGACGATGAACTGCCCGCAGTCTTTCTCTACGAGGGAGTGCAGAGCGGCCAGGGCCAGACGGTCGACTGGCAGCGCGCATCGGAAATTGCCAAACGCGGCAAGATGATCCTTGCGGGCGGACTCGGCGTGGATAATGTCGCGATGGCGATCCGGACCGTTAGTCCGTACGGCGTGGACGTCTCCAGCGCCGTCGAGTCCCGGCCCGGGTTCAAGGATCCGCAGCTAATCAAACTATTCATCAGTGCGGCACGTGCCGCGGAGAACCAGGCATGACTTCCTTATTGCAAGCCGGTGAAGCCGAACGGTTGCTGCAGGCGACGATCGACGGCGACCTGCCGGACGAGCGTGGCCGATTCGGGCCGTTTGGCGGGCGCTACGTCCCGGAAACCCTGGTGCCGGCGTTCGAGAGACTCGAAGCGGGTATTAAGGAGCACCTGCACGACCCAGGGTTCCAGGCTGACTACCAGCGCGAGTTGCGGGAGTGGGTCGGACGTCCGACAGCACTGACGCATGCGCCGCGTCTGAGCGAGCGCTGGGGTGCCAAAGTGTGGCTGAAGCGTGAAGACCTCGCACACACGGGCGCGCACAAGATCAACAACGCGATCGGCCAGGCGCTGCTCGCGAAGCGGCTCGGTGTCAAACGCGTCATTGCCGAGACAGGTGCCGGGCAGCATGGCGTTGCTTCGGCGGCCGCGTGTGCCCGAGTCGGCTTGCCCTGTGCCGTGTTCATGGGCGCGGTGGACATCGAGCGCCAGGCGCCGAACGTCGATCGCATGCACAGGCTCGGCGCGGAGGTCATTGCCGTAGAGTCCGGCGACAAGACTTTGCGCGCCGCCATCGATGAGGCCTTGCGGGCCTGGGTGACCGATCCGGCCGGCATCTATTACTTGCTGGGTTCCGCGGTCGGTGCACATCCGTATCCGTACCTGGTTCGTGAACTGCAATCAGTCATCGGGCAGGAGTCGCGCGAGCAGATGGTCGAGCAGGCGGGCGGTCTGCCTGACGTTGCTTTTGCCTGCGTTGGTGGTGGCTCGAACTCCATCGGGCTCTTCTATCCGCTCCTTGCTGACGACATCGAACTGATCGGTGTCGAGGCGGGCGGCACGGGTGATGGTCTCGGACAGAACGCGGCGACGCTCGCGACCGGCACACCAGGTGTCCTGCAGGGCAGTTACACGATGATCCTGCAGGATGATGACGGCCAGGTGCAGGAGACGCACTCGATTTCGGCCGGCCTCGACTACTCCGGGGTCGGACCCGAGCATGCGTTGCTGCAGGCTATCGGCCGGGTCAAATACGTTACGGCCAGCGACGACGAGGCGCTCGAGGCACTCGAGGAGTTGTGCGAAACAGAGGGGATACTAACGGCGCTCGAGACAGCGCACGCCTACGTCGCAGCGCGCAAGTGGGCGCAGGAAAATCCGGGCAAGCGTATCCTGATCGGCAACTCCGGCCGTGGCGACAAGGACATGCCCACGTTAACGAAATTTCCGGCAAGAATTGTCAATCTTGAAGGCGGCAGCCATGACGGCGCATGAGCGTGTAGCGGCGGCGATCGCCGCCGCGAATGACGACGGACGCACGGCCCTCGTGCCATTCATTACGGCCGGCTATCCGGAGCCGAAGGATTTCATATCTACGTTGCAGGCCGTAGCCGCGGTCGGCGATGTCGTCGAGATTGGCATTCCGTTTTCCGACCCCATGGCCGATGGCATGACCATCCAGCGTTCGAGTTTCGAGGCATTGCAGAAGGGCGTGAGTCTCGTGTGGATTTTCGACGAACTCGAAAAATCCGGAGGCATCGATGCGCCGCTGGTTATGATGTCCTACCTGAACCCCTTGCTCGCATTCGGTTACGAGAAACTCGCCGCGCGCGCGCTCGAAACCGGTGTCTGCGCATTCATCGTGCCGGATTTGCCCTTCGAGGAAAGCGACCAGATCCGCGGTGCTCTTGAAGAGCAAGGCATCGGCCTGATTCAGCTCGTCACGCCGGCGACGCCGGACGACAGGTTGCGGACGCTCTGCACGGCGTCCAGAGGCTTCGTTTACGCGGTGACGATCACGGGTATCACGGGCGGCGACGTTGGCCTGCCGTCGGATCTCGCCGACTACCTCGACAAGGTTGCGTCGCTATCCGAAATCCCAGTCTGCGCGGGCTTCGGCATTCGTGTAGCTGCCGACGTTGCAGCCGTAGGCAAGCATGCGTCCGGCGCGATCGTCGGTTCGGCACTCGTCGAAGTGCTCGAGCGCGGCGAGGACCCAACGGCGTTCCTGCAGTCATTGCGATGAAAAAAGTTACCTCGGCCGACAACACCGTGATGATCAATCACTACAAGAACATACTCGAGGCCGAGGGCATCACCTGCCAGATCAGGAACGAACACTTGAACCAGATCTACGGCGAAATGCCGTTCACGGAGACCTGGCCCGAGCTCTGGGTACTGAACGACATCGACTATGATCGCGCGAAGCAGCTCATCGACGAAACCATCATCGACGAGAGCCCGAAGAGGTCGTGGTGCTGCAGAAAGTGCGGCGAAGAAAACGAAGGTCAGTTCGCCGCGTGCTGGAGTTGTGGTACAGAGGCCCAATAACGTCCCGAGCGGTCACTGCTGACTGGTATCGATGCTGATTTACCACACTCAGTTTGACAATGTGACGACTCACGGTCGCAAAGCAGGGGAATGGTGTGTGACTTATTTTACTGCGGTTTGTTGCCACCACGTTGCCGTTTTTTGTGAGGGCCGTCTCCAAGGTTCGTCATAATATTCGTTGTATTGTTCCTTTCTCATGTTCTTGTTAACGGTTTTTGCGAACTCTATGAGGGGGTCACGACCACTTGCATAGTCTTCAAAGCTCATAGCCATGGGGATGTCCGGCGCAATGTATGCTCTTGTATCAGTTTTGGAGGTGACCGTAAGAACCTCTGTAGAAACTTCAAATTGAATAAGGGAGTGAGGAAGTACCACTTTCTCAGCGGTCAGGTACATGTTTGGAGATGAACCAGATGGTGCCCCAATCATGATCGGTTTTACGGAATCTTCTAACTGCGCGGCAATAACTGTTCCCGCAGATACCGTGTCTGTTCCAAACAGGAGAGCAATGCCACGTAAAGTCGGGTGCTCAAAATACATGTCAGACAAAATGCCAGCAAACGGATTGCCCCAATTTATTGTTCCACCGGGATTGTTGCGTAAATCGATGATAAGAACTTCCGCTTCAGAGTCCCATAGCGCGCGAGACCACCGAAGATGAAACTCGATCGGCAATTCACCGTCTTCCACGTTTTTCTCGAATTGCTTATTCATTTGTACGTAAAGGTATTTCTTTTCACTGGCCAGAAAGCGAAACCAGTAGTTGTTATCAATCATTCTGAGGTATAGGGGAGCTTCCGTACCCAGAACATCATGAACACTTAGAAATTCCTTCGGGAGAAAAGGATTCAGACTGTCCCAGGAAAAGTCTGCCGGCCCCTTTTCCCAGGTTTCAGAGAGCACCCGTATTGATCGCTTGGCCTCCGCATCCTCCAATACCAACTCGATTCTTCCGTCGGGAGTTTTGAGGCCAAAAACATCATAGGTTTCTGGCCAATATAGATATGATTCTGCGTAGACTCTTCGGCGCGGAAGGTTATCAGCTGCTGAGTAACTGGAAAGTCTATCCAACACTTCAGCGGGGTCTTGTCCACTGATAGCCACAACTTTCTTACCTATGGCATCACGGTAGACTTCGTTGCCTCCAATGACATAGAGACCGTCAGAGAAGAGCTTAAATCTCAGGGGAAAGGTCGACTTGAAAGCTGGTGTTTCCTTTTGTACGTGAAATTGCGTGTGCGTGTCAAAAACGAGAGACGAAAGTCGAGCAAGGTCAAAATACTGTTGCTCGACAGAGATCTCTCCTTCCCTTTCCAGCAGTTTATCGACTTCAGAATAGAATTCTTCTTTTGGCGTGACATGAAACGGATTTGGGTGATGCCTCAAGATATTTTCAACAACTATATTTACTTCATCTGTTGCTTCTTCATGCGTCAAGATTGAACCTGCACCCGCCGCTAGAGCCTGCGGAATCCATAGGCATACAAATAGTAAAAAAGTACTGATTACCCTCGTTATCACTCGTATAGCACCTAATTTTAAAATCTTCGATACTGTTCAGATGCTTTGTGTTAGGGATTGGTTTGAATAAACGGCCACACCAAACATCTGCTATACGCACAGCATCAGACGTTAGGCTAATATTGGCCTGATCGACCTGTGCGGACTACCGTTTTGCCTGGGGGCATATGATTCACTTGCGACTGACAAATCCGTTTCCTCTATTGGCTACATTCATGTTGCCCAGAGGCGTTTGCACGTGACCGACGGTAACGACCAAGAGATAAGCGAGCGGCTGGTCCAGCCGGTTACGTCAAGGCTGTTCCTGTTTGTCATGCTGCCATGTCTCGCGTACGCGGGTGTGCGCTACCACGTCGTTCAGGGCGTGCCACTGTCACAGGCGCCTCTGTATATTCTGAATAAGGCGATCAGCCTGGGTGGTCTTGCGTTATTGGCCATGAGTTTTCTGGTTGGCAAGGTTGCGGGTTTGCGGTGGGCCGATCGACGAACAAAGCTCGTTGTGATCAAGTTCTGCGGGCTAGTGGGTTTCTCGCTAATAGGAGCTCATGTACTCATGTCGCTGGCGTTGCTGGATCCTGCCTATTACGCGAAATTTTATGTGGACCAAAAATTCAACCTGATCGGCGAACTCAATCTGACCCTGGGCATATTCGCGCTCTGGTGCTTCTCGCTGCCGGCAATCACCAGCCTGCCATACATGTACGATGAGTTGGGCGCCGACCGCTGGTTGCGGGCGCAGCGCATTGGATACCTGGGCCTTGCGACAGCTGCCGGTCACGTGCTCGTGATGGGGCTACCGGGCTGGTTGCACCCTGCGGACTGGCCGGCAGGAATGCCGCCGATCACTGCACTTGCCTTCGTCGTCGCGATCGTACCGCTCGTACTCCGGGTAGTGAGGAATGAGAGCGGCGGGTGAGGGCCTGGCCTACTCCGGAATCTCGTTCAGTTGATACATGGCAGCCAATATCGGCGGCACGCTGATGCCGATGCGGCCGATCCACTTGTAAAAGATGTCAGCGTGTCCACCAGATCGATAAAGCTGCGCCAGCGCCCTGTCCACAACCAGTCTGAAGTCAGCATCGTTGCGTCGTAATACGAAACCATACGGTTCGTATGAGAAAATCTCGCTGTCCAGCGAGTAACGTCTTGGATTTGGCGACTCCATAATGAGGCCAATCAGCACAATCTGATCCGAGGCCAGGGCGGCTATGTCGCCCTCGTTAAGCTGATTCCATCCTTCAATCCGGTCGTCGACGATGACAATCTCTGCATCGATCGCATGTTGATCCAGATAACTGCGGAGTTGTTCGATCGTGGTCGTGTCTTTTGCGACGCCGATCTTTTTGCCGGACAGACCAGACAGGCCCTGGATACCGGTCCCCGCCAGCGACACCACGCTCCCGCCGGTTACAAACGTCGGCAATGAAAAGGCAACCTGCTCCTGGCGTGACAAAGTGATCGTCGTTGATCCGCATTCGATATCAACCTTGCCGTTGACGACAGCCGACATGCGTTCGTCCGAGGTAAGGGGAATGAACTTCGTTTGAAATTCGTTCTCGCCGAGATGCGCCTTGACGCCAGCCGCAATAAGTCGGCACAGCGCTACCGAATAGCCGGATGGTTGGCCTTTATCATCGTCAAAGGACAATGGGCTCGAGTCAGTACGATAGCCGATCAGGAATTCACCGGTTCTTGCGATCTTCTCCAGTGTTCCCTCCGATTCCTGAGCCAGAAGGTTGGATGTTGGCAAGACCAGGAGCGCTGCGAGCAGCAGTGCACTGCAGGGGGCATACTTCATTACTGTTCTCCGAATGACTACAGCACAGACTATTTATGGCATGCCGCGGGACAGGAGTTTGGTGCCCGCGATTTCGCTGCGGAGGAGTGCGGAAACTTTCTCAGGCTGCATGGGGCGACTGATCAGGAATCCCTGGGCGAGATCGCAATTGCAGCTTCTCAGGAACTCGAGCTGTGTAATTGTTTCGACCCCTTCCGCCGCGACCTCGATGTCGAGGCCTTGCGCCATGGCGATGGCTGCGCGCACGATGCGTTGATGGCTGTCGTTCTCTTCGACATCGACGATCAGTGACTGGTCCAGTACGAAGCTGTCGATGAAGCCGTTATCGAGCGATTCGAACGAGACATCGCGGGTGCCGAAATGGTCAAGCGACAATCGCACGCCGAGTTTCCGCAAGCCCAGCAGGGTCTCGACTTCGGAGTGGCGCTGGCTGGGGAAATCACCGTCACCAATTTCGAGTTCGATACACCCCGGATCGAGCATCGTATCCTGGAGCGATTTTGAGACCGCATCGATAAGACGCTGGTGCATAAGCTGCTGGCGCGAGAGGTTGATCGCGACTGACAGATCCGGGAGTTCGAACTGCCGTTGCCATGCCGCGAGTTGCCGGCACGCTGTTGCGATCACCCATTCACCGGCAGAGTGGATCAGGCCGCTGGAGTCGAGAATCGACAGGAAGCGATCCGGCGGCAACAGCCCGAAGCGCGGGTGTTGCCAGCGCAACAGGGCCTCGAGTCCGATCAACCGGCCGGAGGCAAGGTCAATGCGTGGCTGGTAGTGGAGCATGAATTCGCTACGTACGAGCGCATGGCGCAGGCCGACTTCGAGTTCCTCACGTTGCGCGAGCTTGGTATTGAGTGCTGTGGAGTAATACTGGAACCGTCCGCCGCCGCGCTTCTTCGCCTCGTACATCGCGATGTCCGCGGCCTTGATCATGCGCTCCGCGTTGTTACCGGACTCCGGGTAGATCGCAATACCGATGGACGGCGTCGCGTAGACCTCGCTGTGGCCGATCTCATATTTCTCGGACAGTACCAGCAACAGCTTTTGTGCTGCCGCACCGGCATTGTTCATTTCGCCGAAGTCCTCGAGACAAACGACGAATTCATCGCCGCCCCAGCGACCCGGAAAATCGCCAATGCGAAGATTGTTGCGCAGGCGATCGGCAACGTCGCGCAACAGGGCGTCGCCGATATCGTGACCGAGTGTGTCGTTGACAGACTTGAAGCGATCGAGATCGATGAACAGGACGGCGAGTGGTGCCGACTTGCGCTCCGCGCGGCCCATTGCACGCCCGAGGTGTTCCGAAAATTCGCCGCGGTTCGGCAAGCCTGTCAATTCGTCGTATTGCGCCCGCTTCTCGAGCGCGATCGTCTTGTTCGTGATGTCGGTAATGTCGCGGAACGTGACGACACCGCCGATGAGTTCGCGATTGCCGTCGTAAAGGCCCTGGCCGTTGAGGTTCAGTACAGTGTCGGGTTGCTCGGGTGCGCGATAAATCGCGACCTGGCCCGTGAATTTCTCGCCGCTGCGTGCCCTGACGAGCGGCAGTTCGGCCGAGTTCCTGCAGCTGTCGCCGTTGCCGTCGATGCAGCAGAACGTCTGCTCCCAGGAAGGGTCCGGTTGCATACGTGGCCCGATCCCGAGGATGGTCCTGGCGGCAGGATTGATGTCGAGGATGTGGCCGTGCTGATCGACGACGATGACACCGTCATTGATGCTCGTCAGAACGGACAATACGGTGACGTCGGTATCGGACAGGCGCTGCTGCAGCGCATGGCGTTTCACCGCATGGTCGAATATGGCTTCCTGATCCTCGACCGTAACGTCATCGATGCAGATATATGCCTGCGCGCCGGCGCGGACTGCCGCAATACCGCGATGCTCGTTCGCCTTCTGCGTAATCGCGACCACGGGGAATGCGTCCAGCGAGTGAATCAGTGCCGATAGGGTCTTGCCCGACTGGGCGATCATCGGCCCTGCTTCGAGCAGGACGATGTCGATGATTCCCGCAGTGCCCTCTGGCATCTCGAGTTTGGCGGACCGCGTCAACATTGTGCAGCAGGGCAGCGATTCGAGCTCGGCAAGGTACTCCGCGGCGGATTCGCCGTGGCCCAAAAAGAGTATCGAGTGCCCTGACATGAGAATTACGCGGCCTCCGCCGACAACCTGCTCGTCATTCCATTATTTTTGCGTGCTATCGGACAAGCTGTTCGCGCTGTCATAGATTATTGTGGTTCTTGTGTTCCCCAGGGGCCGGCCAGCGTCGCAGCAGGCCAAACGCATAATACCAGAATCGCGAGCAAAGACAGTCGCTTAAGCTGGAAATTGCCGGAATCGGCCGACCGTTTTTAAACCCCTGCTGCCGCAAGGGCATCAAAGAGACAGGAAATAGGGAGATTTGATGGATGGCCGCGCTTTTGACTGCGCAAACCAGAGACTATAGTCAGGGAATGGTTTCCGACGTAGCAATATCGAATGAAGCGACTTTCATAGCGCGCGCGAAGGCTGGTGATAGCCGTGCATTCGAGGCGCTGTACCGGCTACACATCGACAGGGTCTACGGATTGTGCCTGCGCATGACGGGCAACGTCAGTGAAGCGGAGGATTGTGCGCAGGATGCGTTTATCCAGGCATGGAACAAGATTGCGAAGTTCCGTGGCGACAGCGCCTTTGGCACCTGGATGCATCGGATAGCGGTCAACTCGGTGCTGGGGCGGATACGCAAGTCGAAGCGCGAGCGGGACCGTATCCAACTCGTTGCCGACACAGCGCCGCCGCGCGTCTCGATCGGGGATAGCGGCAACCTGAGCGATCTGTCGGATGCGATCGAGAAGCTCCCGGAAGGCGCGAGGCATGTATTCGTGTTGAACGCCGTATACGGTTACAGCCACGAGGAGTCGGGCAACATGCTCGGCATCGCGATAGGCACGAGCAAGGCACAGTTGCACCGGGCCAGGCGATTACTGGCTCAGCAATTGCAGGAACAAGGGTTCGAAGCATGAACGCAGAAAATGACGACAAACTGACCGCGGCCGCGAGGCAGCTCGCGCAAGAGATCACACCAGAGCGCGATCTTTGGCCGGATATTGAAGCCGCGATAACGAATCCGGTGCGGGAACGCTCCCGGTGGACCCCGATGTTCGCCCAGGCGGCGGCCGTGGTGCTGTTGATCGGCGCTTCGTCGGGGCTTACCTACCTCGCGGTCAAGGACGAGCAGGTATTGATGGTGCCGGCTTATACGCCGGAGTACGTATTCGAGCGGGCCGCATTCGGCTCGAGCCACAATCTCGGCTCGGACTACCAGGATGCGCGCGCCGACCTGGTGTCGCGGCTCGACCAGCAGCTCGCAAGGCTGTCGCCCGAGGAGCGCGAGGATGTCGAGAAGACGCTGCTCGTCATCCGCGAGGCGATTACGGACATCAATTCTGCACTGTCACAGGACCCGGACAACGCGTATTTGCAGGAGTTGTTACAGAAGACGTATCGCGAAGAACTGAACGTGATGCGCAGAGTGGGCGGCCTGACGCGAAACGTCATGCTGCGGAATGATATTTGATGCGTCGCCGGAAGCGACGCCTAGAGAAGTGAGTATAGAGATGAAGAAGGTATTCCCGATCATTGCGATGATACTGCTGGCCTGGCCGGCTAGCGCCGCGGATGTCAATGAAACGCTGGATGCGGATCCGGACGGTCTCGTTGAGATATTCAATACGGCCGGATCGGTGGAGGTCGAGGGGTGGTCACGGAATTCCGTGGAAGTGACCGGCACGCTCGGGAACGAGGTCGAAGACTTCATATTCGAACGCGATGGTGACGAGATCACGGTCAAGGTCAAGGCCAAGAGTGGCCGTAGTGGCCACAAGGGCTTCGTCACCCATCTCGTGCTCCGTATTCCCGAGAACAGCTCGATCGAGGTCGCAACGATTAGCGCCGATATAGACGTGAAAGGCATCTACGGCGAGATCGAGGCGCATGCGATCAGCGGCGACGTGGATCTGGAAACGTTTGCAGCGGACGTCGAAGTCGAATCGGTTAGTGGTGATATCGACGCCCAGGGGGACGGCAAGAATGCCGTGACGGAACTTTTGTCGGTATCCGGTGACGTCTCGGCGGAACAGCTTGCGGGCGAGGTCGGGCTGGAGTCGGTTAGCGGTGATGTCGCCCTCTCGGGAGGATCTTTCGATGAGGCAAATCTCGAGACGGTTAACGGCGACATCGTATTTCAGGCCACCCTGCGCAAGGGCGGCGACGTGTACATCGAAACCGTCAACGGCACGGTCGACGCCGACTTCATCGGCGACGTGTCCGCGGAATTCGAGATCGAGACGTTCAACGGTCGCATCCGGAACTGCTTCGGCCCGAAGCCGGAGAGGGTCAGCAAGTATGCGCCGGGCTACGAACTCCACTTCACCGAGGGCAAGGGTGACGGCAGCGTCAGCATCGCAACGCTGAACGGCGACCTGAACCTCTGCAAGAAATAATAGGACGGTACCTAGGACGGTACCTGGCACCACTTTTGGAACGTTTGGAACTTATCGCGGAGTCGCGAATGTTCCAAACGTTCCAAAAGTGGTGCCAGGTACCCAGCCTCATTTGATACCCTAGACGGCCCCACCTCAGGATCGGGTTTATGGGCCGACCACTCAAAATTCTTGCCTACCTGATTGGCGCTTTCGTCGTACTGCTTGTCGCCGCGGCAGTCATGTTTGCGTTGGTATTTGACCCCAACGACTACAAAGACAAGATTTCGGCAGGCGTGAAGGACGCCACCGGACGCGATCTCGTCATCGAAGGCGAATTGCAACTCAGCCTGTTTCCCTGGCTGGCCATCGACATTGGCCGTATGGAACTCGGCAACGCACCGGGCTTCGACGACACGCCATTTGCGAGCTTCGAATCGGCTCGGCTCAGCGTGCGCGTCATACCGATGTTGCTCCGGCGCGAAGTTGTCGTCGGCACCGCCGCACTCGACAGCCTGCGGGTCAATCTCCAGGTCAGGAAGGACGGCACGGGTAACTGGGAGGATTTCGGCGAGGCCGGAGAAGACAGTGCCGATGAGGGGACGGATGAGGCCGCAGATGAGTCTGGTTCGCCGACCATCGATGTGGCGAGCATCAGTGTCACTGATGCGGCGCTTACCTTTACGGATGCGAGCACCGGGGACCGCTTCGAACTTGGCGACCTGAACCTGACATCTGGCCGCATCGCGGCCGGCGAGTCTGTGCCGCTCGATGGCGGCTTCTCCTTCGCCCTGGATCCCGCGGGCGTCTCGGGCCAGATCGACATTAAGGTCGAGCTTGAATTCGATACCGATGCCGCGACCGTTTCAGTCAATGACCTGGAAATCAGCGGGCAGGTCGATGGAGTGGCCGAAGTGCCGGCGACGATCAGTCTCGCCATACCGGCGATCGAAGTACAGACGGCAGCCCAGACAGCCGACGTTGGGGAGATCAAGCTCCAACTCATGAGCGTGAATCTGCAGGCTGATGTCGAGCCATTCTCTTATGCCGGCAATCCGCAACCGCAGGCGAAACTCAACGTCGCTGCATTTTCGCCAGCCAGTTTGATGACCGAGCTCGGCATGGCGCCGCCGGAGACTGCAGACCCTGATGCGCTCGGCAAACTGCGCGTCGACGCAATTGCTCGTGTGAGCACGAAGTCGATAGCCCTGTCCGATCTGACGCTCGTCCTCGACGACACGACGTTTACGGGCGAGCTCAGCGTGCCGCGCACTGCGGATGGTTTCTACGAACTCGAACTGGCCGGCGACAATATCGACATTGCACGCTACATGGCGCCGCCCAGCGAGGCCGGTGCGGGCGAGGCGGGCGCATCCGAGACGGTCGAGATTCCGGCCGACCTGATCCGGCCGTTGAACGCGCGCGGCAATCTGACGATCGCCCGGGCCAGCCTTGGCGACATCCTCTTCGAAAACGTGACCGTCGGCATCAATGCGGCCGGCGGCAATATGCGCATCCATCCAATCGCCGCAGATTTCTTCGATGGTGGGTATCGTGGCGACATTCGCATCAACGCGGCCGGTGACGTGCCATCAATCGCGGTCAACGAGAGCATTAAGGACGTCAATCTCGCAGCCATGGCGCGGGCCGTGCTTAAGGTCGAGAACATCACCGGCATGGTCAACGGCACGTTCAGTCTGGGCGGCCGTGGCGCCGACATGAACGCGATTCGTCGCGACCTCGACGGCAATATGTCGATCGAACTCCTCGACGGTGCATGGGAGGGCGTCGACGTCTGGTACGAGATGCGTAAGGCGCGCGCGTACATAAAGGGTGAAGCTGAACCCGAGGCTCCCGCCACACCGCGCACGCAATTCAGTACCATGAAAGCGAGCGGCGTGGTTACCGACGGTGTCATGCAGAATGACGACTTCTTTGCGGAGCTGCCGTTCATGCAAGTCACCGGACGTGGAACGGTCAACTTCGTCGAAGCCAGTGTCGACTACTCGGTAACGGGACGCGTGCTCGAGAAACCGGAATTCATGACGGATGTCAGCCAGGAGGAGCTCAAGGATTTCACCTCGGCGGTGATTCCCTTCAAAATCTCCGGCCCGCTGGCTGGTCCGAGCATTCGGCCGGATATCGAGGCGCTGTTGAAAGGGCGCGTCGAGGAAGAAGCGAAGAAGCTCCTCCTCGATAAATTGCTCGGCGGAGCCGATGAGCCGCCGGCAGACGGAGAAGAACCTGCTGCAGAGGGCGAGGGACCGGCTGACGAAGAACAGCAACCTGAGGAAGAGAAGGATATCGAGGACCAACTCAAGGACGAGGCGAAGAAACGCCTCAAGGACCTCTTCGGCGGCTAACAGACATGCGTTTCCTGCTGATCACTATGTTGCTTCTGCCAGCGCTCGGAAGCACAGCAACCCTGCGCAGCGTAACCGTCGATCGTGTCGACGGCGCATACGTGATGCGCTCCGAGGTCTGGTTCGACGTCAGCATCGACAAGATCTACGGCTTGTTCCTCGATTGGGACCAGTCGACGAAATTTTCCAGTGTGGTGGTCGAGTCTCGTAACGTCGAGCCCGATGAGTCAGGGCGGCCGCGCTTTTACAGCCGCAACCGCGCCTGCATATGGTTCTTCTGCAAGTCTTTCGAGCGTCACGGTTTCGTCACGTTCGAACCTCTGAAGTACATCGAGGCAACCGTGGATCCCGACAAAAGCGATTTTCATATCAGCGATGAGCGTTGGGAGTTCCGTGTAGAAGAGGGTGGCACAGTCGTTGTTTACGATCTCGTGATGAAGCCAAAGTTTTTCATTCCACCGTTGATCGGCCCGGCCCTCATGAAGCGCAAGCTGAAGAGCGGTGGTACGGGCGCTATCGACCGGATCGAGGCCATCGCGCAGGATTGGGCACCCGATGCAGAGTGACTTTGCGGGCCGGGTGCTTGATTGGTACGACAGGCATGGCCGCAAGGACCTGCCCTGGCAGACGGACCGCAACGCCTATAGCGTGTGGGTCTCCGAGATCATGTTGCAGCAGACGCAGGTGCAGACCGTCATCCCGTATTTCAATCGCTTCGTGGAGAGCTTTCCCGACGTGGTCGGCTTGGCGAACGCCGGCATTGATGACGTACTGCGGCACTGGTCCGGCCTCGGCTACTACGCACGTGCCCGAAACCTTCACCGTGCTGCCACGATCGTCCGCGATGATCACGATGCTGAATTTCCGGACGCGTTCGAGGATGTCCTGGCTTTACCCGGAATCGGTCGCTCGACCGCCGGCGCGATACTGGCGCTCGCTTTCGGGCAGCGGCACCCGATACTCGACGGCAACGTCAAGCGGGTTCTGGCCCGGCACGCAGCCATCGAAGGGTGGCCGGGAGTATCTTCGGTTGCGAATCAGCTTTGGCGCCTCGCGGACGAACTGATGCCGGACGACCGAGCCGACGCCTACACACAAGCCATAATGGATATTGGCGCGACAGTTTGTACCCGCAGCCGTCCGGCGTGTGCCGCGTGCCCCGTCAATCGTGACTGCCAGGCATCGAGCAACGGGGAGCCAGAGCGGTATCCCGGGCGCAAGCCACGGCGGAAAAAGCCGCTGCGAAGCACGACCATGGTGCTTGCCGTTGCGGACGGCGCCGTTTATCTTGAGCGCCGCCCCGCCGCCGGTATCTGGGGTGGGCTCTGGAGCTTGCCGGAGGTCAGCGATGTTGACGCGTGGTGTTCGGAAAGGCTCAATACGGCGACGAACGATGCCGAGGCGTGGGACAGCGTGCGCCACAGCTTTAGCCACTACGATCTCGACATCATGCCGATCGTTGTGCGTGTCGACGCTACGTCGAGTAGAGTAGCGGACGACGCCGACTCGACCTGGCATCGACTCGACGCACCACCACCGGGCGGCATTGCCGCGCCGG
>Ga0070726_10002714_pt1 | contig 15663 bp, 16 predicted proteins | sample tdAd471_FD_67275 | JGI IMG/M metagenome (GOLD analysis project Ga0070726, IMG submission 67275) | Marine sediment microbial communities from the Atlantic coast under amendment with organic carbon and nitrate - tdAd47.1 | ecosystem: Environmental > Aquatic > Marine > Coastal > Sediment | place...
GGTGGACTTGCCCACGCCGCCCTTGCCCGCGCCGACGGCGATGATGTTGGTGACTCCCGGGAGCGCACCAGCACCGGCCTGTGCAGTGGGCTGGTTGGTTGCGGATGACGCTTTATTCGGAGAATTCGACTCGCCCTCCTTGACAAGGCGAGAGGACTGCTCGTCGGAGGGCTTGGCCCCGGAGGTCGAGGTGAAGAGCACCGTGCCCGGCTCGTCGACGAGATCGACGATGAGGCTGGTCAGGATGACGCCCTGCTCGGCGGCTGCGGCCCGGATCGAGCCGTGGACGCGCCGGGCGAAATTGTCGAGCTTGTCCTTCTCGGTGACACCCTCGATGTGGAGCTTGACGGACGCGAAGGTCTCGCAGGCGGCGGTCCAGATCAGGTGACGCACCAGGGGCTGGCCGTCGGGGCCTTCGGCGCTGGAGAGGGCGGCTTTGATGAAGTCTCGGCTGAGTGTGGGCATATCGGGGTTATCCTTCGTGTAAGGACTGACATGCTAGGAAGGACTGCAATCCCGGGTCGATTCGTGCGTTTGGCCCTCTGACGCATCCGAAGCTCAGGGGTGGGCACAGATGCGAAGCTCGAAAGGAGCCAATGCCATGAAGACGCTTTCAACGCGTGTGTTCGCCGTTTCACTGATGATCTGCGCCGGATCGGCCTCGGGTCAGGACGCGGACAAGCCGCTGCTAAGCGGCCCAGCCGTGAACGACTCACGCCCGTCGCTCGTCGAGGACAACTTCGGCGATATGAAAACAGGCAAGGCCCGACTGGGCGCGATGGACGCCATCCCCGCCGAGGATCTGCGCCAGATTCTGCGCCTGATGGGTTCGCCCGAGGCAGACCCGGCGGTCAGTCTGAGTCAGGAGCAGAACGATCGCATCCGGGAGCTGATGCGCGAGTTTGCGCAGGAGCGACGGGCATTCATCCAGGAGAATCGCGCGGAGTTTGACGCTCTGCGTTCGGCTGCGGGCGTCGGCACCGATCGCGGCAGGCCCGAGGCCGCCGAGCGCGACATGCGCGAACCCGTAGGAGCCGAACGCGTAAGGCCGCAGGCCCGCCCGCGTGCCGAGCGTGGGAATGAGCTTGAGGGTGGCCCAGAGCGTCGGCGTGCCGGTGGACCGGACCGGGCGGTCGATGGTGCCCCGCGTGCTGTCGGCCGGAACGCTGGTGAAGCCAAGCCCACGCCCAAGCAGGAGGCCGCCCGGCGCGAGCTCATGGAGTTCATGAAGGCTGGCCCGTCAACGGGCGATTTGCAGCGGCGGATTTACTCGGAACTCTCACCCGCCCAGCAGCAGTTCATCGATGATGAGGTGTTGCTGCGAGCCGAGGAGCGGGCACAGGATCGCGACATGATGATGCTCGAACGCAAGCGCCAGGATCGTGCCCAGCAGGAGCCCGGCGCGCGCCAGGACCGGGGCGGCCAAGCCGAAGGTCAGGCCGGAGCCAACAGGGCCCGGATCGATTGGAGCAAGGTCTACAACGAGGACGGCTCGGTGAACATTGAAGCCCTGCCCGAGCGACTGCAAGAGCGGCTCGAGAAACTGGACGATCAGCAGCGCCAGCGTGCCGTCGAAGCCCTCAAAAAGCGGTTTGAGACCGGTCAACGGCTGCGCAGCCGAGGCGAAGACTGAACATTTTCACAATAACACCACCTGAATTGGCGATATAATTTCGGTCAACATACTTGTCAGGACACGTAAATCTCCGATCCCAAGCCGGTTTTCGCCGGCTTTTCTTCTGTCCAGAGAGCGTGGATATGTCGGTTGAAGAGACGTGGATGAACCAAAGCACAACCTGTTTGCAAGGATTATGTTTGTGTGTTTGATAGGTAAAAACTCGGAAATTGATGTCAATTTAGGCGAACTTGAGGATTTGATGTGCTTGGATTCGAACCGGGCTGCCGATAATCCGTACAATTCTCTGATCTCTCTCTCCTCCAGCGGGGTGCCGATTTACGTTGGCACCCTGCTTCTTTTTTACCCAGAGTCACTGTCGGTTGAGCGCGTGCCCCGCCTCTCGTGCGGATACGCTGGCACCATCGAGCAAGAGGAGTGAGACCGATGGCGGGCGGCGTGATTGTGGTGACCGGTGCGGCGGGCTTCATCGGCTCGCATCTCTGCCAGGCCCTCATCGCCCGGGGGAACCGGGTCGTCGGCCTCGACAACTTCGATCCTTTCTACAGCCGGGACCTCAAAGAACAGAACCTCCGCGAGATCGAGGCGGCCTCCCCAGAAGGCGGCTTCGAGTTTGTCGAACTCGATCTGTGTGACCACAACCGACTCGAGGGTCTCTTCAATCGAATCAAACCCGAGGGCGTGGTGCACCTGGCTGCCAAGGCTGGCGTTCGGCCGAGCATCGCCGACCCGGTCGGGTACGCGCGTGCGAACGTCCTGGCGACGACCGGCGTGCAGGAGGCTGCCCACAAGGCTGGCGTCGAACGGCTGGTCGTGGCTTCATCCAGCTCTGTTTATGGCAACAATGACACAGTGCCCTTTTCCGAAGAGCACAGCGTCGATGCGCCCATCAGCCCGTACGCGGCCACGAAAAAGGCGTGCGAGCTCATCGGGCATACGCACTGGCACCTGACCGGCATGCCCACGGCCATGCTGCGGTTCTTCACCGTCTTCGGCCCGAGGCAGCGCCCCGACCTTGCGATCAACAAGTTCATGAGGCTCATCCACGCGGGCGATTCGATCTCGATGTTCGGTGACGGCTCGACCAGCCGGGACTACACGTACATCGATGACATCGTCGCGGGCGTCGTGGCGGCGTACGACCAGATCGACCGCTTCGGGTACCGCGTGTGGAACCTGGGGGGCGATCATCCGATCAGGCTGGATGAACTGATCACCAAGATCGGTCAGGTCGTCGGGCGTGAGCCTGTGATCGAGCGAAAGCCCATGCAGCCGGGCGATGTCGAGCGGACGTGGGCGGATGTTTCACGCGCCCGCGACGAGCTCGGGTATGTAGCGCGGACGAGCGTCGAAGACGGGCTGGCCCGTCAGTGGGCGTGGCTTAGTGGCTCTCTCTGATGACGCTCTGATCTGAATGCTGATCCGGCTTCTGCTGGAGGTGCTTTGGCACCGTGGTCAGCCATGTCTTTGCAGCCTCGGCGTGGTCGGGGTTACTGAGGGCCACGGTTGAAACAATCACGGGCACGTACCCCAGCTTGGCCAGCGCATCGGCGTCCGATTGCACGCGGGCGGCGCTGATGTTGCCCGGGCGGACACGCTGGATCTCGGAGTAGCGGAAATAGCCCCATGTCTCGTGGCCGGGAATCAGGAAGTCGGCGAGGTAGTGCGGCGTCTTCAGCTTGTGGAAGTCCCGATCGCTCCGTGCATCCTTCCTGGCTTGGTATGCGATCATGAAGCCCGGCGCATCGACCTGGATGAAGTCGGCGCACATGGGCTCGGCGACGAACGTGATGGAAGGATAGATGCGGCGCATCGCGCGGATGAGGCGGATCTGATCCCACACGGGCACGAGCCAGTGGTTGAGCCCGTCGAGACCGATGAGCGTGCTGCCGGCTTTGTGCGCCAGCGCGAGCTGCTTGGTGATGCTTCGCAGGTGCTCGCGGTTGTCGATGTCGAGCGGCTCGAGCGTTTCGGGGTTCCAAGTGTCGGCGTGCTGGGTGAAGCGTCCCCACCAGAGGCCCAGCTGCGTTCCGGTGCGTGGGAGCGTGTTCAGGTGCTGCGAGGTGGTGCGCAGGAGCGGGACGTCGTCCCAGCCGGCGGTGAACTGCGTGGGGTAGTTGTGCTCGCGGTGCTTGTCATACAGGCCGCTGGGCGCCCAGAGCATGACGCGCCGAAAGCCCTCTTTGGCACGGATGTAGTTGATGAATGAGCCGAAGCCGTTGAGATCGGGGCGTGTGGATTTGTCGCCGAGGAAGCCGCGGGGGTTGTCGCTGCGGATAGCGCTGACATTGGCGACCTCGCAGGCGAGGACGGCGTCGGGGTTTCGTGTGTAGCTGACGGGGCCGAACTGCTTTTGAAAGTGCTCACGATAGGGCAGGAGTGTTTCGAGCCAGTCCTGCTGATCGGTGACGGATCGCGGGAGCTTGGTGCGTTTCATGGTGCGCACAGCGACGGTGTAGGTGCGCTCCTCGCCGGGCTTGAGTGAGGCGGGGTATGGGAGCGCGGTGTTTGGATTGTTGTACGGGGGCTGAGAAAGGTCGAACGAGACGGTCCAGCCCTCGGCGCCGGCCGGGCCATGGAACACGCCGCCGGCCCTGTTGACGCCGACGAGCACATCGTGCTTGTACTCGGTGACGGGGTAGAGCAGGCTGACGCCCACAGCGACTTCTTTATTCATGAGGACGGAGACGGGGCTGAAGGCCTCCGACGGGTAGCGCCAGGCCTGCGAGATGTAGCTCTTGTGCGTGGCCTCGACGATGGTCGAGCCGCGGTGGACGTTGAGGTACTGCACCTCGGGGCCGAGAGCGAGGGCGCCGATGGTCAGACGCGCCAGCGGCTGGGGCGAGGTCTTTGTGTTGCGGTAGGTGCAGACGAGGTCGAACCCCGTTTCGCCGACGCGAACGGTCTTGATCTCGGGGAGGATGGACGTTTCTTCGCGTTTGAAGCCGGCGACGGCCATCGTGCGGGGCTCGATGATGTTGGCGCCATCGATCGTGATGGTCGGGCCTCGCCGAGAGGCGTCGGGCGTGGAGAGCTGCGCCAGTGCGGCGGCTGGCAGGATCGCGGTGAGCACGGCAACGATGGCTTTGCGTTTCATGTGGAATCGTAGGAGATGGTGCACGCCCGATGGTGCGTGCCATATCCTCTGGCCGTGCGCCAAATTGCGGACAAACCGGCTCGCAGACGCTCAGTGATCGTTGTTGCGTGGGCAGCGGCCGTGTGCGTGCTGCTCTGGGCGTGCGTGGTCTGGTTGCCGATCGTGTTCGCCGGGCGGGCGGCCGCGGGTGAGCTCGGGCGCTGGTACTGGGCGCTGGATGTGTGCGCTTCTCTTGCTTCTCAGTCGCTTGCTGTGGTCGTGCTGCTCGGCGTTGTGCTCGCGGTGCTCAGGCGATGGTTCGCAGCCGGCGCGGTGCTGATCGCGGGAGGGGTGGTCTTTGTCTTGCCGTTGTCGGAACCGAGGCTGGCACCGGCTCAGACGGGTGCCGAGTCGATCCGGATCGTGATCTACAACGCCAAGACGAGCTCGGGCCAGGCGGATTCGAAGAACGAGCTTTTGCTTTCGGCTGGCGCAGACATCGTGGCGGTGCTCGAGTCGCCGATGGAATTCGTTGAGCGGTATCTGGGCCACGAGATGCTCGATGGGTACGCCTCGGTCTGGCGTCCCAAGGGGCCCTGGTATGGTTGCCCGATTCTGGTCAGCCGACACCCGATGCGTGAGCACGAGCAAGAGTTGGCGGAGATCCGTCATCGGCTGTGGGATCATTTGTATCTGCTCGAGATCGTGCGCGCGCCGATGGGTGATGTCGCGGTTGTGCTCATGCACGCCAGGAGCCCGCGTCGGCCCTGGCGGTGGGCATCGGGGCTTGAGCAGCTTGGGGAAGCGGCCGACATCGTGCGCGAGATCGGGGAAGTGACTGGTTTGCCGGTGGTGGTTGTGGGGGATTTCAACAGCACGCCGACGTCGGTGCGCGGGCGCGCGTTCGCGGATCGCAGCGGGCTCGTGCGCGCCAAGCCCGCATTGCAGCCGGGCGGGACGTTCCCGTCACTGGTTCCGAGCTTTGCGGGGCTCGCGATCGACGGCATGTACGCGTCGCCCGGCGTGCGCGTGGCGCGGTGGGAGCCGATCGGGTCGGCGGGATCCGATCACCGGGCGCTGGTTGTCGAGTTGGTTCTGGATCAGCCCTCGTCTGGGTCGGTTGAATAGGACGCGGCAAGCTCTGGGTCGTAGTAAGGCCCCTCGTCGTAATCGTCGTGGTTGGCGTCGTAATGGTCTTCTTCGAAACGGGCGAGGTCGTCGTCTGAGATAAGGCCGGCCATTTTGAGAATCTTGGCCACGATGATGAGCATGACGAGCGCGCCTAGAACACCCACGGTGAACTCGTAGGTGAAGTTGGCGACCTCGCCTCGGGGGATGCCGATGAGGTTGCCGAGTGAGGCGCCGATGGGCAGCGCTATAAATGGCTGGGTCGGTGCGCGCGCCAGGACAGCGTCGAAGTAGCGGATGAAGAGCCCGAAGATGCCCGCGTAGAGGATGAGCGCGTAGAAGCCGCCCTCGGCTGCGGCATGTCCGATTATGCCCGGCCCAATGGAGAAGCCATCGGGTACACCCGGGATGCCCGCGTCTCTCCATGCAACCGTTGCAAGCGGATCGGGTTTCTCGGGCCAGAGTGCACGGGGGACGGAGAAGACGAAGTAGAACTCGATGGAGTGCATGTGCCGGTATTGGTAGTTCTCAGGGTAGATCTCCATGAGATGCATGGACCATGCGGCGCACTCCTGGCCTGAGACGAGATCCATGAGGCCGACCTTGGTGTTGGCGTTGACCATGGCAGTAAGTCGTTGGTAGCCGCTGGCCTCGGTGCCTTGAAACTGTCCTCGGATAGCGGTGTATTTTGCGACGAGCACGACGGGGATGATGCCGAAAATCGCGGCGTAAACGATGACGCGTGCCGGCTGGAGGTTACGCCAGCGCGAGTAGTAGGTGCCCCAAGCGAGACAGCCGGTGATAGCGACGATTGGTCGCCGGCCATAGAACCCCGCCAGGCTGATGATGAGGGCGGCGCCGAGGACGCCGAACATCAGGGCCGCGGCCGCTGGGTTGAGTGGGCGGCGGACCCAGACCCACGCTCCGAGTCCCGCGGCGACGGCGGCGGTGGACATGCCGATGTGCGTGGTGAGCACCGAAATATAGGGAACGAGAATCATGAACCGCAGGAGCAGGGCAACGCCGAGAAGCGTGAAAGCGAAGATCCACAGCACAGGCTCGCGCGGGGTGCCCTTGACGATCGGCGTCCACTTGGCCAGCTTTTTGCTGCCAAACCCCCATCGGTAGCTGGCGAGGAAGATGATCTCGAAGATGATGATCCAGAGCAGGTACTTGCCCGCGATGGCGTTCTGCTGGCTGACCATGATCTCGGGTGTGTAGCTGCCCGGGTTGGCGAGCGTGATGACGCCGCTGGTGACCTGATAGATCGTAAAGCCAAAGAGAAAGAAGTTCCGGCACGTCATCAGTTCGGCGCGGCCGAGCATGTACGGCACGATCACGATCGCCAGGTTGGCGATGGCGACGAGGATCAGTCCGTACTTTGCGAGTTCGACCATGCGGGTGCGTTTCGTTATCGGGCGATCGTTCGGGAGGCTTCTCGGTACAGAGAAGCGTATCGACCGGAAACCACCTCGGGATCAAGGGTGGTCAGGACCCAATCCCTGCCTTTTGAGCCCATTTCGCGTCGGCGGCGCTCGTCCTGGAGCAATTCGGTGATGGTGGCTGCGAATGCCTCGGCATTCTGCTCGGCTATCACCGACGAGCCTGAGCCCTCAAGCTCGGGCCAGATGTCGACGCCCTTGGTTGTGATCGCGGGTGTCATGCAGGCCAGAGCCTCGGGGAGCACGAAGCCGAAGTTCTCCTGACTGGTGGGCAATGCAAAGACGTCGGCGGCCTGATAAAGGCTCAGCTTCTCAGTCCCCTTAACCATGCCGAGCATGCGGACGCGGCTTTCGAGATTGCTTGACGTGATCTGCTGCTTGATCTGGTTGGCGTAATCCTCGTCGCCCGTGCCTGCGATAAGGAACTGGGCATCGATGCCACGTTCGGTCAGGAGCTTTGCTGTCTCGACGAGGATGTGCACGCCCTTCTTGACGTGGACGCGGCTGAGGAAAAGTACGACGGGCTTGGATCGGTCGATGTCGAACGCCTTACGCGCAAGCTCGGGGCCGGGCAGGTCGCGGTAGGGGGCAATATCGAAAACGAGCGGGACGACGACACCTCTGCCGTTGGGGTACCAACGCTTGGACTGTGTGAGTTCGGCCTCGGCGGTGCAGTGGACTGCGGCGGCGTTCTCCAGCATCGTGCGCGCACCGAGGGCGAGAAAGAGGCGTTTCTTGAGCGCTCGCTGCGACATGGACCAGTCGTCGAGCATGCCGTGGATGCTGACGAAGTAGGGGATCTTCAGTTGCCGACAGATTTTAGCGGCGGGGATGTTGCTGGGTTCCCAGGGTGTGTGGAAGTGGACGGCGTCGCAGGATTTGAAGAGGCGGGTGAGCAGCTTGATTGAGCTTGGTGTGAGTTTGCCGAGGCGCGCGGGCGGGTCGATCTTGAGGATGCGAGGCGTGTCCGGGTTGCCGTTGTTCCAGTCCTGCGGCGCATCGGTGGCGTCCCATGTGGCCAGTGTGATGTCGTGGCCTTGTCTGGACATTTCGCCGGCGAGGTCGAGAACGGCGCGGACGACACCGCCCAGTTCGAGACGGAAGGGTGGGGCGAGGTGCGCGACTTTGAGCGGTTGAGTGGTACTCACGGCGTTTGCTCTTGGGGTTGGTCTTTGAAGGGTGGTCGTTTAGAGATGGGTTTGGCGGGGTTGCCGCCGAAGATGGTCCAGGGATCAAGGTCTTTGAATGCGGCTCCGCGAGCGCCGAGGATGGCGCCTCGGCCCACGGTGATGTCGGGTCCGACGAATGCGTCTGCTGCGATCCAAGCGTCGTCTTGGATAGTGACAGGCGGCCTGGTAAGCGGGAGATCTGGGCGTGTGTGGTCGTGCGAGCCCGCGCAGATGTGCGCGTTCTGCGAGATGCTGACGCGGTCACCGAAAGTGACGGGACCGAGGCAATAGAGGATGGAGTTGTCGCCCACGGAACAGTTGGAGCCGGTGGCGAGATTCCAGGGGCACTCGACGCGGACCGTTCTGCGGATTCGGACGTTGCTGCCGAGCTTGGCACCAAAGCGGGTGAGCAGGAACCTTCTCCAGCCGTACCAGTTGTGGAACGAGAGCCGGAAGAGGGTGTTCTGGACGACGGCCCAGAGGATTCTTCCGATTTTTTCGCGTGTAGAGTACGGGCTGACGGAGCGGTCGTCGGCGGTGGGCGCGCTGCTGACGTTTGGGGTCGTCATGTCGTGCCTCCTTTGGAGTTGTGCTTCGTCTCGACGACCTTGAGCCCGATGAAGAGTTCATATGCGGCGTGAAGCTGGCAGAAGCGCAGGCCGGCCTTGCCGTCAAGGAATCCGAGCTTGATGAAGTAGAGCCAGCAGAACCGCAGGATCCATCTCGCCGGGAGCTTTGGGTAGAGTCGTTGTTTGAGCCAGCGTCGTCGCTGCACAGCTGAGCCCATGAGTCGAGGCGGGTCGGCTTTGTCATGCCTTTCGCTCTGAATGCGTACGATCTCGCGTGCTTCCTGGGTGGAGTAGCGGTTGTGCTTATCGATCCAGTCTGTGAGTCCTTTGGAGAAGGAATAGTGGAGATAGGGCTGGTGGAGGGTGCCGATTGGCTTACCCGGTTCTTCGCGTTGACCGTGGCCGTAGTCGATGAAACGCATGCGATCTTTGTGGAAGAGCCGCATCTGGTAGGTGGGGTAGCCGCTGGCTCGGCGGAGCCATCGTCCCATGAACATGAGTTTGCTCGGGACGTAGAAGCCCGACAGCTCGGGTTGTTTCTTGAGTGTGCTCTCGATCTCGCGGACGATCTCGGGTGTGAATCTTTCGTCGGCGTCGAGGTGGAAGACCCATTCGTGCTTGATCGGGATGTTATCGAGCGCCCAATTGCGCTGCTTGCCGAATGATTCGAAAGGATTCAGGTGGACCTGCGCGCCAAGCTCGCGGGCGATGACCTGTGTGCGGTCGGAGCTGCCCGAATCGAGCACGTGGACATCATCGGACCACGTGCATGAATCCAGGCAGCCGCGGATGTTGGATTCTTCGTTGAGTGTGAGGATGACGATTGAGGCCGCGGGCGTGGGTGAGCCGTCGCCCGCGGTGCAGGCGGTGTGCGTGCGTGGGACGGTCATGGCTTGGCCTTCGTCTTCGTCTTCGGAGAAGACTCGAGCGTTGATGACCGGTGAGCTTTTCGGGCATGTCGATCCAGCGGGCATAGAGCTGCGACGAGCTCGTCAAAGCGTGCGTGTGTGGCGTGGTCGCTGTAGGCGTCATCAAACGCCCAGCGGGCGGATGTGCGCATTTGCCGATAGGTCTCGCGGTCGTGAGAGAGACTCTTGACCGCATCCGCGAATCCCTGCGCATCACCGATCGGCACACTCAGGCCGCAGGCATATCGTTTGATAGCGTCGTCGACGTTGCTCTTCTCAGGACCGATGTAGAGCACCGGCAGGCTCATGGCGAGGTTTGAGTGGAGCTTGGATGGGCTCATGACGCCCAGCATGTTGTCTCGCAGCGTGATGAGCGAGCAGGTGATGGAAGCCATAAGCCGGGGGGTTTCGGACTTGGGGACGTAGCCCTGGACGATGACGTTGGTCAGCTTGCGGCGTCTTGCTTCGTCCGCGACGGCTTCCTTTCGGCTTCCGCCACCGACGAAGAGGAAGGTGATGCGGGTTTGATCCCTGAGGAGTTCGGCTGCGTCGAGGACGGTATCGAACTCGTGGCCTACACCCATGTTGCCGAGGTAGAGAGCGACGAACTTGCCGTCGAGCCCGTGACGCGATATGCCCTCCCATTGCTCGTAGACGGCGCCATCGGGGAAGAAATCGGCGTCCTCCCAGTTCGGGATGATGGTCGAGGGCAAGGTCTTGTTCTTCGGTGCGTAGCGGCCCATGAGCAGATCGAGCATGGCCGAGTCGAGACAGACGAGGTGGTCGAGTCTTCGGAAGAGTGCGCGGTTGAAGAGCTGCAGGATGCGGCTGATGGTGCCATTTTCCTTGATCATCCCGGCACGCTCGGGTGCTTCGGGGTAGCAGTCCATGTTCCAGAGAACGAGCTTGGTGCGGCGGTGCAGGAACTTGTGCAGAACACCGGCCCATGCGATGAACGGGGGCGTGGTGAGGCTGATGACGACGTCCTGTCGCTTTAAGACGACGAGTTTGATGAAGGTACCCAGATAGAAAAAGAAGTAGTCGGTGAGGCGCTTGATGAGGTTTGCCTTGCCGAAGCGGGGGGTCCAGATGCGTCGGACGTCAACGTCGGTGGATCGAGACTGGGCGCCAGCCTTCTTTCTGGCGTCATCGGAGTAGCCGCCGCGGCTGGTGACGACAGTCACATCGTGCCCCCCCGCGGCGAAGTGCTCGGCGAGCGAGGCAGTCAGGTGCGCAGTCGGGGAAATGTCCGGCGCGTAGAACTGGTTAATGAGCGTGATCCGCACGGGGGACATCTCCGTGTAATGCGTGTCACGCCTTCTGGAGGTTGCTGACGACTTCGATCATCTCATCGACGATCTTGTCGAGTGAGTAGGAGAGGTCCCAGCCGGGGTAGTGCTCTTTCAGCTTGCGGAGGTCGGAGTAGTAGCAGATGTGATCGCCAATGCGGTTGGTGTCGGAGTAGGTGAGCTTTGGTTTCTTGCCGGTGCGTTCCTCGATCATGCTGACGCACTCAAGGAGGCTGGCGGCGTTTGCTTTGCCGCCGCCGAGGTTGTAGACCTCGCCCGGGCGGGGGTTCTGGGCGAAGTGCCAGAAGGCGTTGATGACGTCGTGGCAGTGAATCTGGTCGCGGACCTGTTTACCCTTGTAGCCGAATATTGTGTAGGGCCCTTCCTCGAGGGCGACCTTGACAAGGTAGTTGAGGAATCCGTGGAGTTCGACGCCGGCGTGCTGGGGGCCGGTGAGACACCCGCCGCGGAAGATGCCGGTCTTCAGTTCGATTCCGTCGTACTTGCCGTACTCCTGCGCGAGGATGTCGCCGGCGGCTTTGGAGGCACCGAATAGGGAGTGCTTGCACTGGTCGATGGACATCTTCTCGCTGATGCCATGCTCATCGTTCTTGTCGGCGTAGTCCCAGCGTGTTTCCTTCTCGACGAGCGGAAGGAAGTTGGGGGCATCTCCATAGACTTTATTCGTAGAGACATGAATAAAGACGGCCTCGGGACACTGACGCCGGGTGGCCTCGAGAAGGTTTAGGGTGCCGACTGCGTTGACGTCGAAGTCATCGAATGGGCGGTTGGCAGCGAGGTCGTGGCTGGGCTGGGCGGCCGCGTGGATGATGAGTTCTGGATTGATTTTTTGAAAGAGTTTTTCGACGCCGGAGCGGTCGCGGATGTCTTGCTCGTAGTGAGTAAATCGTTTGCACTGGGTTTGAAGGCGGGCGCGGTTGGAGTTGGTGTCGCCCTTTGGGCCAAAGAAGTCGGCGCGCATGTTGTTGTCTACGCCGGAGATTTCGAAGCCCAGGTTGTCGAAAAAGGTAACGGCTTCAGAACCGATCAGGCCACTGCTTCCGGTGACAAGTACACGCATCTTACTGCTCCTGTCAGCAGCCCCTTACGGGGCCAAAGTTGGGCATTCTGGCCCTGCGGTCGGCGTTTTCCGACGGGAGCCAGAGGGTCGCTTGGTCTGGGCGAGGAAAGGATTCTCGGTCGTTTCTCCGGGGTGTATGAGTCTATGAGGGGAAGGAGACTGGTTTGATGGGGGAAGCGATAAATTTTGCCCGAAAGCGGGGGGCTCGTACGCGATGCCCGATGACACCGTTTTGGTTCTTTGAGCGCGTACTCCGTGCGAGTTTTTAGATCACGGTTAAGGTCCACCTGTATCGCAGAAAGTCCATGACGCGGCGGAACGGCTCTACTGCATTGGGCTACTCGGCGGCCGTGATGATCCCGCGGTTGAGGAACGCAACGACGGACTGGGCGTATGTCGACCGAGATTTGACGAAGTACACGGGTCGGGTCAGGTGCTCGTTTGGGTGTGTGCTGGGCGTGCTGTCAGTAGGGTGCCGATGGCGGGGGGCCGGCGGTCAAACCATCGGCGTATCAGTCGCCCGGCTTGGGTTTGGTCTGAACGCCCTCGGCCCAGTCGCTCACGAAATCGGCGACATGGGTGACGAGCTTTGACATAGATCGGCCCTGCTGAGTGAGCGTGTATTCGACACGGGGCGGGACTTCCGGGTAGGCGGTGCGGTCGACGAGGCCGAAGCGTTCGAGTTTGCGGAGGCGCTCGCTGAGGACCTTGGAGGTCAGGCCCGGCAGGGCCCGCTGGAGTTCGCTCGGTCGCGAGGTGCCCCGGGCGAGTTCTTCCAGAACCGCCAGGGTCCACTTGCAGCGGAGCACATCGGTGACGCGGTGGAAGGCCTCGGCCCGATCGGGGGGCGTCGGTAACGGTGAGGATGGCGGCGGGTTGGGTGTTTGCATGTTCAGTGTTGTCGCGTTTGGAGCCTGCTGTGCATGGTGACCGGTTTGATCGTAAGGGAGTTAGCGGTCGGCGTGGGGAGAAGTTGGAATCGAGGGCCGGGTTGGGTGCTTTGGTGGTGCATCAAAGGAGGGCACAACCATGCTCGGTTCAATCACGCTCGGTTCGACGCTTTGTTCGCTCGCGGTCGCGGGGGCCTGCTCCGGGGGCGCACCAATTCAAACAGGAGAGCTGTCCACCGCCCCGGTGTCGCGGTCCGTTCAGCCGGAGATCCCGGGGTACACGCTCGGCCAGCGCGAGGTGCCCAGGGCGCCGATCTCGCTGGACGAGCTTGAACTCATCAAGAAGTCCTTGCTGCTGACGGCCGAGGACGAGAAGTATCTGCGGATGTCGCGCGAGGTGCTCGAGCCGAACGTGGCCGAGCTGGTGGGCGTGTGGTACGGCTTTGTGGGCGCCAACCCGCACCTGCTCGCGTCGTTCTCGAGCGAGGCGGGCGAGGTGGACTCGGCGTACCTCAAGCGCGTGCGGGCGAGGTTTGAGCGCTGGGTGCTGGATACGGCCGACGCGGAGTTCGATCAGGCGTGGCTTGATTACCAGTTCGAGATCGGTCGTCGGCACCACACGGTGGGCAAGAACAAGACGGACGGCGCGAATGCGGTGGATCAGGTGCCGTTCCGGTATATCCAGGCGCTGACGGTGCCGGTGACGACGACGCTTCGGCCATTCCTCGAGCGGGGTGGTCACTCGGCGGCGGAGGTCGAGAAGATGCACGCGGCGTGGGTCAAGAGCGTGACGCTCCAGGCGATCCTGTGGAGCTACCCGTATGTCAACGAGGGCGATTTCTAGTTTGTGATGTTGTTCAGTTTGGTATGAGACAGAAAGGAAATGCTATGAAGAAAGCAGTGTTTTATCACGCAGGTTGCCCAGTGTGTGTGCAGGCCGAGGAGACGGTCGCCAAAGCGATCGACGGGAACGAGTACGAGGTCGAGTTCGTGCATCTTGGTGAGACGAGGGACCGGATCGCCGAGGCCGAGCGCGCGGGTGTGGAGTCCGTGCCGGCGATCGTGATGGATGGTCAGCCGTTTCATATCAACTTTGGCGCTTCGATGAAGGACGTGAAGGGCTGAGTCGATGCGTCTGCGCAGCCGTGAGAGCGGGTGCGCAGGCTTGTGCTGTGGGGTGCGTGCAAAGAGCGCGGTCTTGCGCTGGGTCGAGGCTAGAGATCGCCTGAGGAGAAGGTGTCTCCGAGGTTCAGGTCGCCGGACTCGAAGCCTTTGCGGAACCAGCGGACGCGCTGGGCGGATGAGCCGTGGGTGAAGGAATCGGGGACGGCGTAGCCCTGGCTGCGTGTTTGGAGTCGGTCGTCGCCGACGGCGGCGGCTGCGTTCATGGCTTCTTCGACGTCGCCCGGCTCGAGGATGTTCCAGCGTTCCTGCGCGTGGTGAGCCCACACGCCTGCGAAGAAATCGGCCTGGAGTTCGAGGCGGACCGAGAGGTTGTTGTACTCGGCTTCGGGGACTCGGCCCTTGGCGGTGTGGACGCGGTCGGTTGTGCCGAGCAGGTGCTGGACGTGATGACCGACTTCGTGCGCGAGAACGTACGCCTGCGCAAAGTCACCCGGCGCGTTGAGACGTCGTGCCAGTTCGTCGTAGAAGTCGAGGTCGATGTAGATCTTCTCGTCGGCGGGGCAGTAGAAGGGGCCGATGGCGGCGGAGGCGAAGCCGCAACCCGATGAGGTCTGGCCCCGGAAGAGGACGAGGGTTGTCGGGCGGTATGTTCGGCCTGATTGTGCGAAGAGATCGGCCCAGACCTGCTCGGTATCGGCGAGCACGGTGGCGAGGAATTCATCGGTGGTGCCGTCGCCGGCGTTCGGGTCAAGGCCGCGCGTGCCCTGCGTGGTGGTGGTGCCGATGTTGGTGCCGGTGCTCGTGAGCACGCTGAGCGGGTTGCCGCCGAGCGCCCAGACGAGGCCCATGATGACGAGAATGGTGACGATGCTCCCGCCACCCAGGGCGGCCTTGCCACGCGGCATGCCTCTGCCCGAAGATCGTCCCCGCGGGAAGCCCGGAAAGGAGATGCGACTGTTGCGCCCTGCGGCTCGGCGGTCTTCGATGTTCGTGCTCTGACGGCGGTTCTTCCAACGCATCGCGTGGTCTCCCGTGTGTCTTTGATCCCAACTGTCAGAAGTGGGAATGAAACTAATCTACCTTGGTATGCTGAGGGTCTGAAGCGAAGATACGTAGTTAATAGTGCGAGTGCTTTTGCTTGTGTGTGCTTTACTATAATTGATATTTAGTTTGATACATGTTGAATTTGTGCAGGACAACAATTCTTGACGGCTGCGATAGGGCTGAAAGGGAGTGCAATGAAAGATGGTGAATTAAAGAGACGTCGAACGGAGAGCGCAATAAAGAAGTTACATCGAAACTCAGTGGGTACGAGGTTCACTACGACGGAAGCATTGTGTTTGCTTGGTG
>Ga0070726_10002715_pt1 | contig 15653 bp, 12 predicted proteins | sample tdAd471_FD_67275 | JGI IMG/M metagenome (GOLD analysis project Ga0070726, IMG submission 67275) | Marine sediment microbial communities from the Atlantic coast under amendment with organic carbon and nitrate - tdAd47.1 | ecosystem: Environmental > Aquatic > Marine > Coastal > Sediment | place...
AGCACTTGCCGTTCGTCGACTTCCGGTTTTCCCGGACGTGCCCGGACGGCAAACGGGTACATTTGAGCACCAGCGGACGCCCGCGTTTCGACGCGGAGGGGAAGTTTCTCGGCTACCGCGGCATTGGCCGGAATATTACCGAGTTGGTGGAAACGCAGGAACGATTGATTGCCAGCGAGGCGCGGTTCCGGGATTTCGCGGCGTCGACGTCCGATTACTTTTGGGAAACCGATCGCAACCACCGATTTACCGAGTTCAGCGCCGATACTTCTCCCTTGATCGGTCTCCCAAGCGATCATCTGGTGGGCAAGACGCGCAAAGAGATTTCGGTCGATCTCCCCTACACTACCGAAAAGTGGGAAAGCCATGCCGCGGATCTGGAGGCGCATCGGCCGTTTCGCGATTTCCGCTACGCCATCGCGCGCGAAGACGGCGCCGGCGTGGAATGGGTCAGCGTTTCCGGGGTGCCGGTATTTAATGGCGAGGGCGGGTTTGTGGGATATCGAGGCACGGCGACGCGGGTGACCGAAAGCGTCGCCGCCGCTCAAGCGCTTGAGAAGGCCACAAGAGAGGCCGAAACCGCCAATGCGGCGAAGTCGGAGTTCTTGTCGTCGATGAGCCATGAGTTGCGTACGCCGTTGAACGCAATTCTCGGCTTTGCGCAATTGCTGCAAGGGGAAGTCCAGCCGGAGCATCGCCGGGCTGTTGAGCATATTCTGCACGGAGGTGATCATCTCTTGGGATTGATCAACCAGGTCTTGGACTTTTCGCAGATCGAGACCGGCACTCTTCACCTTCATGTTGAATTCGGCAGCGTCGCGGAAGAAGTTGCGCAAGCTCTGCAGATGATCGAGGCCTTGGCGGCGGAGAAAAAGGTCGTCGTCCGAGATCGTACGATTGGGCTCGAAGCGTTGAAATTCGCGGTGGACCGGACAAGATTTCGCCAGGTTCTCCTGCACCTTTTGTCAAATGCCGTGAAATTCAATTCGAAGCAGGGCAGCGTCACCCTTACCAGCGAGTTGGAGCCGAAGATGATCCGCTTCACCGTCGCGGACACCGGCCGTGGTATCGAGCCGCACAGGGCGCACCGGCTCTTTCAACCGTTTGATCGTCTGGGAATTGAAGCGTCGGAAATCGAGGGAGTTGGGATTGGCTTGGTGCTCAGCAAGCGTATCGTCGAAGCTATGGGGGGAGAAATCGGATACGCGCCCAATGCCGGGGGCGGCAGCCGCTTTTGGTTTACCCTGCCTTGCGAGCGACCTGAACTGTCGACATCGAGGAAACCTGAAAAGACGGCCTAGACACGCCTCTATTCTGCATCGTCGAGCGGAAAAACAGGTTGTCCTCGCGGTTCGCGGTCTACCTCGCGAAGCCGCTCAACATCCGTGAATTCCTGGATGCCGTGTGCCGGCATGGCGGCCGACCGCGTCAGGCCGGCGCTGACTAATTGTCGGCTGTATCCGCCTCCGCCTCTACCACCAGCCGGATCAATTCGGCAAGCGACCGCGCGCCGGTCTTCTGCATTACCTTGGCCCGATGCAACTCGACGGTTTTGACGCTGATGTCGAGGTTGAAGGCGATGCGTTTGTTGGGCTCACCCTCTACGACTTGCGAAAGGACTTCTTTCTCCCGCGGCGTGAGCTCCGCAAATCGGCCCCGCATTTCCAACTTCTGCTGTTGACGGCTAGCGGTTTCACGGCCTTCACGAAGCGCCCGCTGGACGATTTCAAGCAGCTGCTGATTGCGGATCGGTTTTTCCAGGAAATCGTAGGCGCCGGCTTTCATCGCCTCGATGGCGATCGAAATATCGCCGTGTGCAGTGACGATGATGATCGGGTGCGGGACGCCGTCGTTCTTCAGTTTCTGCTGAAGCTCCAATCCGCTCATGCCAGGCATCCGGATGTCCAGCAAGATACATCCCGGCACTTGTTCGTCGAAATTGGCAAGAAATTCCTGCGCGGATTCAAAACTTCGGCTCTTGATGCCTACGGAATCGAAAATCGCCGCGAACAATTCCCGGTTTGCGACCTCGTCGTCGACGACAAATACTGTCTCTTCATCCATCCTGAATTAGATGCTCGTTCCGTTAAGGGTAACGCCTTGATGGCATTATAATGCCTCGATTGGGGACGCTGAAAAAGGGCGATCCTCGCTTTCAACATTATCTAACCCCAATACAGGCGCAATTAACTAGGGGATTTCCCTAGGAGTCTTCGGGAAAACCCTGATATTCGAAGGATGCGGTTTGCCGTCAATATGCACCAATGGCAGAAACAAAGCCGAATGGGGACGCAATGCCGCTGGCTGCGAGGAATCGAAGTTCACATTGGGGTTTTCTTGGCCCCGCCGAAGCGCCGGGTGCCGATCAAGCGGTGGTCTTCTATGTCGGCAATTATGCGCCAAGCCGTATTCTCATCCAAACGGCGACAGCCAGGCACGGCGCAATGAAGGTCGCATCGCCCAGCAGCCTTTCAGCTCTCTTCGAAAATCTTCGCGCAACCGATGCCGCGGTCGTCTTTGTCGATGTGGATCACATTGCCTTGGAGACGATGGAGGCGTTGATAGAAGAAAGCCGAACCGGAATTGTCGGCGATGTGTCCCTTGTCGCGATATCAGGCGACCAGCGGGCGGACATCTTGAAACGAATGGGTTTCGATGCCGTGCTGAGCTATCCCTTGCGGAGCACAGATATTACCGCGCTGCTTGGCTCACTGCCGTGCTGTCCGTCGATTTCATTTCGCCAATCCGAAAACATCGGCGGAACAACGGCAGAAACCTTGTAATGATTTCGATGCAAGGAATGGTGGGCTGTGCAGGGCTCGAACCTGCGACCCGCTGATTAAGAGTCAGCTGCTCTACCAACTGAGCTAACAGCCCGCCGTCTTGCGAGGGCGGGGGTATAGCAAAGCCCCGCCCGCTTGTCGATAGCTTGTCGACCGATTGGCCCCTCCGCTCTAGCTGAGCGGCGGTTTATTCCAATCTTCCTTGAAGACCGGCTTGCGCTTCTCCTTGAACGCCCGCCCGCCTTCCTGCTGATCTTCGCCGCGGCTGATGCTCAGCAGCTCCCGTTGAGCGAGCGCGCTTAATTCCGAGGGGCCGCGCTCGACGACCGTATCGCGCACGAACCGCTTGAGGGTGCGCACCACCATCGGCGAGCTGTCGCGCATGATCTCGGCGTATTCCATCGCCGCCTCGACCTGCTGGCCGACCGGCACGACCTTGTTGACCATGCCGACCTCATAGGCGCGCTGGGCACTGAAATGCTTGCCGGTCAGCATGAACTCCATGGCGATCTTGTGAGGCAGGCGCGCGGCGAGGCCGGCGATCAAGCCGCCGCAAAAGCCGATCTGGGCTTCCGGATAGAAAAAATCGGCACTTTCGGAGGCGACGGCGAAATCGCAGAATTGGACGAGGCAAAACGCCCCGCCGACGCAATATCCGGAGACGGCTGCCACCAGCGGCTTGTCCACGTCGACACCGACACCCGGCATGCATTCCCAGAGTTGGGGATCGCGGGGCGGATCCTTGAGATCCGCGCCGACGGAAAACGCGCGATCGCCGGCCGCCGTCAGGATGCCGCACATATCGTCGCTTGCCTGCAGCCGCAACATCGCCTCGCGCATCGCCACCACGACACCGTTCGACAAGGCATTCATTTTCTCCGGCCGATTGATCGTGATCGTCGCGATCCGATCCTTGGATTCGTAAGTCACGAGATTTTCGGTCGTCGGTGCATCGTTCGGCATGTTACTTTTTCCGGCAGTTTATGGGAGTGCGAAAGAATTGAGATAGGGCGAAAAGAGCGGTGGGCACGATAAAAATTCGCCCGTATCCGGTTCAGGAATCGGAGTTTTCGCCGTATCGGCTGATCCGCATGTCGCGGTGGACATAGACGTTCATCAACAGACCGAAACCAATCAATACCGTCATCATGGCGGTGCCGCCATACGAGATCAGCGGCAAGGGAACGCCGACGACCGGTATGAGTCCCATGACCATCGCGATGTTCATGAAGACATACAGAAAGAAGGTCGTGGAGACGCCCATGGCCACCAATCGGCCAAAATGGCTGCGCGACCGCATCGCGATGGCAAAACCGTAGATCACGATGGCGGCATAAAGCGCGATCAGCAGCAAGCCTCCGACAAGGCCAAATTCTTCCGCATACATTGTGAAGATAAAATCTGTCTGCATCTCCGGGAGGAAGGACAAGTGGCTTTGGGTGCCCTTCATGAAGCCCTTGCCGAAGACCCCGCCGGAGCCGAGTGCGATCTTCGACTGCAGGATATGATATCCGGCGCCCAGCGGGTCGCTTTCGGGCGCCAGGAACGTCATGATCCGATTCTTCTGGTAGGTATGTAGCATCGACCAGACAACGGGGATGGATGTCAGCCCGATCAGCCCGACGAGCACGAATTTCCACAGCCTAACGCCGGCAAGGAAGAAAATAGCGGCACTGCCCATCAACAGCAGCAATGCGGTGCCGAGGTCGGGTTGACGCAAGACCAGCGCGGTTGGCGCCACCACGAGCAGGATCGGAAACAGTAAATGGGTCGGGCGCGTGACGTCGTCGAGACTAAGGCGATGGAAGTACCGAGCCAGCGCCAGCACCAAGGCGATTTTCATCAGCTCCGAGGGTTGAAGGTGGAAAAACTTCAACCCGATCCAACGTTGCGCACCCATGCCCACGGTGCCCGCGAACTCGACCGAGACAAGCAGGACAAAGGCAATCGCATAGAAGACGTAAGCATAGCGTAGCCAAATGCGGATGTCCGTCAGCGCAATCGTCAACATGACAAACAAGCCCACGCCAAACCGCACGATCTGCCGTTCCGCCCAGGGCGAGAAATTACCGTTGCCGGCGGAATAGAGCATCGCGAAACCAACCGCTGCGAGGCTGCAGATCATCAGGATAAGAAGCCAATTCAGCTGCCAGAATCGTTGGCCGAGCGTCATCGTGGCCGGGTTCAGCCGATCGCGGGTGCTCATTGGGTTTTCCCTTCAAGGGCCAACTGCCCCGGCGCGCGTCGGCGTTGGGCCTCACGCAGAATATCGCGGGCAATCGGCGCTGCCGTCTTGGATCCGCCGCCCCCGTGTTCGACGACCACGGATACCGCATAGACGGGCCGGTCGACGGGCGCATAACCGACGAACAGCGAATGGTCCCGCTCGCGCCAGGGCTTTTCGCGGTTCTTTCGCACGCCCGATTCGGATTCCCGCTCGACCATGGTGATGCGCCGCACTTGGGCGGTGCCGGTCTTGCCGCCGATGGCATGGCCGGTTTCCGTGAGCCGCGACAGATAGGCGGTGCCGCGCGGGTGATTGACGGCCTCGTCCAAGGCATGCATCAGGAGTTGCCGCGAGCGTTTTGAAATGCCTGTATGCGGGAACGCAGTGACGTCGATCGGGTCGTTTCCATCGTCAATCGTCTCGCGCGTCAATCGGGGTAGGACGGCGTACCCGCCATTCACGGCGCGCGCGGTCATGACGGCGAGCTGCAGAGGTGTCGTCAGCACGTATCCTTGGCCGATCGCGGCCACTAGGGTCTCTCCCTTCAGCCAGGGCTTCCCATATTGTTCGCGCTTCCAGGCCCTTGTCGGAATGAGGCCTGCGCTTTCCCCCGGGAGATCGATGTCCAAGAGGGTTCCCAAGCCCAGTTGGCGCGAAACGGCGGCGATCCGGTCGACGCCCAGTTTTAGCGCCAGTTCGTAGAAGTAGACATCGCACGACTCGCGCATGGCATCGACCATGTTGACCAAGCCATGACCATGCTTGTGCCAGCAATGGAAGCGCTGGTCGCCAAGCTCCATAAACCCGGTGCAGAAGACCGAATGATCCGGCGAAATGCCGTTCTCGAGCGCCGCCAGCATAACGGCCGGCTTAAACGTCGAGCCCGGCGCGTACTGACCGGAAATCGCCTTGTTGCTGAGGGGCGAATCGGGATTCTCGATCAGAGACCGCCAGGTTTTTGCGTCCAGCCCTTCGTTGAAGCCGTTGGGGTCGAAGCTGGGAATTGAGACCATCGAGAGCACTTCGCCGGACCGGACGTCTATGACGACCGATGCCGCGCGCCGATGCGAAGACAATCTCTCCGTGACGAAACGCTGCAGGTCGGCATCGAGGGTGAGCACGACCCGTCGGCCTGGCCGCCCTTCAGCCCGTTCCAGTTCTTTGATGACGCGGCCGATTGCGTTGACTTCGACCTGACTGTTCCCTGCGGTACCTCGCAGTGCCAGATCGTATTGCCGTTCGACGCCGTTCTTGCCAATTCGGAACCCGGGCAACTCGAGCAACGGATCGCCGGTCTGGTCCTTCTCGGAGACGGCCGCGACGTAGCCCATGACATGGGCGGCGATGTCGCCGTTGGGATAATGGCGCGATTGGCCGACATCGATGCTGATGCCGGGTAAATCGGGCGCATTGACTTCGATCCGGCTGACTTCTTCCCAGCGCAAGTTCTCGCGTACGGTAATCGGCACGAATGCGCGGCGCCGGCGGGCTTCCCGCAGGACTCGCCGACGGTCGTATTCGCTTACATTGATGATTGTGTTGAGACGTTCCAGCGTCTCTTGCACGTCGAGTGCTTGTTCCGGGACCATGACGACGCGGTAGTTCTGAACATTGACGGCCAAAGGAGCACCGTGCCGGTCCACGATGTGGCCGCGCGGCGGCGCCAGAAGACGCAAATTGATCCGATTCTCGTCGGCCAGCATCTGGTAGCGTTTGGATTCGAGGACCTGAAGATAATAGAGCCGTCCGCACAGACCGCCGAGCAGGGCGATTTTGGCGCCGGCGAGCACGGCTGCCCGGCGGCCAAATGCCTTTACCCGCAGCTTTTCCGGTTGCATGGGGGCTTATTCCTCGCGGGGGAGCGTGCGGTGAACCTGGACAAACAGCCAGCCTAATATCGGATACGCGGCGATATTCATCGCGCATTCGAAGAGAGCCGGTTCCGGAGCCAGAAGAAAGCCGGAGAGTAGGCAGGCAATCAGCCACTCCGCGGCGGCGACGCCGAGAGAAACCATCATGAAACCCCACCAGACCACGAAGAACGATTTCCCATAGAAAAATCGTGCCTGAGAGACGGCGACGACATAGACGAGGATCAGGATCGCGGCATTCTGACCGATCGGGCCGCCCGATAAAAAATCCTGCAAAAGGCCGATCAGAAATACGGCGCCGCTCGGCAGGAGGGAGGGTCTGTGCAGCGCCCAATAATAGACCGCCATGAGTGCAAAATGCGGCGAAACGGCCGCATAACCGGGCAGTTGCAAGGGAATGAGGTTCAGGATGACCAGGACCACCGACAGCAGAAACGGCGTGAGCTTCCGTGCGGCAAGATCAAGGTGCTGCCAGACCGCCGTTCTCATTTTCTTGGGCCGGAACTCTGTGCAATCGGTGTATGTTTCTCGCCGATGACGCCTTCAAGGCCGAAATCGACCAGACGGACGAACTCAAGTCGATCCGGTGAGGCGAAAGTTTCGATCCGGATGCCTGCATCGCCGATCTCGGCGACGACGCCGATGGGCAATCCGGCTGGAAACATGCCGCCATGCCCCGACGTGACGATACGGGAGCCAATCGATACTTCTGCGTTGGCGGAGACAAAAGTAAGCCGGGGCCGCCGGCTATTGTCGCCCGCCAAAACCGCGCGCGCACGTGTGCTTTCGACAAGGACCGGAATGCGACTATTGAGGTCGCTGATCAGTAGGACGCGTGCCGACCGTTCCCCCGTCGAAGCGACGCGGCCCAACAGCCCTTTACCGGTAACGGCGGCATGGCCGCGGCGTACGCCATTGCGTGCGCCGGCGTTGACGAGCAGGCTTCGAATAAAGGGACCGCTTGAATCGCCAATGACCCGAGCCGTGACCGAAGTGACTTTCTGATCGCCGGAAAAATTCAGCAGCGTCCGCAATTGGTTGTTTTCCGACAACAACGTCCGGGCGGCATGTTGCCATTGCAGGAGACGGGCATTCTCTGCCTTCAAGGTGGCATTCTCTTGACGCAGATGGGCCAATTCCCGGATATGGTCGATAGCATCCGACGCTGTCGCGACAGGGCGAGAAAGCGCATCGAGCACCGGTGTCGTGGTGTCGATCAATGCCATACGGGTTTCATCAAAAATCTTGGGATCGGAATGACCGATCATCAGCAACCCGATTGACGCACTGAGCAGCAAAAGAAAGGCGAACCGGTGCGCGAGGCTGCGCATCGGCGCGGCTACGCGAACAACTGATCCTGATTTCTCTTTCACGACGCCTCTCTCGCGAGGTTAGTTTAAATGGCGAATTTTCAGCATGTTAACCACCATTTATTAACACGTTCTTAAGGGTTTTCATTGCTTCGAGACACCGTCCCGTTCCGAGCGCGACGCAGGACAGCGGATCGTCCGCCAGCGAAACCGGCAGCCCTGTGGAATGCCGGAGCACATAGTCCAGGTTACTCAAGAGCGCGCCGCCGCCCGTTAAAACGATGCCCTTGTCGACGATGTCGGCCGCCAGTTCCGGCGCCGTGTGTTCAAGCGCCACCTTGACGGCCTCGACGATCGCCGCGACCGGTTCGGCCAGACTCTCGGCGATCTGACGTTCGGTAATCTCCAATTGCTTCGGCACACCGTTCATCAGGTCGCGCCCTTTGACTTCCATCACGCGGCCTTCGCCGTCGTCGGGCGGACACGCCGAGCCGATTTCTTTCTTGATCCGCTCCGAACTGCCTTCGCCGACAAGGACGTTATGGTTTCGCCGGATATAAGCGATGATCGCCTCGTCCATCTTGTCGCCGCCGACCCGGACCGAGCGGGAATAAACGATGCCGCCGAGAGAGAGGACCGCGACCTCTGTCGTGCCGCCGCCGACATCGACGACCATCGATCCGGTCGGCTCGGTCACGGGCAATCCGGCTCCGATGGCCGCCGCCATAGGCTCTTCGATCAGAAACACGCGGCGGGCGCCCGCGGCCTCGGCAGAATCCACGATCGCGCGGCGTTCGACCGCGGTCGAGCCGGACGGCACGCAGACGATGACTTGCGGGCTCGCGAAGCTGCGCCGATTGTGCACCTTGCGGATGAAATGTTTGATCATCTCCTCCGCCACTTCGAAATCAGCGATGACGCCATCCCGGAGCGGCCGTATCGCATGGATGTTGCCGGGTGTCCGGCCAAGCATCATCTTGGCTTCGTCGCCGACCGCCAGGACCTGCTTGCGGCCCTTCACTTCGGCAATGGCGACAACGGAGGGTTCGTTCAAGACAATGCCGCGACCTTTGACGTAGACCAGCGTATTCGCTGTCCCGAGGTCGATCGCCATATCGGCCGAAATCATGCCAAGTAATCGCGCAAACATTTCTTTTACTTTTCCTTCCCGATCATCCAGGACGGGTACACGCGCCGACAGGGTACATCGCACCATGCGCCGGCGACCGGCGCCCATACGCCAAGATCTACGCTCAAACGGTTATATAAACTACGCCAAATCAAAGAGTTATCATAACTCTCTTAGTCAACGGTTGAGACTCATTCCCGTCCGGGTACCACGCCATATGAGTCCTGAATCACAACGCTTCAGCACTATAATGCAGGACTCCGGTTTAAGAATAGTCCCTTAAATTCTTTTGTTAAAAGGATTTTTCGGTTGGATGCAAGAAAATTTCTTGCATCGGGTCGCCGAGCGAAGCCCGCGACCGGCTGGCGGCGGCATCAAGGGGCTGCCGCCAGCCGTGCAGAAGATTGTCTTGGAATGCCTAATTCTTGGTCTTGTCGACGAGTTTGTTCTCCGACAGCCAGGGCATCATGGCGCGCAGGCGGGCGCCAACTTCCTCGCTACCGTGCTCGCTGGAGCTCCGGCGCATGGCCTTAAGGCTCGGTTGGCCGACTTCGCATTCGGTCATCCACTCCCGCACGAAACGGCCGGACTGGATATCGGCAAGCAGCGATCTCATGTTTTCTTTGACGTGATCGTCGATGATCCGGTCGCCCGTTGAGAGGTCGCCGTACTCGGCCGTGTTGGACACCGAATAACGCATGTCCGAGATGCCGCCTTCGTATACCAGGTCGACGATCAGCTTCACTTCGTGCATGCATTCGAAATAAGCCATCTCGGGCGCGTAGCCCGCTTCGACCAACGTGTCGAAACCGGCCTGCATCAACCGGGTGAGGCCGCCGCAGAGGACGGCCTGTTCGCCGAAGAGATCGGTTTCGCATTCCTCGCGGAAGGTCGTCTCGATGATGCCGGCGCGCGCGCCGCCGATAGCCGAGCCGTAGCTGAGGCCGATGTCGTGGCAATTCCCCGTCGGGTTCGCATGAACCGCGAGCAAGGAGGGGACGCCGGCGCCGCGCTCGTATTCGGAGCGGACGGTATGGCCGGGGCCTTTCGGGGCGATCATGAACACGTCGATGTCGGCGCGCGGCTCGATCAGGCCGAAGTGGATGTTCAGGCCGTGGGCGAAGGCCAGGGCCGCGCCTTCCTTCATGTTTGGCTCGAGGTCATTGTAGTACAGCGCCCGCTGGCCTTCGTCCGGCGTCAATACCATGATGATGTCGCCCCATTTGGCGGCATCCGCCGGCGACATCACCTCGAAGCCCGCGGCTTCGGCCTTGGCGGCGCTGGCGGAACCCGGGCGCAAGGCGATCTTTACCTCTTTCACGCCGGAATCCCGCATGTTCATTGCATGGGCGTGGCCCTGGCTGCCATAGCCGACCACGACGACCTTCTTGGATTTCACCAGATTGACGTCGGCATCACGATCATAATAAACGCGCATAGTAAATAGTCCTCTTGTTTGTGCTTCGGCTCAACCGCGACGCGTCGGCACGACCGAGATGTCGACCGACGGACGCAATTCAGCGCATACCTTGAGCACCTCATGGATGTTGCTGGACATGAACTTGTCGAACGGTGTCTCGTCCTCGACAGTATCGGCATCGACCGAAGGAAAAGCCTGCTGCTTCAGGATATAATCAAAGCGCGAGGCCCATTTGCGGGCGCCGAGACGGGCTGTGGTCGAGCAATTGTCGACCATGTAGGAGACACCCTGGTAATCCATGTAGGGGTTTAGCGAGTCGACCGCTTCGATGATCGATTCGTTGGCGATTTCCGAATAGGGATGGCCGCGGTCCTTCAGCAGGTCGACCTGGGCCATCATGCAGGCCATGTAGGTGCCTGCGGTCTCTGGGTTGATCGGCGCGTAATTGCGCGATTCGTCGGCCCGCACCTTCTCGCCCACCACCCACATGTCGGTGCTGTCGATCTTGCCCATTGGGTAAGTGCCGTGCCGTCGCGTCGCCTGAATCACACTGCGCACCTCGTTACCGGACGCAACGTCGTCGTAGATTTCCTCAAGGATTTCGCGGCACGGATGATAGGCTGCGTTGTAGGCCTTGCGGAAGGCCGCTTTCTCGCCGTCGTCGAGTTCATCGTAAACCGCTTTCAGGCCGGAGCGCGATATCGACTTACTGATCGGACCGGTAATGGATTCGGATGTGTTGAGATAGGCGTCGTCCTTGGGCATGCCCTGGTCGACATAGCGTGCATAGAGGCTTTCAGCGATGCCGTGCACGGCGCCGAGCAGGATGCCGCGCTCGCCGAAAATATCTGATCGGTATTCCGATTCGAGCGTTGTCTCGAAGGTGTAGGGCGAGCCAAGCGCCACCGACCAGCCGAGAGCGTAGTCGGTAGCCTTGCCGGTGACGTCCTGGTGAACGGCGAAGCTGGCGTTGATGCCGGCGCCGTTGACCTCCCGGCCCTGTTCGTAGAGGCGACGCACCGACGGACCCATGCCTTTGGGGCAGACCGCAATCACATTGATCTCTTTTGGGAATTCCTCGCCCTGCGCCTGCAAATGGGAGAGCAGAAAGCCGTGACTAAGGCCGAGTGTCGACCGTGGCCGGAAGGCGGCGAAGATTTCCTTGTAGTTTTCGGCGAAGGCAGCGTCGGAAATAAGGAGCAACGACATGTCGCTTTCGCGGATGACATCGTACATCTCGCCAAGCGTACCGTCCTTTTCGGTGAAGCCGACCGCCTCCGCTTCCTTCATGGAGGAGGAGCCCGCGCGCAAGCCTACTTTTACTTTAATGTCGGTATTTTCCAAGGACTCGCGCAGATTCTGCGCCTGCGCCGGGCCCTGCGACGACCAACCGATGACGCCGATCTGCTTGATCCCGTCAAATGCCTTCGGCAGCATTGGGAACAGATCACGTCCGCCGGCGACGATGGTCTCCTCGCGGTCGGCCATTTTGATCGTGCGGGTTTCAAACACATTCGAAGTGAAGCTCATCGGGCAGTTCCTTGGTGAGGAATTAAGGGGCTAGATATGCTGTGCGCCGCGCGCAATGGCGACGCTGCCGCTGCGGACGATCTCGACCTTGCCGAGCTCGCGCATCAAGTCGATGAAGGCGTCGACCTTGCCGGGCGAGCCCGTCATTTGGAAGACGAAGGAACTGGTCGTGGTGTCGACCGGTTCGGCGCCGAAAACTTCGGCGATCCGGAGCGATTCCCGGCGCTCGTGCGAGCGCGACTTCGAGATGACCTTCACCAGTGCCAAATCGCGCTCCACATGGGCGCCCTCCTCGGTAAGGTCGTGCACCTCGTGGACCGGAACCAGGCGGTCGAGTTGATGGCGGATTTGGTCGATGATCATCGGCGTGCCGGTGGTCACGATGGTAATCCGCGATAAGGAATCGTCTTCGGAGACGGCAGCCACGGTCAGGCTTTCGATATTATATCCGCGCCCCGAGAACAGGCCGATGACCCGGGCCAGGACACCTGGTTCGTTGGCGACCAGGACCGCGAAGATGTGCCGCTCTTCCTTGTCGCCGACATCGAGAAAATTATAGGCGGCGCCGGGTTGTGTGTTGTTTGCCATTGTCAGTTCTTCCGATCAAACGAGGACCATGCCCTCTTCCGAGACGCCGGTCGCGCCGAACCCTTTGGCTTCGGCGCCGAGAATCATTTCATTGTGTGCTGAGCCCGAAGGGATCATCGGGAAGCAATTTTCGGTCTGGTCCACGCCGATATCGGCAATGACCGGCCGGTCGACGGCGATCATTTCCTCGATCAGGCCGTCGAGATCGGCGGGATCGTATGTCCGCAATCCGACGGCGCCGAAACTGTCCGCGAGCTTCACGAAATCGGGCAGGGAATCCATATAGGTTTCCGAGTAGCGACTGCCGTGGAGCAGTTCCTGCCATTGACGGACCATGCCCATATATTGATTGTTCAGGATGAAGATCTTGATCGGCAGTCGGTGTTGAACCGCGGTGGCAATTTCCTGCATGTTCATCATGAAGGAGGCTTCGCCGGATATATCGACGACCAGCTTGCCCGGGTGAGCCACCTGCACGCCGATCGCGGACGGCAAGCCATAGCCCATCGTGCCGAGTCCACCCGACGTCATCCAGTGGTTCGGCTTCTCGAACTTATAGAACTGTGCCGCCCACATCTGGTGTTGGCCGACTTCCGTCGTAATGAATGTTTCCCGGTCTTTGGTCAGCTCATACAGGCGCTCGATGGCGTATTGCGGCTTGATGGTCTTCTTGTCCTGGCTGTAGGCGAGGCAATTGACGTCCTGCCAGGCTTCGATCTGTTCCCACCAGGCGCGGAGGGCCTTGGTGTTGGTGCGGCGTTTCTTTCTCGCCTTCCAGGCCGTTTTCATCTGTTGGATGACGGTGCCGACATCGCCGACGATCGGAATATCTACCCGGACATTCTTGTTGATAGAAGAGGGGTCGATATCGATGTGAATCTTCGTCGAATTTGGCGAAAAGGCGTCGAGACGCCCGGTGATCCGGTCGTCGAAACGGGCGCCGACGCAGATCAGCGCGTCGCAGTGATGCATCGCCATATTGGCTTCGTAGGTACCGTGCATGCCGAGCATGCCGACGAACTGCGGGTCTGAGCCCGGCAGGGCGCCTAGGCCCATCAGCGTCAGCGTGCAGGGATAGCCGGTCGCGCGCACGAAATCCGTGAACTTCTTGACCGCCGCCGGACCCGAATTGATGATTCCGCCGCCGCCGTAGAAGATCGGCCGTTTGGCATTGGCGATAACTTCGATGGCCTCTTCGATCGACGACGTGGCGCCTTTCAACTGCGGGCGATAGCTCGCATGCTTGATGGCGTCGGGGCCAATATAGGGGCATTCGGCGAACTGAATGTCCTTCGGCAGGTCGACGACCACCGGACCCGGCCGGCCGCTTCGGGCGACGTAGAACGCTTCATGCATGGTCCGCGCGAGGACTTCCGTGTCCTTGACCAGATAGTTGTGCTTGGTGCAGGGCCGGGTGATGCCGGTGGTGTCGCATTCCTGGAAGGCGTCGTTGCCGATCAAATGCGTGGGAACTTGCCCCGTCAAACAGACAATAGGCACGGAATCCATCAAGGCGTCGGTCAGGCCTGTCACAGCATTGGTGGCGCCAGGACCGGATGTCACCAGAACCACGCCGACTTTACCGGTGGAACGGGCATAGCCTTCTGCGGCGTGGACCGCGCCTTGCTCGTGGCGCACGAGGATGTGGCGCAACTCGTTCTGTTTGAAGAGTTCGTCGTAGATCGGCAGAACGGCGCCGCCCGGATAGCCGAAGACGACCTCGACACCTTGGTCGATCAGTGAGCGGATAATCACCTCGGCGCCGGTCATGGCTCTCTCTGTCGTCATGGCTCGTCTCTCCAAATGCCTGCGGGCGGCGCGATCGCCACCTGGGCCGCTGTTGATCGTCAATTACGCCCTAAAAAAGGGGATTGTTCGCGCGGCGATTTACCCGAATGACGGGTCCCGGCCCCGCGCGGGTGCGGACAATAGGGGGTCAGTCGGTGAGGGTCAATACGTTTGTGCGAATAAATGAAAAGAAATCTTCCGAAAAACTTTCCATATATTGCGCATTAAGAGCCATGTCCGCAATGATCTGATTTCGAAACCATGTGCCCTGACGTTTGGCGAATTGCCGGGTCGCTCGCTGGGCGCGTTCGATGGCTTCGCTTTCCTCCAATTCGCCTGCGAGCAGACGCCGCAGATCCGGGACGCCGACGGCCTTGAGCGCGGGGAGTGTCTCATCGAGGCCGTCGAGGGCGCGAACCTCGGCGAGGGCACCGGCGTCGATCATGCTCCGAAACCTGGCGTCGATGGCGCGGTGCAGCGTCGCGCGCGACGGGGCGAGCAGGAAGGTGGAGAAGCGCCACTCCGGGCGTGGCCCCGACCGTTTCTCCGCCTGCCAGTCTGCAAGGGGGCGGCCGGTCGCCTCCCATACCTCCAATGCCCGGGCGATGCGTTGCGCATCGCCGGGCGACAGTTGGGCGGCGGTTCGCGGGTCCTGGAGCGACAGTGCGTGATGACAGGCGGGTGCTCCCAGGTCGCGGACCCGCCGGCGCACAGCGTCCCGGACGTCCTGCGGAATATCCGGCATTTCTGAGAGACCTTCCGTCAATGCCTTGAGATACAGTCCCGTACCGCCGCACACGATGGGCAGCTTATCCGCCCGGTGAGCGGCGTCGATCTCGGCGCCCGCAAGCTCGCGCCAGCGGCCGGCGGAGAACGGATCCGTCACCGACGCGATGCCATAGAGGCGGTGGGGCGCGCGCGCCTCGTCGCAAGGGCTCGGCCGGGCCGTGAGGATGCGCAGTTCCCGGTAGACCTGCATGCTGTCAGCGTTGATGATCACGCCGTCG
>Ga0070726_10002718_pt1 | contig 15647 bp, 13 predicted proteins | sample tdAd471_FD_67275 | JGI IMG/M metagenome (GOLD analysis project Ga0070726, IMG submission 67275) | Marine sediment microbial communities from the Atlantic coast under amendment with organic carbon and nitrate - tdAd47.1 | ecosystem: Environmental > Aquatic > Marine > Coastal > Sediment | place...
CAGATCCGTATAGACTTTGTCTTCGGTAAGCGCCGACAGGGACAGCGGGGTGATGAATTCCGCACCGCCCTTTGTCAGCACCGCGCGCACGGCAACGCCTCGTCCGCGCAGAAGCCGAACGAGTTCCAGTGCCTTGTAGGCGGCAATGCCGCCGGAGACGATTAAGAGAACGCGTTTTGTCATCCGTTTAGGCTTATCACTCTCTTCAGTCGAGATACAGACCGGCAATCAGGATCACGGCAAGCACTGCGATCATCATCGGCGCCCAACCTTGCTGCTGCCCCGATTGCAGCAACTTGCCGATGCCGCCTCTTCTCGCGTCACCGTTTTCACGGGCGGCGGTCAGTTCCGCCAGACGATCCAATGTATGTTCCGCCTTGCGCAAGGTGCGCGGCAGACGTTCCATCAGATCGGCGGCATCGGTTACTGTATCGCGGAGCCGTGCGGCCGGTCCCCTATTGGCGATCATCCATTCTTCGATCAACGGCTGGGCTAGCAGCCACATGTTGACGTCCGGGTTAAGCTTTCGTCCGACGCCTTCCGCCACCAGCATGGTTTTTTGCAAAAGCAGAAGATCGGGCTGGGTCTCCATATCGAAATCTTCCGTCACCTTGAACAGCTGCGCCAGCAGCCTGCCGATGGAGATTTCATTCAGTGGACGGCCATGGACCGGTTCGCCAATCGAGCGGATCGACTGCATGAACGCTTCGCGCGATTTGTGCTTCGGCACCAGGCCATGCGCGAAATGTACGTCGGCGACCTTCGCATAGTCCCGCTGTAGAAATCCAAGCAGCATGTCAGCCAGAAACAGTCTCGTTTGCCGGTCCACCCGGCCCATGATGCCGAAATCCACCGGCGTCAGCAGCCCGTCTTCATCGACAAACATGTTTCCGGGATGCATGTCGGCATGGAAAAACCCGTCCCTGAAGACCTGCAGAAAGAAAACTTTCGCGGACCGTTCCAGCAGCAGATCGACATCGTGTCCGGCGGCGTGAAGCGAATCCAGATCGTCGATACGGATACCGAATATTCGTTCCGTGGTCAGTACGCGTCGCCCGGTTCTGATCCAGTCGACCTCAATGACCCGGAACCCCTCGTCGCCGCGGCAATTCTCCGCCAGTTCGGATGCGGCAGCCCCTTCCAGCCGCAGATCCATTTCGGTCCGGGCCCATTCCTGAAAGGTCTGGACGACATCCACCGGGCGCAACCGCCGCGTTGCCGGTGCGAACCGCTCCGCCATTTGCGCCAGCCAGAAGAACAGATCGATATCCTTCTCGAAACGCTCTTCGATATTGGGTCGTAATACCTTGACCGCCACATCCCGTCCGTCTTCGGTCGTGGCGAAATGGACCTGCGCAATCGACGCCGCGGCAACGGGTTTATCGTCAAAGGATGCAAACAGGTCTTCGATTCTCTCACCGAACTCCTTTTCGATGGCGGCTTTCGCCTGGTCGGTCGGGAAGGGTGGCAACCGGTCCTGAAGCCGGGACAGGTCCTCGGCAACATCATCACCCATGAGATCGGCGCGGACTGAAAGCGCCTGACCGAGCTTGATGAAACTGGGGCCGAGCGCCTCAAGAGCCGTTGCCAGTCTTTCGCCTTTGCGGCCCGGGCGGCTGCGGCCCCACAACAGTTTTATGAGACGGGTAACAGGCGCCAATGGTTTTATCGCTTGCAACGGCCAAAGCGCATCGTGCCTTGCAAGCGTTCTCGCCAACCCGATCAGACGGAAAAAATTATGGACCCCGGCGATCATCCGACAGCGCCCCTGATGAAGCGAAACCTAGCCATTGGTCAGGTTCGCCAGCCGGAATGGATTGCCGCAATGCCACCGGAAAGATTGCGATAGCGCACCATATCCAACCCGGCAGCCTTCATTTTCTTTGAAAGGCTCTCCTGATCGGGAAAGCGTCGTATGCTCTCAGCCAGATACTGATAGGAATCCCGGTCGCGCGCCACGACCTGACCCAGCAACGGCAAGACCTTGAACGAATAGGTATCGTAGAGCTTGTCCAGAAACGGCAGGGCGACATGGCTGAATTCGAGGCAGAAATATCGGCCGCCCGGTTTGAGGACGCGGTAGGCTTCCGATAGCGCGGCGCTGATGTCCGTAACGTTCCGCAGACCGAAAGCGATAGAATAGACGGTGACGCTACGGTCCGGCACCGGCAAAGATTGAGCATCTCCCACGGTCCAGTCGATGCCGGTCAACCGGCCTTCGTCGATCATCCGGTCACGGCCTGTCATCACCATGGCTTCGGTCAGATCGCATATGGTCGCCCGCCCGCCGCCGGCATCGAGAAAACGTGCCGCGATGTCGCCGGTGCCGCCGGCGACGTCGAGTAGCGTATCATCCGGTTTCGGGCGCATCAGGTCGATCAGGGTGGACTTCCACAACCGGTGAATACCACCGGACATCAGATCGTTCATCAGGTCGTAATTGCCTGCCACCGATGAAAAGACATCTCTGACCAGACCGGGTTTCTCACCGGGGTCTACATCCTGATAGCCGAAACTTGCATTGTCGGCCTGTGGTTGATCGTTCTGTTTCATGGCGGGACCATAGCCGAGCCGGTCGGGCTTTGCTACAACCTGAATCAAACGTTTTTCACTGCTATTTCCAGCCCTCGATCCTTACCAGTGAGGCACATCTACATGCCTGAACTTCCCGAAGTTGAAACGGTTCGTCAGGGTCTGCTGCCGGCATTGCTGGGAAAGCAAATTCTGCGGGTCGATCAGCGCCGTCCGGATTTACGGTTCCCGATACCCGAGGACTTTGTTTCACGGCTGGAAGGCCGCCGGGTTACAGCGATAGACCGCCGCGGAAAATATCTGCTGATCCGGCTGGAAGATGCTTGGACGTGGGTGGTGCATCTGGGCATGTCAGGCCGCTTTACAGTTGGTGGCCGGGGACAGGCTACAAGCGGTCAGGCCGGCCACAATAGTGGCTGGGCGTTAATCGAACCGCACGATCATGTTCTGGTGGAGGTCGAGGGCGGCAACCGCCTCGTCTATAACGATACAAGGCGGTTCGGTTTCATGGACCTGATTGCGCCCGGCATGGAATCGCAATGCCCGCATTTTGCCAAGATGGGGCCTGAGCCGATGTCGGAAACGTTTGATGCAGTGGCTTTGTCGGCCGCTTTGAAGGGCCGGAAAACGCCCGTCAAAGCGGCATTGCTGGATCAATCCATCGTAGCCGGGCTAGGGAATATCTATGTGTGCGAGGCTTTGTGGCGGGCCGCCATTTCCCCACGCAGGATGGCTGCGAGCATCCCGGGACAAAGAGCCGAACGGCTGGTCGGTGCAATCAAGGCAGTACTGGCCGATGCCATTGCTGCGGGGGGATCGTCTTTGCGGGATTATGTGCATGCGGATGGCGAACTGGGCTATTTCCAGCACTCTTTCGATGCCTATGACCGGGAGGGACAGACCTGCCGAAAAGCGGGTTGCGGTGGTACGATCCGCCGCATCGTTCAGTCGGGCCGTTCGACTTTCTATTGTCCAGCCCATCAAAGATAGCTATGTACCACGGCATGAGAGTGACCACTATCTTTCGCACGGTCTTATGTATTGCCCTGTTCTGCAGCGTTGCCGCTGTGATTCCGACGCAACATGCAAACCGCGCGCTCGCTGCCGATTTTCTGGCGGGATTTGCGGATTTGCCGCTCATGCCCGGTCTCAGCGCTGTCGAGGAGGCGGGTCTCGTTTTCGATTCACCGTCGGGAAGAATTGCCGAAGCCTATGCTTCCGGCGAGACAGATCGCCATACTGTCACCGAGTTTTATCGAAAAACCTTGCCGGCCTTGGGCTGGGTGAGTAAGGCCGAGAACCGTTTCGAGCGTGAGGGAGAAGAACTCATAATCGACTTTTTCGAAGGCGGGTCTGGAATTACCGTTCGGTTCACAACGGCACCGGCACAGGGTGGCTGACACTGATCGAGCATGACACAGGTACTATCAATCTTTATATAACGCCGCTGATACTGGCGGAAACAGGCACGGAGGGCAGCAATGGCCTATGAACATATCCTAATCGAGAACCGCGGTGCGGTCGGACTGATCACACTGAATCGTCCGAAAGCGCTGAATGCACTCTGCGCTGAACTGATTGTAGAGCTCGGTCAGGCTCTCGACGATATGGAAGCGGATGATGAAATCGGCGCCATTGTCCTTACCGGATCGGAAAAGGCATTTGCCGCCGGCGCCGATATCAAGGAAATGGTCAACAAGACCTATATGGACGCCTATCTATCGGACTTTATTACGGTCGGCTGGGAGAGAGTTACCACCTGCCGCAAACCGATCATTGCCGCAGTTGCCGGGTATGCGCTGGGTGGTGGTTGTGAAGTGGCCATGATGTGCGATTTTATTTTGGCAGCCGATACCGCGAAATTCGGCCAGCCGGAGATCACCATCGGTATTATTCCCGGTTCCGGCGGCACGCAGCGCCTTACCCGGTTTGTCGGCAAGTCCAAGGCGATGGAAATGGTCCTGACAGGCCGCATCATGCATGCCGAGGAAGCGGAGAGAGTTGGTCTCGTCAGCCGGGTTGTACCGGCAGCGGACCTGCTGGAAGAAGCCATAAAAACGGCCGACAAAATCGCCAACATGTCCCGACCCTCGGTCTTTATGGCGAAAGAATCCATCAACCAGGCCTATGAGACTTTCCTGTCGAGCGGCGTTCTGTTCGAGCGGCGGATGTTCCATTCCTGCTTTGCGACGGAAGATCAGAAAGAAGGCATGGAAGCCTTTATCGAAAAACGCTCCCCGTCATTCAACAATCGCTGATGTGTTGATGGTAGAATTACGCCGCCGCCGGGCTTGACGTTGCCTGCGGCGGCCCTTATAAGCGCGCGGTCCGGCAGGGGTCGGGCGGTAGATGATTGTAGGATTTTGAAATGGCGAATTCGAGACAAGCCAAGAAGCGGGCAAGACAGGCCGATCGGCGCACGGAAAACAACCATGGCCGTCGCAGCCGTATCCGCACCTATGTGCGTACGCTTGAGGAAGCAATTGCTTCGGGCAACAAGGAAGAAGCTCAGAGTGCATTCAAGGCGGCAATGCCGGAAATGCACCGTGGCGTGACCAAGGGCGTTCTTCACAAGAAGACGGTTGCACGGAAGCTTTCCCGTATGTCCAAGCGAATATCCGCTTTATAAGGTCGCTCAGGACAATCTGCCTGTCTTGATGTCGGGCAGTGAAAATCAAGAAGGCTCGCCTCGGCGAGCCTTTTGTTTTGTTCGTCAGCACCCTGGGCCAATGGATTGTTGTGGTTATGGCAGGGTGGATCATGAAGCCGATTATCTCCTGGCAAGTTCGAATTTCACGAAAGCATTTTGAGATTCAGTCGCTTACAGGGAAGCCGTTTCGGTGGATGCGCAAACCTTGCCTGAGTCAACGAATTTATTTGTGAAAATCGCAGTTTTGCTGGGTTGCGCTGTTTCAAGGGTGTGGATAAAGTTTGGCCTTCTGGATGACGCTTTGCCTCGGTCTACCGCTTTAAAGCCAGAAACGGTTGCGCGGATTGGTTGCGATGCAAGGGCCGTCTCGCCTTAAAAGAAGCGAGAAATTTCCGGAATATGGTGTTCGTTTCGAGCGCCTTAAGAAATGACGGTTGAGTTTGGGGAGTGTTTCGACTTTGGCGGTCTCGCGTCTATATCCAATAAATAGTAATTAATCCCAGCCGAAACTGTGACGGGCTGATTCCAGGTCCGCCAGAAATTCTGTTGTGTTTTGCGCTATTTGTGAAATGAGACGTTTGTTTTCGAAATGCCGGATAGATCGTTAAAGAGTGAATGCACCGAACAGGCGGATAGTTAGTGCCGCTGCGGTTGGTATTGGGTTTAGGTGGAGCGAATGGACCAGCGGTTTAACCAACAATGGGCGAGAGTGCGCGCCAGAATGCGGGCTGAGTTCGGTGAGACTGCATATCAAAGTTGGTTGAAACCTCTGACGTTCGAGTCTGTGAACGGGGGTTCCGTTCATCTGCTCGTCCCAACCCGTTTCATGCAAAACTGGGTTGAATCCCAGTATGGCGCGCGGCTAAACGCCCTGTGGGCAGCAGAAAATCCGACCATTACCGAAGTTGTCATCAATCACGCGGGTATTCAGAACGCCAAGGACCATAGTGAGTTTGCGGAAACGCCGCGTTCTGTCGGCGGGCAGTCGATGGATGACATTTGCGCGCCTCTGGATGACCGGTTCCGTTTCGATAATTTCATTGTCGGTAAGCCGAATGAACTTGCCTTCGCGGCAGCCCGGCGGGTAGCTGAGGCACAGAAGGTGCCGTTCAATCCTCTGTTCCTTTTCGGTGGCGTCGGCCTGGGTAAAACGCATCTGATGCATGCCATCGCCTGGCACATTCGGCGTCATACGCCGGAACGCCGGATCATGTATCTCTCGGCAGAAAAATTCATGTATCAGTTCATTCGTGCCTTGCGATACAAGGACACGATGGCCTTCAAGGAACAGTTCCGATCTGTTGATGTTCTGATGATCGATGATGTTCAGTTCATTGCCGGGAAAGAAAATACCCAGGAAGAGTTCTTTCACACCTTCAACGCTCTGGTTGACCAGAACAGGCAGGTTGTGATTTCAGCCGACAAGTCGCCGGCCGAACTTCAGGGTATCGAAGACCGTATGAAATCGCGCCTGGGGTGGGGGCTTGTTGCAGAGATTCATTCAACCACCTACGAATTACGTCTGGGTATTCTGCAATCGAAGGCGGATCGCATGGGAGCGAATATTCCGCCCAAGGTGCTGGAATTTCTGGCGCACCGTATCACCTCGAATGTCCGTGAACTGGAAGGCGCGCTGAACCGGCTGCTGGCCTACGCAAATCTGGTCGGCCGGTCGATCGATCTCGAAACCGCGCAAGACGTGCTACACGATCTGCTTCGCGCCAATGATCGCCGGGTCACGATCGAGGAAATCCAGAAACGGGTATCCGAGCATTTCAACATCAAGCAGTCCGAGATGCATTCCGCGCGCCGCAGCCGGGCCATCGCCAGGCCGCGTCAGGTCGCGATGTACCTGGCCAAACAGCTTACCGCCCGTTCGTTGCCTGAGATCGGCAGAAAGTTCGGTGGGCGTGATCACACGACGGTCATGCATGCGGTGAAGAAAGTCGACGAGCTGAGGCAGGAAGATTCGAGCTTTGCCGAAGATGTCGAATTGCTGCGTAGAATGCTGGAAGGCTGATGTTTTCCGCCTATGACAGGCGCACCGAAAAGTTCTGAATTAAGTGTGATTCGCAAAAAATCACGGGGAAATGCCTTGGCCGAGGCTCTGGCGCTTCGGGGGTATAATCGCCTCGCGATTTTTTGTGAAAATTATTCATAAAAATCATGTGCTTACAGCAGCATTTCACGGCTTCATAGGCTGGTCGTGAAAATGGTGTTATTCCCTAGTCAATCCGGGCCTGCATGGTATAGTCAATTTTCCTGAAATCGCGGCTGGTTGCAGCCATGTAAATGGGTCGGTTTGACCAGGCGCAGTCGTCTGTCCGGCCCTGTCCGAAACCACATTATTTGACGGCGATTGCACCATGAAATTGACTATTGAACGCGCCAACCTGCTTCGCGCTCTGAATCACGTACAAAGCGTTGTCGAGCGGCGGAACACGATCCCGATTCTTTCCAATGTCCTGCTGGACGCATCGGGTGTGTCGCTTAGCCTGACGGCAACAGATATGGATATCTCGATTGTCGAATCCGTTGCGGCTTCAGTCGGAACGGATGGGTCGACGACGGCCCCGGCGCATACCTTGTATGAAATTGTTCGCAAACTGCCGGATGGCGCCCAGATCGAGTTGGACAAATCAGGCGATCAACTGCATCTGCGCAGCGGCCGGTCCGAATTCACCCTGCAGACACTCCCGACAGAAGATTTCCCGGTGATGTCAGGCGGTGAGATGAGCCACGAGTTTTCGCTCGATGCGGATCTGTTGCGCCGGTTGGTCGACCGCACGAAGTTTGCAATCTCCACTGAAGAAACCCGGTATTATTTGAATGGTATCTATCTTCATGGCGAAGGGTCGATGATGCGGGCGGTTGCGACAGACGGTCACCGGCTGGCACGCATGGAAGCGGATCTGCCTGACGGTGCTGCCGGCATGCCCGGGGTGATCGTGCCGCGCAAGACGGTCGGTGAGCTGCGCAAGCTGATCGATGAAGCCGAAGGGCCTGTCGAAGTTTCGCTTTCCGACACCAAAATCCGTTTCGCAACGGGCGATGTGGTGCTTACATCGAAACTGATCGACGGCACCTTCCCCGACTATGAGCGTGTTATTCCGACCGGGAACGACAAGATCCTGCAAATCGACTGCAAGGAATTTGCCAAAGCCGTTGACCGGGTGTCGACCATCGCCACAGAAAAAATGCGGGCGGTGAAACTGGCCTTGTCGGCCGGTACGATAACCTTGTCAGCGTCCAGCCAGGATAGCGGCACGGCTGTCGAAGAGCTTGAAGTCGGCTACGACAAGGAATCGCTGGAAATCGGTTTCAATTCCAGATACCTCCTCGATATTGCGACGCAGATCGAAAGCGGTCAGGCAGAGTTTCATCTGGCTGATTCCGCCTCTCCGACCATTGTCCGGGACGCAGATGACGCCAGCGCATTGTACGTGCTGATGCCGATGCGGGTCTGATCGGGCTGGATTGCATGTCTGCACAGGCGGGACGGGTTGAAAAGGCGCTGACAGAAGACAGAACTTCGGTCGATGTCGAAAGGGCGGAAAGTCGCTCTGCGCCTGTTTCCGTCCGAAGCCTCAAGCTTACCGGATTTCGCAACTACGCAAGGCAATCTCTCGATCTCGATGGCCGTGCGGTGGTGTTGTTTGGTGAAAACGGGGCCGGCAAAACCAACTTGCTTGAAGCGGTGTCCCTACTGGCGCCGGGGCGCGGCTTGCGCCGGGCAAAAACAGCCGATCTTGAAAGATGCCATGCCGACAGTGCCGAAACGGGTCCGGTATCCGGATGGGGGGTCGCAGCGACGCTGGCAACCGCTGTCGGGCCGATTGAGGTAGGAACGGGGAATGATGCCGGTTCAGACCGTCGCATTGTCAGGATAAACGGGGCTGCAGCCACCCAGGCAAGTCTGAGCGAATATGTTTCTGCTGTGTGGCTGACGCCGCAGATGAGCCAGCTATTCCTCGAAGGGTCCTCGGCGCGACGCCGGTTTCTGGATCGCTTGGTTTACGGGTTCGATCCGGCCCATGCGGGTCGGGTGACCGCATATGAAAAAGCGCTCAGAGACCGCTCCAGAGTTTTAAAAGACGGGGCCGGGTCCGCAGATGCCGGATGGTTGGATGCGCTGGAAGCGCAGATTGCGGATCGTGGCGTTGCAATCGCGGCAGCGCGCCTGGATATGGCGGTTCGTCTCGCCCGGGTGGCGTCTGTTGGATTCGGCCCGTTTCCGGGCGCCACGGTCGCCGTTTCCGGCGATCTGGAAACCTGGCTTGATACCGGCTCCGCAGTGGCTGTTGAAGACAGGTTCCGGGAAGCACTGGTGCAGAACCGGCCGGCCGATGCGGTTACCGGCGGCGCCGCAGTGGGTGTTCATCGGTCCGATCTGTTGGTCCGGCATGTCGAAAAGGACATGCCGGCGGACCAGTGCTCGACCGGCGAGCAGAAGGCTTTGCTGATGGCCCTGGTGCTGAGCCATGCGCGGTTGCTGACGGCGGAGCGTGGCGTAACGCCTCTTCTGCTGTTGGATGAGGTTGCGGCGCATCTGGATGAAGACCGCCGGGAAGCCCTGTTTTCGGCTCTGCTGGAGATGGGCGCGCAAGCCTGGATGACGGGTACGGATGCGAGGGTTTTTGCGCCGATGCAAGGAAAGGCCCAGATTTTCAATGTCGCCGATGCGGCAGTTTCCGCGGTCTGATACACAGACCGTTTGTTAAAAGACGTGGAGTGGTGATGAGCGATCAAACGACCGATAACGGTGGCGGCGCGGAATATGGCGCGGATTCGATCAAGGTTCTGCGCGGCCTTGATGCCGTCCGTAAGCGGCCGGGCATGTATATCGGCGACACGGATGACGGCACAGGCCTGCATCACATGGTTTACGAGGTGGTCGACAACGCAATTGACGAGGCGTTGGCCGGTCACTGCGATACCGTCACCGTTACCTTGAACGGCGATGGCTCGGTAAGTGTTACTGACAACGGGCGTGGGATTCCAACCGACATCCACGAAGAGGAAGGTATCTCGGCGGCTGAGGTGATCATGACCCAGTTGCACGCCGGCGGTAAGTTCGATCAGAATTCCTACAAGGTTTCCGGTGGGCTGCATGGCGTCGGTGTATCGGTCGTGAATGCCCTGTCCGTGTCGTTAAAGCTGAAGATTAAGCGCGGTGGCCAAGTCTATGAAATGTCATTCACACATGGCAATTCAGATGGTCCGCTGGAGGTAACGGGTAGTTGTGATTCCAAGGATACGGGTACGGAAATTACCTTCCTACCGTCTACGGAAACCTTCACCATGACATTGTTCGATTTCGCGACTCTGGAGCACCGCTTGCGGGAGTTGGCGTTTCTGAATTCAGGCGTGAAGATCAAGTTGACGGATGCCCGCCATCCCGAGCCGGTTGTTGTCGATCTATTCTATGAAGGTGGAGTAGAAGCCTTTGTCCAGTGGCTGGACCGGTCAAAGACACCATTGCATTCACCCGCCATCGATGTACGTGGCGAGCGCGATGGCATCGGCGTCGAGTTGGCGATGCAATGGAACGACAGCTATCATGAGACCACCCTGTGCTTCACGAACAATATCCCGCAGCGGGATGGCGGTACCCATATCGCCGGTTTCCGGGGCGCCCTGACGCGGCAGATCAATGCCTATGCGGCAAGTTCCGGTCTGGCGAAAAAGGAAAAGGTGTCGATCACCGGGGACGATGCCCGTGAAGGCATGACCTGCGTGCTGTCCGTGAAAGTTCCCGATCCGAAGTTTTCCAGCCAGACGAAAGACAAGCTGGTGTCGTCGGAGGTGCGGCCGATTGTTGAGGCAATCGTTAACGAAAAACTCAGCGAATGGTTCGAGGAGCACCCGACGGAAGCCAAGAAGGTCGTTCAGAAAGTCGTCGAAGCCGCGGCGGCAAGAGAAGCTGCTCGCAAGGCACGCGAACTGACACGCCGGAAGGGTGTTCTGGATATATCGTCGCTGCCGGGCAAGCTGGCGGATTGCCAGGAACGCGATCCCGCCCGCGCCGAACTGTTTCTGGTCGAGGGCGATAGCGCCGGCGGTTCCGCAAAACAGGGGCGTGACCGCCGAACGCAGGCTATCCTGCCTCTGCGCGGAAAAATTCTGAATGTCGAACGTGCCCGTTTCGACAAAATGCTGTCCAGTCAGGAAATCGGTACGTTGATCACGGCGCTAGGCACCGGAATCGGCCGCGACGATTTCAATCTGGAAAAACTCCGGTATCACAAGGTCATCATCATGACCGATGCGGATGTCGACGGAAGCCATATCCGGACCCTGCTGCTTACCTTCTTCTACCGGCAAATGCCGGAACTGATCTCGTCGGGGTATCTCTATATCGCCCAGCCGCCGTTGTACCTGGTCAAGAAAGACCAGAAATCTTTCTATCTGAAGGATGACCCGGCGCTCGAAAAATTCCTGGTCGATAATGTTGTCGATTATGCGGTGTTCGAGGGGGCGGATGGCGCGCAGCGGGCGAGGGCCGACCTCGCCGATCTTGTCGAGAAATGCCGGAGCGCGAAGAACTATATCGAACCGCTGGCGCGCAAGGCAGGCGGCCGTGATCTTGTAGAACAGGCCGCGATCATGGGGGCGTTGAACCCGATTATTCTGGGATCTGACGATCATGCCTCTCAGGCGGCGGAAGCGCTGGCACATCGTCTGGACGCGCTTGCCGATCCGTTGGAACGGGGCTGGGTCGGAGAGTCAGTGCCTGATGGCGGCTTTGCCGTACAACGCACATTACGTGGCGTTACCGAGCGTTGTGTTGTCGACGGTGATTTATTGCGATCGGCTGAAGCGCGGCAGTTGGACAAGATGGCGCCGATGCTCCAGGGGCTGTTCGGCACCAAACACGGTGTTCTGCACATCAAGGAAAAGGAACATCGCATTTCAGGGCCCTTGGCGCTTGTTGGAACCGTCATGGCGGAAGGTCGCAAAGGCCTGACCGTCCAGCGGTACAAGGGTCTGGGAGAAATGAACCCCGACCAGCTTTGGGAAACCACACTGGATGCAGAAGCGCGGTCGCTGTTGCAGGTAAAAGTGACGCATGGTGACGAGGCTGAAGATGTCTTCTCCACTCTGATGGGCGATGTCGTCGAACCACGCCGCGAATTCATTCAGGAGAATGCTCTCAAAGTCGCCAATCTGGATGTATAGGATGGCGAACGGTGCCCGTTTCCTTGCCTTGTGTCGTTTTGACACGTGGTATAGGTTTTTCAGCAGATAGTTCAGGTAAAACAAGAGATAGGCCGCAACGGCATGACACCATCCGATACCGCCAGCGCACCAGCCCGTGACGATCAGGAAACGCCGGGGCTGACGCATCTTTCCAGCTTCTCGTACGAAGACCTTATCGAATGTGCGAAAGGCAAGTTGTTCGGGCCCGGCAACGCGCAGTTACCGTTACCGAATATGCTGATGTTGGACCGCATTGTAGAAATCACCAAGGATGGCGGCGAGCACGGCAAAGGCAAGATCATTGCCGAGCTCGATATCAAACCATCCCTGTGGTTTTTCGATTGCCACTTCAAGGGCGATCCGGTGATGCCGGGCTGTCTGGGCCTGGACGCCATGTGGCAGCTTGTCGGATTTTTCCTGGGCTGGATGGGTGGTCTAGGCAAAGGCCGTGCACTTGGGGTTGGCGAGGTTAAGTTTCAGGATATGGTTCTGCCGGATGCAACCAAAGTCACCTACGAAATTACCTTCAAGCGCGTGATTATGCGCAGGCTGATCATGGGCATTGCAGACGGAATCATGAAAGTGGACGGCAGGGTCGTGACCGAAGCCAACGACATGAAAGTGGGTCTGTTCCAGCCCGCCGCGAACACCTGACGAAAAGCGGTTGAATCCAGTGTGGCAGCCACCACTTTCATCTAACGACATGACCGAGGCCTGGCAGGTCTGCCAAACCCGGCAAATATCAAGTGGGAGTCACCGATGACAAGCGGCAGACGCGTCGTTGTGACCGGGATGGGCATCGTCTCTTCCATCGGTAACAACAAAACCGAAGTATTGGATTCTCTGAAGGAAGGGCGGTCCGGTATTTCCTTTGTCGAAGAATATCAGGAACGCGGGTTCAGGAGTCACGTTCACGGGTCGATCGATATCGATATCGATGAACATGTCGACCGCAAGATTAAACGCTTCATGGGTGACGGCGCTGCTTACAACTACATCGCCATGAAGGAAGCTATTGCCGATTCCGGGCTTTCGGAGAATGAAGTCAGTAATGAACGGACCGGTCTCGTCATGGGATCTGGCGGTCCGTCGACCCGTGACCTTGTTGAGGCAGCGGATATCGCACGGGAAAAAGGCGTCAAGCGCGTCGGTCCCTATCGGGTGCCGCGTACCATGTCGAGCACCAACTCAGCGACCCTGGCCACGCCATTCCAGATCAAGGGCGTGAACTATTCGATCAGCTCCGCCTGCTCCACCAGCGCGCACTGTATCGGCAATGCGTCGGAACTCATTCAGTGGGGCAAGCAGGACATTGTCTTTGCGGGCGGCGGCGAGGAACTGAACTGGACTCTGACCGTTCTGTTTGACGCCATGGGCGCCCTTTCTTCGAAGTATAATGAAGATCCGACAAGAGCCAGCCGTGCCTTCGACCGCGATCGCGACGGATTCGTTATCTCCGGTGGCGGCGGTACCGTGGTGCTTGAAGAACTGGAGCATGCTAAGGCGCGCGGCGCAAAAATTTACGGCGAGATTGTTGGCTATGGCGCCACCTCGGACGGGTATGACATGGTTGCGCCTTCCGGTGAAGGCGGTGTTCGCTGCATGAAAATGGCGCTGGAAGGGCTCAACGACCCGATTGGGTATATCAATGCGCACGGCACATCGACGCCGGTTGGCGATATGGTCGAACTGAACGGCATTCGCGAAGTGTTCGGCGAAAACATGCCGACAATCTCTTCAACCAAATCGCTGGCAGGGCATTCGCAGGGGGCAACCGGCGTTCACGAAGCAATCTATACGCTGATGATGCTGGACAACGATTTCATCGCAGCGTCGGCCAATGTCGAAAATCTGGATGACGAGGCGCAGGGCATGCCGATTGCAACCAAACGCATCGATAATGCCGGTCTGGATTGTGTTCTGAGCAATAGTTTCGGTTTCGGCGGCACGAATGCCTGCCTCGTCTTTCGCCGGTATCAGGACTGAGGTCGTGATCATGGACCAAAGCGATGATGCAGCAGCTGTAAAGGCGGAAAATGTAGTGGAAGATGACGTTGGTGTGAACGCGGGTCCGACTTCACAATTGATGCTTGGTAAACGCGGTCTCGTCATGGGCGTCGCTAACGATCATTCGATTGCCTGGGGTATTGCGAAAATGCTTGCTTCTCATGGCGCGGAACTGGCGTTTTCCTATCAGGGCGATGGGTTCCGGAAGCGGGTTGAGCCTTTGGCGGCCAGTGTCGGTTCGGATCTGTGCCTTTCCTGCGATGTTATGGATGCATCCAGTATCGAAAAGGTTTTCGGTGCGCTGAATGACCGGTGGGGCGGTCTGGACTTTGTTGTTCATGCGATTGCCTATTCCGACAAAGCCGAACTAAAGGGTCGGTATGTCGACACGTCGCTTGAGAATTTCAAAACCACGATGAGTGTTTCCTGCTATTCGTTCACCGCGATCGCAAAGGCTGCGGAACCGTTAATGACGAATGGCGGCAGCCTTGTGACGCTCAGTTATTCCGGCGCCGAACGGGTAATGCCGTCCTACAACGTCATGGGTGTGGCCAAGGCGGCGCTGGAGGCGAGCGTCCGTTATCTGGCGACGGATTTAGGTCCGGCCGGTATTCGCGTAAATGCGATTTCAGCCGGCCCGATGCGCACATTGGCGGGGTCGGCTATTGCCGGGGCCCGGTTTGTATACAACTGGCAGGGTGAGAATGCGCCGCTGCGGCGGAATATCACCTTGGACGATGTTGGCGGGTCGGCCTTGTATCTGTTGTCCGATCTGTCTTCCAGTGTCACAGGCGAAGTGCATCATGTGGATGCAGGGTACAACGTCATCGGGATGGCCGCGCCGGTATAACACCGGCTCCCCTAACACCCACAGGGTCTTGTGAAAGATGCATCTTCTAGCAGCCACGCCCGGCGCCGTTGACGACGGTTCGGAAGCGATTGATCTTGGCCAGACGCCGGGCGATATCGTGATCATAACGGCGGCCGATACGGAGATCGCCTGTTTCGCTGCAGCACAGGCCGGCATTCTCAAGCATAACCCTGATGCGCCGACGGTCCGATGCGCCAACTTTATGCATCTTGGCCATAACTATGCCGTCGATCTCTATGTTGAGGAAATCGTTTCCAGAGCAAAACTGGTTGTGTGTCGGCTTTTAGGTGGCCGCTCCTACTGGTCCTATGGGGTGGATGAGATATCGAATGCGTGTCGCAAGGCGTCAGTTCCGGTCGCGTTTCTGCCGGGTGACGACAAGTCGGA
>Ga0070726_10002719_pt1 | contig 15641 bp, 12 predicted proteins | sample tdAd471_FD_67275 | JGI IMG/M metagenome (GOLD analysis project Ga0070726, IMG submission 67275) | Marine sediment microbial communities from the Atlantic coast under amendment with organic carbon and nitrate - tdAd47.1 | ecosystem: Environmental > Aquatic > Marine > Coastal > Sediment | place...
TCATGACTATCCCCTTAAAACCGGCATACATTTGATCGGGTGTATACCCTACCAAATTGATCAAGGCAGCTGTACCTGGTACTGTTCCGCCTACAGGTACGACTAAGGCTGTAGTCACGCCCTCAACTCGGGTAACAGGAATAGCCGTCGCATTAGGATTGACTGCTGTTAATGCCTGCATTTGAGGGATAATATCACCCAATTCATTGGCATCTGCGGTCAAGGAAACTGAACTTACTTCAACCAAACCCAGCTGGGTGCCGGCATCGATCAAGCCCGGATAAACGAATAAACCACTACAGTCTACTACTTTGGCATCGGGTGGAATAGCGACATTAGGCCCGATGGCTGAAATATTACCATTTTCGACAACAAGCGTTCCTTTAACCGTCCCTTTTGTCACCGTTTCGATGGTCGCATTCGTCAGTGCGTAAGTGCCCTGGCTGGGCTTACTCACTTGTTGGCTATACCCTGTCAATGCTATACTAAGTAGCAAAAGGGAAAGCGAAAAAGTTTTTATAATGAATTTCATTTGAATTACTTTAAATTGAATAATTACCTCCTGCAACTAGAACAGGATCAATCCTATTTCCCTTGGAATAATTGCTCAAATACACCATCCATGCAATTATCATACTCCTCTTTTTCCATATAGAAGGCAGGAAAAGATTCTTCTGGATTTATATTTATTCGCATATCATTGGGGTCATTATTCACATCAAATCGTACCAAGCCATCAACGATAGTCATTTGCGGGATAGCATATACAGATAATGGATGCCCTTTGAAGATGGCAACATCTCCATCCTTCCCTACTTCCAATGAACCGATCCGTTCTTCAACTCCCAATTGCTTAGCAGGGTTGATCGTAATCAATGCCAAGGCTTCATCATCAGTCAAAGAACCGTAGCGTTGCGTTTTGCCCGCTTCGTGGAACAAATGACGGATCAACTCTCCTGAGTCGGAATTGATAGAGGTTACTACGCCATTCTTGGTTAAGATTGACGCATTATAGGCCGTCGAATAGTATACTTCAAACTTGTAAGCCCACCAGTCGGCAAATACCGAAGCGCCCGCTCCAAATTCAGCCAGCTCTGGTGCTACTTTAAAGCCTTCATTTACGTGCTGAAAACAAAGTTTTTTAATGCCAAAATCTTTACACACATTCATCAACATAAGAATCTCATCGGCCCGATAAGAGTGGCAATGAATGATGATATCTCCTGTCAGAATATCTGCTAGGGTCTGCATTCGGTAGTTGTAGGTAGGAGCAACCGCCTTAGGGTTTGTATTTTTCTCATTATTGTACTTCTCCCAAGCTTGCATATAGGCACGTGCTTCCGAAAAACCCTTTCTGAATACTTGTTCCACACCCATACGTGTACGAGGCTGAATTCCTCTGCCTTCACCATGCACGCGCATAGGGTTCTCTCCTAAGGCAAATTTTATGGTTCGAGGAGCCCCCACCATACGAAGGTCTTCTGGATTGAAAGAACCATAGTGGTGTTTAATGGTTTCACATTGCCCACCAATGGCGTTGGCAGAGCCATGCATGGCATGAGAAGTAGTCACCCCACCAGCTAGTGCGCGATAGATACCGACATCAAGCGGATCAATCGCATCGCCAGTAAACACTTCCGCCGTAATTGGGTTGGTTGCTTCATTTACGGCATCAATACCGATATGTGAATGGGCATCGATAATACCGGGCATGACATGCATACCTGTCGCATCAACCTCTTTGGCCCCAGAAGGCGTACGGAGATTCTGGCCAATACGTGTAATTTTGCCATTCTGGATCAATACGTCTGTATTTTCCAAAATGCCCTTTGTGATCGTTATTACGGTACCGTTTTTAATGATCACGTCACCTTTGTCCACTTGTGCCATTAGCACAACAGTGAGCAAGGTCATTATGATAGTATTGATTATTTTTTTCATATTTCTTATGATCGAATTTTTTATTTAGTAGTGCTGAAACCATCAAGTTTCGCCCTTACTTATCAGGATTGGGAATGCGTTCTCCTTCCATATCAAAAGTTCCAAACTGCCCTGCGGAAACCGTTCCTTCGAGACTATCTCCGTCAAATACCAAACTGTATTCCACAGTGACCATTTGGCCTCCGCCATCGATATCAATACTAAAACTTAGTGTATTCCCTTCCAAATCTGCCGACTCAATCTTGCTGTTGCTTCCCATTGCTTCATTGGTAATGGTACCTGATATATCGCCGCCATTGTCTACCAATTCTAGGATTCCTTCCATATTCTGGCCCATTGCCTCAAAGTTATAAGACCACTTTCCGGCTACTTTCACCTTAGCAGTGGGGTCACCTTTCTTTGCTGGTTTTTTAACCTCATACTCGTATTTATGCCCATCCACAAATACATAGCGAACATTAGATTTTTCTTCGAAATAAGGTTTATCAGTAATGACCAGATTAGCTATTTTCCCTTGCTCAACCGATCCCAACGCATCTGATACACCTAGCATTTTGGCAGGAATAGTAGTCAATGCCGCTAAGGCTGCATTTTCACTCAGTCCATTTTCGATCATTTTCCGAAGGTTCCCGCGCACATCCTTGCTCTTGACATCTAAGGTTGAGAAGCCAAAAAGCACACCCGCTTTTTCCAAGGTGGCGGCTTGGGTGAAGTGTTTTTTCATCTCTTCATCTCTCCGTTTTTCCAAAGCTGCTTTTTCGGCTTTAAAAGGATCATTCTTTTTTCCCGCTTTTTCTTCTTTCCCCTTCGACTTCTTATCCTTTTTACCTTCCTCTTTAGCACTGGGTAAATCCATAGAAATTAAGACCGGGATATTCTTTTTGCTGAGTTCATCCGCAATGTGCCAGCCCTGCTTGAGTTCGGCCAATACCACGTCAAAGCCAAATTCTTTTTGAAGGGACAAAACACGGTAAGCTGATTTCACATCACTAGCCTTGAAGAAGACAGATTGCGTCTTATCTATGATCGGATAAAAAGCCTGTAAGGCTGGGTCATAATTAGGCCGCGTCATCCCCTTTGAGCTGGCAGCATAAGTTTTCTCATGTGCCTTGGCCAATTCTGCTTGCTTATACATTTCACGCCACTTGGCAATCACAGCGATTACAGTAGCAGGATATACTCTCCGGGCGCCAGTCAACTGGGCAAACAAAGCTGACTTATCCTGGAGTACCATCTGACTGGCATTGTCCCCATGCAACATCATGAGCGCTGCTTGGCCAGGCAACATTTGTCCCTCCGGCACCACATGTGCTGCCGTAAAGCCAAGGGCTCGCATACCGGCAATAGATTTTTCTTTGACATCAAATACAGTCGTCAACAGTCGTTCAGGGGTGATACCTGCCAGGTCATTGGGAGGAGAACCTGGGTCTTTGACTTGAGGTCCTTGTTGGCGATTGCCACCGCCGCCGCCACCTCGTCCTTGCGCAGGTTCTGCTTTAGGAATTCCTGTATGAGATAAGCCTTCGATAAATCCTGCATAGATATACATGGAATCTGCCTTGACAATTTCGGCATCGAAGGGAATATTAACATTCTTACCGATGGCTTGAATTAAACCATCTTTGATCACGATGGTGGTTTTTTCCATCACTTTGCCTGGTTGAGTAACGACTGTCGCTCCCGTTAAGGCATAGGTTCGAGTAACTGGTTTGAGATCACTACTATTGGATTGTGCCCAGCCAAGGTTAGGCAATACCAATAAAGCGAAAATCACCAGTAGTGTTGGGTGTTTTTTCATACTGTACAATTGATAATTTAATTAGAGCTTAGAAATTATAGTTTATCGCTTCCTGTTAAGTAATGCTCAAATAATAACTATCCCATTTTGCGCGGATATTTTGCTCCCCAACTTCTTCAAAATCCCGATAATTATCGGGACGCCATAGCCCTGCTATGTCTACGTTTTTTGAATCGTTGGAAACCAAAATCTCTCACTCAAATTCGGGAATTTATTAATTGCCCATTACTAAATGAACTTTATTCAAAGAATAATCCGATACCTATCATAAATAGACATCATGAATAATTGCTTTTTTCCAAAATTGCTCAAGAATCTTTAATTATGGTTATATGGAGTCTGCTGTATAAATAAAAGAGGAGTTCCTGTATTGCTGAAGTTCAAATTTAACAAAATACATTAACATTGTATTCTCTGAGTATGTTAAAGAAGGTTCACCTACAAAAGCGCCCATTCCACCGACTATAATTGTGCATTTGAGCCGTGGCGGATACCTTGCTGTCATTATTGATTCACCTGCAAAATATTTGCCATGAAAAAGATAAGCTTTTTATTCGTTGGTTTGATGTTGTTTTTGCCATCTTGTATTCCTTCTCTACATCCCTTGTATACCCCTGACACGCTTGTCTTCGAGCCTGCTTTACTGGGTACCTGGGAAAATGATGATGATCCTTTCATTTTTAAGAAATTAGGAGATAAGGCTTACCTGATGGAAACAAAAGAGGAAAGTGGCGCCAAAGGGGAGCGATATAAGGTTCATTTGGTTAAATTAGGGGAGCATTACTTCTTAGATTTTTATGCGTATGCTGACAATGATTTCTTATCAGACGATGAGGGCTACGGGGTAGCCGCAAAGGTTCGTACGCATACTTTCGCCAAAGTAAAATGGGAAAACAATCAACTCGAAATCCGGCATTTTGCTGAAAATGAATGGCTGGAACAGCTTTTTGAACAGCGTAGAATCCGTATTAAGCATGAGGTTCTTGAAGATGGGACGATCATCCTCACTGCCGGCCCTAGAGAATTACAAAAATTTTTCCTTAAATATGCTGATGATCCCAATGCTTTCACTGAATCATTGGTGTGGCAAAGAGTATTATGATAAACCAACTTAAGCATAAAATAGAGCAGTTTTTCCAAAACAAGCTGGTGCAACACCTCTTGTTTTGGGCTTTATCTTTCTACGCCCTATTCAGGCTTTTTTTTACCGACAAGAAATACCTTGAGACAGATATCATTTATACTTTTTTGTTCCATATCAGTTTATTTTTTGTGGTCTACCTTAATCTTAAATGGCTCTTCCCTCGTTTTTTCCATCAGAAGAAATACATCTCATATGCCTTAGGCTTTTTGCTGGTATGGATACTCGGCACGATCCTCAACCACCTTACTTTTCAATACCTGGCCGATTGGCTATTCAATGGCTATTATTTTATTTCCTATTATGAATGGAGAGATATTCTAGAATTCACTTTTAGTTATCTGATCCTGAGCAGCCTGCTGCATTTATCAAAATCTTGGTTTGAATTAAATGAAAAGACAAAAGCCATCCATCGACTAGAACGCGAAAAACTTGACGCCGAATTACAAAGTCTGAAAGCACAAATCAATCCTCATTTTCTTTTCAATAGCTTAAACAACCTCTATTCACTGTCTTTGGATACGGATGAGCGGTTACCAGCCTATCTGCTCCGGCTCTCAGATAACCTCCGGTATATGTTGTATGAGTGTAGCGATGAATGGGTATCCCTAGCAAAGGAATTGCAATACATCCAAAATTATGTCGACTTCCAGCGTTTGCGAGCCCCAGCTAGAGCAGATATTCAATATGAGGTAAAAGGCGAGCTTCAAGAACAACTTATTGCCCCCTTACTTTTTATTCACTTTATTGAGAATGCCTTCAAGTTTGGACTAAAAGGCAGTAATGAAAAAACATTTACCCATATTAAATTTCAAATCGAAGCGAAATCTTTATCTTTTCAAGTGAGCAATAGCAAGGGTAAGGTCGTTTCAACGCCTATGGCCCACAGCGGTATAGGCTTGGAAAACACAAAAAAACGACTACAGTTACTATACCCCGAGCGGCATAAACTACGTATAACGGAAGATGAGCATCGCTTTGATGTATTCCTAGACATTACACTTTGAGTATGAAGATCACTTGTATTATCGTCGATGATGAACCGCTAGCGATACGAGTATTAGAAAAATACATCGCCACGATCCCCTATTTGCAGCTCATACAAAGTTTTGATAACCCTTTGGCCGCCATGCGGTTGTTACAACAAACCCGTATTGACCTCATTTTTTTGGATATTAATATGCCAGAGCTTTCCGGTATTAACCTGGTCAAAGCGCTCCGGCAACCTCCATTAATTGTTTTCACGACCGCCTTTCCCCAGCATGCGGTCCAAGGCTTTGAATTGGATGCCATCGATTACCTCGTCAAACCGTTTTCCGTTGAGCGTTTCCTAAAAGCGATCCAAAAGGTGGGGCTATACCTAGAAAAGGCTCCAACAAAAAACACGGTCACCACCCACTTAACGATCAGAGCTGACCGAAAACTTTATCGAGTCCCCTTTGAAGATATCCTTTACTGCCAAGCCTATGGCGATTACGTTAAGGTGATCACCAGCGACAAACCATTACTCCCCAAAACTACCCTTTCGAAGCTCAGTGAGCAACTCCCCCAGAATCTATTTATTCGTATTCATCGCTCCTATCTTATTGCCTGGAACCAGGTAAAGTACCTGGAAGGGAATCAAGTAAAAATCGCAGATACCCTGATACCGATCGGACAGCAGTACAAAGACCAACTCTTAGCGCGCCTATCCTAAACACCAGAAGTTCCCAACTTTATTCCATTTAATACGGACTCCTACCCCATTTCTATCTGGAAAAATCATATAATTTCCATAGCATATTTCGAAACCTATGCTATTAATCGCTACTATAGCGCGAAAAATTTTATTTTGGGGTGGCATATCGGTTTCCTTCGTCTTTAACCGTCGGTAACCCATGCTGATTTTGATTAAAACCAACTTAAACATGTCTGATAATCAACGAAAAGCTTACTGGAAAGAGAATCTTCGGTACCTGTACATTCTGCTCGCCATTTGGTTTGTCGTATCCTACGGGTTTGGCATTTTATTAGTCGACCAATTAAACGAAATACGGATTGGAGGCGCAAAACTAGGTTTTTGGTTTGCCCAGCAAGGCTCCATCTACGTTTTTGTCGTGCTGATTTTTGTTTATGTCTACCTAATGAACAAACTCGATAAGAAATATGGCTTAGAGGAATAAAGCATTCCCTCCCACCTGTAAATTGACAAAACCAACTTTTACCTTAAAGAAAAATCATGAGTGTTTTAACCTGGACGTATATTATTGTAGGCCTTACTTTCGCCCTATATATTGGCATTGCTATCTGGTCACGCGCTGGCTCCACCCAAGAGTTTTATGTAGCTGGCGGGGGCGTTTCTCCCTTGGCCAATGGAATGGCTACGGCAGCTGACTGGATGTCGGCAGCTTCCTTTATTTCCATGGCAGGCTTAATCAGCTTTATGGGGTATGATGGCGGTGTCTATCTCATGGGATGGACCGGTGGCTATGTTTTGTTAGCACTATTATTGGCACCCTATCTGCGGAAATTTGGGAAGTTTACGGTCCCTGATTTTATTGGTGATCGCTATTATTCTAATGTAGCCAGGTCTGTGGCCGTAGTCTGTGCCATCATTGTGTCCTTCACCTATGTGGCGGGGCAGATGCGGGGCGTCGGGGTGGTATTCTCTCGCTTTCTGGAAGTGGATATCAACACGGGCGTATATATAGGTATGGCTATCGTATTGTTCTATGCCGTCCTGGGTGGGATGAAGGGTATTACCTATACACAAGTGGCGCAGTACTGTGTATTGATTTTTGCTTATATGGTCCCTGCTTTTTTCATTTCGATAGCGATGACGGGTAATGTTATTCCACAATTTGGCTTGCTGGGGACAGTGACGGATGGATCAGAAATGGCTTTACTTGACAAACTAGACCAACTACATCAAGAACTAGGGTTTGCAGCCTACACCAATGGGACAAAATCCATGACCGATATCTTCTGTATCACGATGGCGCTCATGGCAGGTACAGCCGGACTACCTCATGTTATCGTTCGATTCTTCACCGTGCCCAAGGTAAGAGATGCGCGCGTTTCGGCAGGTTATGCGCTGCTCTTTATCGCCATTCTCTACACCACGGCTCCGGCCATCGCCGCTTTCGCCCGAACCAATTTGATTAATACCGTTAGTAATCAAGAATATACAAGTATGCCCGAGTGGTTCACCAAATGGGAAACCACCAAACTCATCACTTTTGAAGATAAAAATAATGATGGCCTGATTCAATACGTAGCCAATCCGAATACCAATGAATTGAATATAGACCGGGACATCATGGTCTTGGCTAATCCAGAAATTGCGGGGCTTCCCAACTGGGTCATCGCACTGGTTGCCGCGGGGGGCTTAGCCGCAGCACTGTCCACTGCCGCCGGCTTGTTATTGGTCATCTCTACAGCTGTATCTCGCGATTTAATCAAAATGCAAATCAAGCCTGATATTTCTGAAAAGAATGAATTGATAGCGGCTCGTCTTGGCGCTACTGTAGCCGTGGTGATTGCGGGTTACTTTGGTATCCATCCGCCCGATTTCGTAGCCGCCACGGTAGCACTGGCTTTTGGCCTTGCCGCAGCCTCCTTTTTTCCCGCTATTATCTTAGGAATTTTTGATAAAAGGATGAATCGAGAAGGAGCCATTACCGGCATGGTTGTCGGCATCACTTTGATGCTATTTTATATGTTGAAATTTAAATTGGGCAAGTTTGGAGGAGGAGGTCCTGAGGATTGGTGGTTTGGCATTTCCCCCGAGGGTTTTGGCACCATTGCGATGGTTGTCAATCTAGTGGTCTCCTTGACCGTTTCCCGACTTACAGCAGCTCCTCCAGAGGAGGTTCAAGCTATTGTGGAGGATATTCGTATTCCCAGTGGGGCCGGTGACGCGATAGCTCATTAGAACTTGTGCTAATGAAGAGGAAATAAATCCCAAGCTGAATAAAGCAGCAAATGTTTTTGATTGATAGATAATAAATATAATCGTACCTATGACACTACAGGTAAAAACACTAGCAGAATACCAGGATGCTTATCAAAAAAGTGTAAACGATCCCGAAGGTTTTTGGGCAGAACAAGCCAGTACTTTTCAATGGAAAAAGAAGTGGGACAAAACCCTAGAATGGAATTTCAAAGATCCCGATGTAAAATGGTTTGTTGGCGGTAAATTAAATATCACAGAAAATTGTCTGGATCGGCATTTGGCCGAAAGAGGCGACCAGGTCGCGATCCTTTTCGAGCATAATGATCCTACGACACCCAACACTAGCTATACTTACCGAGAATTGCACGCCGCTGTTTGCCAGACAGCCAATGCGTTGAAGGCTAATGGGGTTGAAAAAGGTGATCGGGTTTGTTTTTATATGCCGATGGTGCCAGAATTGGCGATCTCCGTGTTGGCATGCGCTAGAATTGGGGCCATTCATTCGGTTGTCTTTGCGGGTTTCTCGGCCCAGGCATTAGCTGATCGGATCAAGGATGCAACATGTAAAATGGTCATTTGCTCTGATTTCAACAGTCGGGGAGCCAAAAACATCCCAGTCAAGAAAGTCGTAGATGATGCCTTGGATATGGGTTGTGATAGTATCGAAACGGTTTTTGTGCATAAGAATACCGGCGGTGAGATCGAAATGAAAGCCGGACGAGACAAGTGGTGGAATGAAGAAGTCGATGCACAAAGTACCGACTGCCCCGCCGAAGAGATGGATGCGGAGGACATGTTATTTATTCTCTATACCTCTGGTTCAACCGGTAAACCCAAGGGAGTCGTCCACACTTGTGGCGGTTATATGGTCTATACTTGTTTTTCTTTCCGGAATGTTTTCCAATACCAAGATGGTGATGTGTACTGGTGTACAGCTGATATTGGTTGGATAACGGGACATTCTTATATCGTATATGGCCCTCTTTTGGCTGGGGCTACGACCGTCATGTTTGAAGGGGTGCCAACCTATCCTGATGCCGGACGATTTTGGGAGGTTTGTGATAAGTTAAAAGTGAATCAATTCTATACGGCGCCCACCGCTATTCGTGCCCTGATGGCCAAAGGTGATCAGTGGGTAGATAAATATGACCTTAGTAGTTTAAAGGTAATCGGCAGTGTGGGAGAACCTATTAATGAAGAGGCTTGGCACTGGTATGATGAAAAAGTAGGCAAAGGAAATGCGCCTATCGTTGATACTTGGTGGCAAACCGAAACGGGTGGCATATTGATTACCCCACTACCAGGCATTACCGATACCAAACCTTGCTTTGCCTCCTATCCAATGCCGGGTGTGCAACCTATTCTAGTGGATTCGCAAGGAGCATTGGTAGAAGGTAATGATGTAGAAGGTTTACTCTGTGTAAAATTCCCTTGGCCATCGATATTAAGAACCACTTATGGTGATCATGAGCGATGTCGAATGACTTATTTCTCTTCTTTTGAGAACCTCTATTTCACCGGTGATGGTGCACGAAGGGATGCAGATGGAAGATATAGAATCATTGGCCGGGTGGATGATGTAATCAATGTCTCGGGGCATCGCATGGGAACCGCAGAAGTGGAAAATGCCATAGATGAGCACCCGAATGTAGTAGAATCGGCTGTAGTCGGCTACCCACACGATATCAAAGGACAAGGTATCTATGCTTACATCATCGTCAATGAGGCCGTAGCCGATGAAGACGCTTTCCGGAAAGAAGTCCTCGCCGTTGTGGTCAGGGAAATTGGCCCGATTGCGAAGCCAGATAAAATACAATTGGTCAGTGGTTTGCCCAAGACGAGATCTGGCAAAATCATGCGCCGTATTCTCAGAAAAGTAGCTTCTGGTGAAACGTCCAACCTGGGCGACATCTCTACTTTGCTCAATCCAGAAGTAGTAGAGGAAGTAATAAATGGAGCATTGACTTAACAAAAGAAAAAATTGAAGGGAATGATCATCAAAGATTTTCGGATACATCCTATTGCTATTGCAGACCCTCCCTTGAGGAGTTCTTATGGCTTGCATCAACCTTATGCTTTGCGAACCATCATTGAATTAGAGAACCACGAGGGGGTAATTGGTATTAATGAAACTTACGGTGCTGAAAATCAAATCAGCGCACTGGAAGAATTGCGACCGAAAATCATTGGAGCAGACCCCTTTAAATTAATAGGTTTATTGCGGCCAGATCGGCAACAGGATGCGGGGGGCATTGAAGCTTCGCAGACTTACTTGGTACCTGGTGAAAACCAACTCGATCTGGCTGCAAGAACTTATGCAGCGATGGAAGTGGCTTGTCTTGACCTTATAGGTAAAAGCCTAGGCTACCCCGTTTGTGATCTCATAGGGGGCCGAGTACGGGATAAAGTCCCTTTTTCCGCTTACCCCTTTTACAAACATGCGGGAGGTGGAGGAGAAGGGAATGACGTTCGAGAAGATGAATATGGAGAAGCCCTTTCTCCTGAGACATTAGTCCAACAGCTGAAGGATATGATCGCTAAATACGGTTTTAAAGCGGTCAAGTTTAAAGGAGGAGTATTAGCTCCGGAACTAGAAATCGAAACGGTCAAACTCATGCGCCAGACCTTTGGCCAAAGTATTCCGCTGAGGATTGATCCCAATTCTGCTTGGACAGTAGAAACCTCCATCGAAGTGGGTAAAGCCCTAGCTGAAGAGCTTTCTCTGGGCGGCTACCTCGAAGACCCCACAGCAGGGCTTGAAGGGATGGGCGCTGTTCGTAAAGGCTTGCTCAAGCTCGGCATTGACACTCCACTAGCGAGTAATGTGGCCGTCAATTCTTTTTCAGACATCCCCACTTCTTTGACGCACGATGCAGTGCAAGTTATCCTATGTGACCATCATTACTGGGGTGGAATGAGAAATGTGCAGCATCTTGCCAAACTGGCCGAAACATTTGGCCTTGGCCTATCTATGCACTCCAACAGTCACCTCGGTGTTTCCTTCATGGCTATGGCACATGTAGCAGCAGCAACTCCGCATCTCACTTACGACTGCGATACGCACTATCCTTGGCAATCGGCAGCGGATGAAGTGGTGCTGGGCGGAAGAATACCGATTGTGGATGGCTGCGTGACGGTAACGGACAAGCCTGGACTCGGTGTGGAATTAGATTATGACCAACTCGAAAGAGGAAAAGAAAGGTATCGAACAATCCCTTATCGAAAACGGGATGATACGGCTGAAATGAGAAAACATGTTGATCCTAAGTGGGAACGTGTGCTCCCACGATGGTAGCCAAACTCGCTATAAGGCCAGCAAAAAATCTTTTATTATAAGAGACTTTATGTACGCAAATTTTGTATGGCCCCCAATGCTCTTTTTCCGCTAGGCTGCGTTCCAGAACCAAGCTTCGTAGCTAAGGGCTACGATCTTGAACCTGTGCCTTACCTAGCAAAAAAATAGCTACTGAGTTGCTCATACGAAATTCACATACATAAAGTCTATTGAAATGGTTAAGAACATGAACTGGTTTAAACTTATTAGCTACTGAGGAGGCCAATAAGTTTAAACCAGTTCATGTTCTAAATCAATAGACAGATTTACGCGGTAAACTTTTTCTCTATCATCAATTTCTAATACGTGGGAATTGGGATATAACAGCTTTAAACGCCTTCGCACATTTTCAAGCCCCAGTCCTTCTCTATTCGAAATAGCAACCATAGAAGGTTTTGAATTAACTACGCAAAAATGAATCGTTTTGTTTTTTATAGAAACGGAGATATCAATGGTACTCTGTTCATTTGTACTTTGGGCACCATGTTTAACGGCATTTTCAACAAATGGGATTAGTAACATCGGAGAAATTCTTAAGCCCGACACGTCTCCTCCAATTAAAAATTCAATAGTACAACGTTTACTCAGTCTTTTTTCTTCAAGTAATAAATAATTTTCTATGAATTCAAGCTCTTCTTTTAATAAGACAGTGTCTTTTTTAGAACTCTCTAATTGATACCTCATCAGGCCTGAGAGCTGCATGACAAGATCTGGCGTTTCTGGCGATTGCTGCCTGGAAAGTGAATAAATAGTATTTAGTGAGTTAAATAAAAAATGAGGATTTACTTGCTCTTTTAAGTAGTTGAGTTCCATCTCATTTTGTAATTTTTCTTTCTCGTCATTTTCTCTTCGAAACATTATATTTCTTCTTAAAAAGAAAGCCGCCATGCCAGTACCAGTGGTATAAAGTAGATAAAAAAAGAATTTAGAAATACCTAACCAACCATCTTTCTCATACCCCTTTAAATAAGCAACCAAAAGTATGCTCCCCATGAGTAAGATGCCATATAAAAAATAGTGTCTCTTATCTAAAAAAAAGGGAATGAGAACAAAATGATTTATCCATATCACAGCCATGATAATAATGGCATAGCCAAGTCCCCATGAATAAAAAGAATAAAGCGTATCATATCGATCTATGGCTATCCATCCGCTCATTAGTTCAAGAATAAGCACCAACAAAAAGGCGCCTATATTGATAAGGATTGTATTCTTTAATGACTTTTCAAGCATATATTCATTTCAAAATCGGATAAGGAATGAGGGATAAATAAAATGCACAACTATGCTTTATCTTTTATTTGTGCCTCATTCCTAAACATACCATCTATGTATAGAAGTTGTTTTAATTATTATACAAAAGCGGGATATCAATGACGAAATGACTTCATCATTCAATGATTGGGTTCATCCTATTAATGGGTTTAGACAGTAAATATACTATACATTTATTCAACATTTAGCGCATGTTTGGGCCAGCATGACTAGTCGAAACTTAAGTAAAAAAATAATCAATGAGAAGTTATAACTCTACTGTTGTAATACTTGTATTTACCCTCTTTTTCAATTCATGCAACACTAAAAAAAATGAATCAAAAGACCGTGATTCACCAACGATAGAAAGTCCATATTTTGGACAAAAGCCACCAGGCTTAACCCCTGAAGTTTTTGCTCCTGGAGTTATTTCAATCAATGGAAGGAGTGAACATGGCATTTCGTTTTCTCCTGATTTGGACGAAGTATATTTTTCGGCTAATAAAAAAGACGAAGAAACAGCTATCTATTTCTCAAAACTTAAAGGCAATAAATGGACGCCCGTTAAAAGAGCAAATTTCACCCATGGGGTAAAAAGGGAGGAATTATATCCATTCGTTAGTCTTGATGACAAAAGGATTTACTTCACAGCCTTGGATTCTATTTTTTCGGATGAGAAAATTTGGTACGTAAACCGTTTAGAGGATTCCTGGAGTGATGCCATACAACTTGATTCACCTCTAAACGATGACCTCGTTTTTTATATTAATCAAGCTAAAAACGGAGATCTTTTTTATACAAGTATCTCAAAAGGGAAAATGTATTATGCACCCAACAAAAACGGTGAATTTCCCGAAGTACAGGAAGTTGAACTTGAATTTGGTCATCACGGGTTTATTTCCCCATCTCAAGAGTATTTGCTGCTACATACTCAAAACAAAGAAAATGAACAAAGAAAAGATGCAGATATTTATGTCTGCTTTAAGGAAAAAGATGGGACATGGACAAAACCAATTAGCTTTGGAAATGAAGTAAATTCTAATGTTAACGAAGGGGGCCCGAGTATCACGCCAGATGGTAAGTATATGTTTTTTGGCAGAGACCAAGAAGACGGGACAGCTAATCTCTATTGGGTGAGTACAGAAGTCATTGAAAACCTCAGACACAAATAAGAAAACATGAAAATCACTAAATTATTCATTCTGATCATCTTTATATCGCTAAACACTGTCTTTGCTCAAGAAAATAAGGTAAACGATAACAGCCATACAGTAGATAATTCTTATTTAGAATTGCCTCGAATACAAGTAATTCCTATAGAGGATACTAAAAATGACAGGCAATTTGAACTGTATGTTAAGCTTCCTGAAGGGTATTCAGAAAACAAGGATAAAAAATACCCTGTACTATATTTCACAGATGCGATGTGGCATATCGAAATACTATCTGCCTCAACAGAATACATGTTGGAAGATGTCATTCTAGTTGGCATTTCTTGGCAAAAGGATATAAATGAAGACCTCAAAAAAGAAATAGGAGAACATGTTAGTCGGTACCGAGATTATAGTTTTCGTAAATCAAATAAACCTGAAATTCAAACAAAATTTCAATTAGGGCAAGCTAATAAACATTTGGACTTTATTCGTAATGATGTATTTAAGTATGTTGACAATACGTATCGAACTGACTCAAACAGTCGTACTTATTTTGGATACTCAATGGGTGGTGAATTTGGCGCTTATATATTGTTAACTCAAGCTGAAACTTTTGACAATTATATTTTGGGCAGTCCATCGATCAAAAATGAAGTTGCTTATCTAACTGAACTTAATTCGAAATTGGGACCTTTCGAGGCGTCAAATAGAAACACTAGTCTGAATGCCAATGTTTTCATTTCATATGGCTCATTAGAACAAGAGATGGTTGAACCTCTCGAGGAGTTCATTAGTGTATTAAAAAATAGAAGAGATGACGGTTTGTCCTTACTAACAGAAGTGATTGAGGGTAATCATCAAACAGCATTCCCTATGACTGCAGTTCGCAGTGTAGCTTGGTTGTCATCCTTGATGAACCCTGTTTCAAGTTATAGCAATGAGCTCCCATTTTTTAGGATTCCGCAACTCAATAATGCATTTGTCAATCCGGCTCCAGAGGATAGAAAAGACGGACTTGTCGTGGGCGAATTGGGCCTTGATGGAGGCAATAAAGAGATGATTGTCAAGTTGACTCGAGAGATTGC
>Ga0070726_10002724_pt1 | contig 15621 bp, 5 predicted proteins | sample tdAd471_FD_67275 | JGI IMG/M metagenome (GOLD analysis project Ga0070726, IMG submission 67275) | Marine sediment microbial communities from the Atlantic coast under amendment with organic carbon and nitrate - tdAd47.1 | ecosystem: Environmental > Aquatic > Marine > Coastal > Sediment | place...
AGCGTTGTGCAAAAAACTGGCGGCCTTGGAACATACCGAGGCTGCTATGATTTTTGGCAGTGGTATGGCTGCCATCAGTACGGCATTGATGGCTTTTCTCCAAGCGGGAGACCATATCGTGCTGCAACAGACCATTTATGGCGGAACCTATCATTTTGCCGTAAGCCAATTTGAACGGTTTGGGATTGAATATTCCTTTACTAATGGGTGGGAAGTGGAAGATTTCGAGAAAGAAATCAAACCCAACACTAAAGTGTTGTATTTGGAAACGCCATCCAACCCTTTGTTGACAATTACCGATGTAAAAGGAGTGGCCGATTTGGCCAAAAAGAAAGGAATCTTATCTATGATCGACAATACCTTTGCGAGTCCTGTCAACCAAAACCCAATTGATCTTGGTATTGATGTGGTGGTGCACAGTGCAACTAAATATATGGGAGGTCACTCCGACATTTGTGCCGGTGTGGTTGCAGCATCAAAAGAGCATATGGATAAGGTATGGCAAACAGGGATTTGTTTTGGGGGGAGTTTGAGCGATTACACGGTTTGGCTTTTGGAAAGAAGTTTAAAAACAATGGTAATCCGGGTGAAGGCGCAAAATGAGAATGCGATGAAGATGGCTACATATCTTAATCAAAATAAAGATGTGGATAATGTGTATTATCCTGGTCTGGAAAGTCATCCCGGTCATGAGTTGGCCAAATCTCAGATGTCAGGTTTTGGAGGTATGTTGTCGTTTGAATTGACGCCAGAAATAGATGCGTCCTTATTTTTTAAGGAATTAAAATTGATAAAACCTTCCATGAGTTTGGCAGGTATAGAAAGTACAATGCTTTCGCCTACACAAACCTCGCACGCGTTGATGAGTCCAGAAGATAGGGCAAAGCAAGGGATAAAAGATTCATTGATTCGTTTTTCCTTGGGTATTGAAGAGACAGAAGATTTAATAGCAGATATTGAACAGGCGATAGCCAAAGTAAAATCCATGACCGTTACGGTTTAAAAGTATATGAAATTAGACATTTTAGTATTCGGCGCACATCCAGATGATGCCGAACTTGGGGCAGGTGCCACCATTGCAAAGGAAGTTTCCAAAGGAAAAAAAGTAGGGATTGTGGATTTGACCCGTGGGGAGCTCGGAACACGTGGCTCTGCGGAAATTAGAGATAAAGAAGCAGCAAAGGCCGCTGAAATTTTGGGAGTTGCTGTTCGGGAGAACATGGAGTTTGCCGATGGTTTCTTTGTGAACGATAAAGAACATCAACTAGAACTCATCAAAATAATTCGAAAATACAAACCAGAAATTGTATTGTGCAATGCCATTGATGATCGCCATATTGATCATGCAAGAGGAAGTAAATTGGTAAGTGATGCCTGCTTTTTGAGCGGTTTGATAAAAATCGATACTAAAATGGATGGAGACGATGCATGGCAAGATGCATGGCGCCCTAAATTAGTGTATCATTATATCCAGTGGAAAAGCTTGGAACCCGATTTTATTGTGGATGTAACTGGATTTATTGAGAAGAAAACTGAAGCCATTATGGCTTACAGTTCCCAGTTTTATGATCCTAATAGTGACGAACCTGAAACTCCTATCAGCAGCAAAAACTTTACGGATAGCGTAAATTATCGTGCCAGAGATTTAGGTAGAATTATTGGAGTAGAACACGCCGAAGGATTTACAGTAGAACGCTACCTAGGTGTGGATAGCTTAGAGAATTTAATCTGATCAAGAAGCTTTTTGGTACCTGTTTAAAGCCTTAGGTACGGTAAAGAAGAAGGTAGTTCCTTTGCGCGGAACACTTTCCACCCATATTTCACCTTTGTTTTTATGCACCATTTCCTTACAAAGGGACAGACCAAGGCCTGTACCTTTTTCGTTGTTGGTACCGTATGTTGTAACGTTAGAGGAATCTTTAAAAATGGTACGCTGCATTTCAGCGGTCATACCAATACCAGTGTCTCGGATTGATATTTGCCACATACCTGATTTTTCCTCGGCATCAATGGTAATAAGGCCATTCTCAGGGGTAAATTTAATTGCGTTGCTAAGAAGGTTTCGGACAACGATATCAATTTGATGGTTATCTGCCCATATCCTTGGGTTATCCGGAAGTTGATTGATTATTTTTAAGGACTTACTATTGGCAATTTCAGATAATAATTGGATGTTGTTCACCACAAGGTTGGACAAGGAAACACGTTTTGGTTTGGTTACAACCCCATTGAGCTGGTTCATGCCCCAAGACAAAAGGTTGTTAAGGGTAAAGGATATATTTTCTACATCAGTTTTTAGTTTGGGAATAAAAGAGACCAACTCCTTTGTGGTAATCTCACCATCGGTAAACATCTTAAGGATTCCTTGTAATCCTCCTATAGGTCCTCTAAGGTCATGACCGATAATGGAAAAAAGTTTGGTGTTTGTCTTATTTATTTCATGCAACTGAGCTTCCCTTTGGGTAACCGCAAGTGATTTTTCCTTGAGCTCCTTGTTCAATTTTTTCTGGATGTTCTCACTTCTTCGAATCACAAAGGTGATGATGCTTAGGATAAGTAGAATAATTACTGAAAAATAAATATAGTTACGTTGCTTGGCCAAAGCAGCTTGGTTGGATTCAATAAGCTCCTGTTTTTCCTGTTCGTATTGTAATTTTGTCTCTAGAAGGGATAAACTTTGCTTGTTTTTATCCTTAAACAAAGAATCGGACAAACTTTTAAAAGTTTCCAGATAACCCAATGCTTCGGCATCATCACCATTTTTCTTGTACACCTTGTACAAAGTTTCGGAACAATCGATTTGACCTTGTATCGATTTAATCTTTTTGGAAAGGGTAAGACCCTTTTTGGCATAGTTCAAGGAAAGACTATCTTTTTCCAGTCCAAAATATACCTTGGCCATACCGTTCATTAATTGAATTTTTATCCTATCGTCTTCTATTTGATGCTTAAAAAGCATATTGCTCTGATCATACCAATAAAGTGCCCATTTATATTTTCCTTGATCAAGGTAAATATCTCCTTTCACCTCATATGCATAGGCAAGCCAATCGTAAATTTTATTCTTTTCAAAAGTGTTTATGCTTCTATTGATGTTGAACATCGCATTTTTAAAATCTTTGGCGTCCTTATAGAGAGAGGCCATATTGCTCTGCGTTTCAGCATCGATTACTTCGTCGCCCATTCTCCGGTTAATTTTTTGAACCGTATCATAGAACATCAGGGCATTTTTAAAATCCTTTTGGTCTGCATATAGACCTGCAATGTTCTCGTTAAGTATGGAGAGCATTTCTTGGTTATCAATTTTTTTGGCCAAATCGATTCCCTTAAGGTTTAGGTTTAGGGCTTCGGCATAGTTTCCTTCAAAACTATAGTTTTGAGCCAGAGCGTTTATAATGGATATTTCGGAGTCCAAGTCATCAATTTCGGTAGCAAGTTCAAGGGCCTTCTCGAACATTGGCATTGATTTATCTCGGTTACCTTTGTTGTAATAATAATTGCCTAGGGCATCCAGAGCTCTTATTTTACCATGGGTATAGTCGATATCCTTACTATATTTAAGTGCTCTTTCTGCAATGGAGTAAAGACTGTCGGTATCCAAATAACGATAGGAGAAAGCCAATCGGGTCAATAAGTTTATGTGTGTGGTATCTTTGGGGTTAAATCTATTTGTGGATTCCAAACGCTGCAGCTTATAGGACAAACTATCATGTTGACTAAAAGATTGCGCATTAACAGGAAAGGACATAAAAAGCATAGACGCACATATGACCAATCCGATGAATGGTTTCTTTGCAGAGTCTATGAAGTTTTTTTCTGACAACAATTGGTTGAAAATTATGTGTTGTAAAACTACTTTTACACTACCTTTTAAGAAATTATTTGTTGTGAAACACCCAAAAATGTGTGTTTGGTCTTAAAAACGTGCATTTTATCGGTAAATTGTACTGCCTACCTTTTAAACTTATTGCCAGCGAATTAAAAGTTGGGATTTGATGAAGACATTTAGTGTGCGATAATAAATTGATGGAATTTGAAAAATATTTTGGTTGAATCATTACAAAAAAGTATTTTTGCATCCGCTTTAAATGGTGGTTGTAGCTCAGTTGGTTAGAGCATCGGTTTGTGGTACCGAGGGTCGCGGGTTCGAATCCCGTCTTCCACCCTTAAGTTTGTAAAATCCCAAGTCTTATGGTTTGGGATTTTTTTTGTTTTTGTATTTCTGTCAATGAATTTTTCCTCATCCGTCAATTGAAACAGGCCATCCGTCAATTCAGACAAGAATTACATTTCTTTTCAAGTACTTTTCCAACAAACAACTAATACGTTTCTCTTCCCCCAGAAAAAAGGTAATTCTTTATGTTCAAAAGGTTAATACTATTTTGCCTGTTGACTCTGCAAACATTTCAGTCAGTTAAGGCAAGTATTTCAAAAGAAACAGATTCATTATTAAATAAAAAGACTGTTAGTCGGGTTTTTGATGGGTTAGGCGATAACTCACCAAATTATTTTTCTATTTCTTCCCATGCATTAAGTGAATTTGACCAAAACTATATCAATAGAAATTTTTCTAGGGACACCATCACAAATGAGCAAGTAGGTATAGCCCAAACAGTTTTTGAAAAACTGGAAGAAACTCAAAATTATATAGACCTCATTTCATCAAAAGACTTTGCAATCTTACCAATAGGTGTTAAAAAGAAGATAGGGACTATTACCTATACAATGGCCATTAATAAGGCTAAGATAATGCCTGAATATACCGAGGTTACGGCATTTGTGCACATCCGTATACCGCAATCAGATAATGATGGAACTCCAATAGAATTATTTTTTGGTGCGGACAACATTAAAATATCACATCAGGGAGGTATTTATGGTGATGCTAATCTGGTATTATTGGGAGATATTGGGATTCCTATAAATGGGGGCAATGGTTTAGTAGCATTAAAAGGAGGGTTTGATATGAAAACAGGGAACATACAGGACCTCACTTATGTAAGCATTGATTGTGGAGGATTTAAAGAAATGGGCATAACTGCCGATGTACTTTTTCCCCGAAGCATGTTGGAACCTGTTGATTCCAATTATGAAGTTATTCCGGATGAAAGCATAAAGGTCCGAGGGCATTTTCAAACCGTGGTAGGGGATTGGAACGATATTTTGGTAGAAATTGATCTACCTTCTTTTCAATTGGCCAAAACCCAAAGTTCTGATGGTTCGGGAAAAGCAGGTCTCATTTTTGACATCAACAATGCCGTTTTTGATTTTAGTGATGTCCGAAATTCATCAAGCGTACAATTTCCCGAAGGCTATCAACAATATTTAGTACCAGGGAATGAACAGTTATGGCGAGGAGTATACGTAAATAGTGTTCAAGTTATTTTACCCCAACAATTCAAAAAAAGAAATAGTGAGGAACGCATAAAATTTCAAGCTTCCAATTTGCTTATTGACGGAGTTGGAGTTTCAGGGAATTTTTCTGCAGATAATGTTTTGCCAATAAATGAAGGAGAGGCTTCCAAGTGGCAGTTTTCAGTAGATCATATAGAAGCTGATTTATTAGCTAACAACCTCACTGGGGCGGGGTTTGATGGTAAAATCGTACTGCCAGTATCGAAAGAGGTGACCAAGGAAGAGGCAACAAAAAATGATACCACAGCCGTTAATCAAAAAACTTTGAGTTACCAAGCTATCATTGATCCTATAAATGATGAGTATCTTCTTTCAGCAAAAGCCAATGATGCAATTCCTTTTGATGTATTTAAAGCAAAGGCTACTATTACAGCCAATTCGTATATTGAATTACGGGTTTCTGAAAAGAAATTCAGGCCTAAAGCCGTACTCCATGGTAATTTGGCCATAAAAGGCAGCAATAGTACATCGGATCCAAGTAAAGGAACTATTGATTTTAAAGGAATAACCTTCCAAAATCTCCAACTACAAACTGTATCACCATATTTTCAAGTGGACTATATGGGCTATAATGGAGATGTGACATTTGGTAATTTCCCTGTAACTATTTCAGAAATCGAACTTGTGGCGAACAATGCGGAGGTATCACTTTCCTTTAATCTTGATGTTAATATGATGGAAAAAGGATTTGCTGGAAACACAACACTTTCCATAGTTGGGGGATTTAATGAAAATGACGATTTGCACCGATGGCGGTTTCAAAAAATCGAAATAGGTCAAATTGAAGTAGAGGCAGATTTAGGGACGATTCAGATTAGGGGGATGTTGGATATTAAAAGTGATGACCCGGTTTATGGTGATGGATTTTATGGAGAATTGGGAGCTACTTTTAATGGAATTGCCGTGGATGCCTCTGCATGGTTTGGAAAAAAAGATTTTAGATACTGGTTCGTAGATGCTTATGCTGACCTTTCCAATACACCGACCAAAGTTTATATCGGCCCTGCTATTGTAAACGGTTTTGGTGGTGGTGCTTATTATAGAATGAGTAAGAAACCAGGTGCGTATTCCTCCTTGGTTCCTTCAGGACAGTCTTACATCCCAAATGCGAATAATGCTCTAGGTTTTAGGGCTCTAATTGGTTTTGCACTTGCCAATGAAAAGGCGTTCAACGGAAAAGTAGGTTTTGAAATGGATTTCAACAACCATTATGGGTTGAACCGTGTCATGTTTTTTGGTGAAGGACATATCGTCAAGGCCCTCGATTTTGAGTTTGGAGATCAATTCAAACAAAAACTTCAAGGCATGGAAGAGAAAATCAACTCTTTTGGAGAGAACAATCCCACCATACAGCGCCTTAAGGAAACCAATCTGGTTGATTACAGTAAAGTCAGCTTTCCCCAAGATGGTTTAACGTTTGATGTTGGAATCGATGCCCATTTTGCCATGGAAATGGATTTTCAACACCGTACATTCCATGCTGAATTGGAAATATATGTGAACACTCCGGGAGGCTTTTTTCAAGGAGTTGGTCCCCGAGGAAGGGCGGGCTGGGCCGTATTTCATATAGAACCCGAAGAATGGTATTTGCACATCGGTACCCCACAAGATCGTATAGGATTAAAACTTGGGTTGGGGAACTTTAGTCTAAAAAGTACTTCTTACTTAATGATTGGAGAGGATTTGCCAGGAAGTCCACCACCGCCACCTATTGTCGCTGAAATTTTAGGAGTTGATGTTGAGAGTTTGAATTATATGCGAGACCTCAATGCGCTGGAAAGTGGAATGGGCTTTGCCTTTGGTTCAGATTTTAGTATTGACACAGGTGACATGACCTTTTTGGTTTTCTATGCACGCTTCCAAGCAGGCCTCGGCTTTGATATTATGATCAAAGACTATGGGGAAACCGCTTGTAAAGGCAGTGGACAAATAGGTATTGATGGCTGGTATGCGAATGGACAAGCCTATGCTTATCTGCAAGGAGAGCTTGGCATCAATATAAAATTAATGTTCGTTCGGAAGAAGATACCCATAATCAAAGCGGGTGCAGCGGTTTTGCTGCAAGCTAAATTACCTAACCCAGCCTGGTTTAAAGGATATGTAGGTGGCCATTTTAACCTTCTCGGCGGACTGGTCAAAGGAAGGTTCCGGTTTAAAATTGAACTTGGTGAGGAATGTGAAATTATTGGTGGTTCACCCTTGGGCGGACTTAAAGTGATTTCAAATGTAACTCCAAGGGATGGCTCCAATGCAATGGACGTGTTCACCGTGCCACAAGCTGCATTCAACATGCGTATAAATCATCCGTTTGAGTTAGAGGATGATGAAGGGATAAAAACCTATCGTATACTTCTAGATGAATATCGGGTAACCAGTGAAGGGAATGAGATTGTAGGAGAGTTGGATTGGAATGAAAACAAGGACCTAGCCAACTTTGTTTCCCACGATATTTTACCGCCCAATTCCCCTGTACATGTTAAGGTTGTCGTTAGTTTTCAGGAAAGAAGAGGAAATAGCTGGATTACTTTGACACAAGATGGTAAGCCTGCCAAAGAAATTGAGGAACGTAGTTTTACAACAGGTGAAGCTCCAGATTATATTCCGTTGACCAATGTAGTTTACACTTATCCTGTGGTCGACCAACAATATTTCTATCAAAATGAGCGAAATACAGGCTACGTAAAATTGGAAAGGGGGCAACCCTATTTGTTTGCTCCACAGACTGATTGGGTGCAATCCACAAATTTCAGTATGGAAACACAAAGTTTAGGTACAGATCAAGTATCGTACAATGCTTCCGAAAAGATGGTTCATTTTGATTTTCCAATGCTTCAAAATCAACAAACGTACACTTTTAAAATAATCAGCCAATCTCCTAAGGAAGCTTCATCGGGTAGTGTGGACGAAAGTTACGTGGCAGAAAATACGAACCAAGAAGGTACGTCCATTGAGGTAAGAAACCGAGAAATAGGAGCAACAGCTCAAAAGGCTGCTGGAACCGAAATTTTGGTGTATGAGTTTTCCACAAGTGTCCATAATTCCTTTGAAGAAAAAATACTTAACAAGGCGACTACAGGTACAGTTAAGGAAATTATATACTCAAATGTACATGCACTTCAAGTAGATGTGAATTCTTCGGAAGGTTTTAGTCTAGAAGAAATTTTTGGGGATAAGTACACGGAAGATCAACCCATGATGGCTCTAGAAGCAGTATTGGACGATTCTTACTATCAAAGTACCATATATCCCCTCATATACGAAGATTACCCAATTCAATCACAGATTACTGTAAGCAGAAATGAAAATATTTTAGGTATTCCACCAAAACGGGCATTGGAATTGATTGGTTGGTATCCCACTTATATGCAACACCAACCTGATCATTCTATGTTGAATGTGCGGTTTCCATATAGGTATAATTTACCGTTCTACTATAATCAGGATTTTAAAGAAATTCAATACAAACTATTGAACGGATATATCTCGAACAATCAAGATTTTCAAATTGAAAATTATAATAACATAATAAATGGTGTTTTTCCGCATATCCCAAAGGGAACTTATAAAGTTAGGGTTAACTATATCCTTCCGGGTAACATGAATGGATCATCAGCAATTTTTAAATATGAAAATCCATTCAATTAGTAATGAAGAACTGTATCTCAGATATAAAGCTCAGACAGAAGATGAAATTGTCAAAATTTTCATTTGTATTTCTTTTGGTATTTGCGGTCAACCAGGCCTTGTCACAGCCACAAGAAATGGATTCTATATTTGGAACCAAACCAAAAATTGTAGCTATGGCACGGCCGCAGAAAGATGGGAAAATAATGCTCAGGTGGGCGGTTACCACTGCTTTGGCATGGCGGAAACTCAATGAATATGGGTATGAGTTAAAACGATATACGGTAACACGCAATAATGAGACCTTGCCTGTTCCTACGGAAAAATCGCTCGGAACCTTTTTACCTAAACCACTGGAAGAATGGATGTCTTTAGTGAAAAGTAACGACAATGCCGCAGTGGTGGCTCAGTCCATTTATGGGGAAGGATTTGATGTAGAGGGTATGGATCAACTCTCGGCCATTATCAATTTGGCAGAAGAACAGGAGCAACGATTTACTTGGGGATTGTATGCAGCCGATCAAGATTATGAAGTGGCACAAATGGCAGGGTTGGGCTATATAGATCAAGAAGTGGAACCCAATGAGAAATATGTGTACAAAATCACTTCATTGGTTCCGGAAGATGCCATTATGATCAAAGAGGGCGGAGTGTTTGTAGGTCTTCAAGATTATGAGGATTTGCCCAAACCCTTGGATTTGGCTGTCGTTTTCTTTGATGGCAAGTCCATGCTGAGTTGGAACTATGCCATCCACAATCAAACCTATAACAGCTATTATATAGAGCGGTCAGTTGATGGTAAAAATTTCCGTCAACTCAATGATTTGCCCTTGACCAGCCTGAACAATAGTGATAAAACGGACCCGTTGCGGATGTTTTATACAGACTCCATTGTGAATGGTACCACATACTACTACAGGATTAAGGGGAAAACTCCTTTTGGGGAAATAAGCCCTGTTTCTGCGGTAGCCTCTGGAAAAGGGGAGAAGAAACTGCCCTACGTGCCACACATTACCTCGCGATATTTTGAAGACGATACAACCGTATTGTTGGAATGGGAGTTTCTGAAAGAAGGTAATACTATGATTACAGGCTTTGAACTCAACCAAAGCGATAATGTAGATGGTACCTACAAAGCCGTGGTAAAAAATATTCCTCCAGAAGCCAGAAAGGTACGGTATGATAGTTTGATGCCCACCAACTATATGACGATTACTGCCTTGGGTAAAAACGGAAGTAAACGCACCTCGTTCCCAGCCTTGGTACAACCCGTGGATTCTATTCCGCCCGCCAAACCCAAAGGGTTTAAAGGAGAGGTGGACAGCTTGGGTGTGGTAACCTTGACTTGGAATCCCAACACCGAAAAAGATATGCTGGGCTATCGTGTGTTTAGAGGTAACAACAAAAATGAGGAATATTCCCAGATTACGGTTTCACCACACCAAGGTACAAAATACTATGATAGTGTCTCGGTGAAAAACCTGAACAGTAAAGTCTATTACCAACTGATTGCTGTAGATCAACGCTTTAATATGTCGGAGGCTTCCGAAATCCTGGAACTAAAAAAACCAGACTTTATAAAACCCACGCAACCCGTTTTTAAATCCTACAAGATTAAAGAGGGAAAAGTACACCTCACCTGGGCGAATAGTTCCAGCGATGATGTGGTAAAGCACGAATTATATAGGAAGGAGCGAGATAGTCTGGATTGGAAACTTGTTTTTACGGTAAACAGTACACAGTATACAGATAGCAGTATGCAGTCCACTGCCCAACTGCATACTGCAAAACTGCTCACTGAACCACTGCCCACTGCCAACTGGGAAACTGCCAACTGGACCGACGAAAGCATAACAGAAGGACAGCATTACAGTTACACCCTAATAGCCATTGACGATAGTGCATTGGAATCCGACCCGGCGCCCCCACTTACGGTAATTGTGCCCAAAACAAGCTTACAACCGCCCTTGGAAGGATTGTATGGAGAAGCGGACAGGGAAGCAGGAACCATAGCAATTCGCTGGAAAGCCTATACCGAACCCAATGCCGCCAAAATAGCCATTTATAAAGGAGTGCAAGGCAAGCCCAAAAACCTCTTAAAAGAAATACTTGTGGATGCCAAAGGCATTGTGGACAGTAAAATACAACCGAACAATACCTATGAGTATATGTTTCGGGTAGTTTTTAAGGAGGGGAGCATAAGTGAAATTTCAACCTTGGAAATAAAATATTGAGACCTATGAAAAAACTATTGTTCATACTGACTTTGATAGTATCCACAGGTGTATTTGCACAGCGGCAGGTGATTGTAAGGACACTAATTACCCATGATGAGTTTTTTGATGATGTAGACGCTGTCTCTTTCAATTTGATATTGTCCAACATGGATGAAGATTTCAATGAATCCTACTACTACAATAACGTTCTCTGGCAGATGCCAGGAATCATCGATGAAGAGGTTATAGAAGTACCGGAAAGCTTTACAATAAGCTCCCAATTAAACCTCGATTCATGTCCACAGGATGGTGAAGAATGGATTAGTAATGTAACCCCTGAGAATTTTCATAATTCGGCAGCATATACTACAGGTGCTTGTAACGTCAATGGTTATACCTATCCATTTTATATAGAACCCTTTTATCTCGAACCTGATCCAGAAATGGATAGCACCTTTTGTAAAAGCGAACCAATTCCTTTAAGATCTGCAAGGAGATGGGAGTATCAACTAGTAAATGAAGGAAATACGTGGTATAATTTTGGTTCAAACCCAGACGCTCAGGTACCTATGAATCCAGATTTGATTAACGTATATAATTTTACTTTCGAACAAATTTCCAATAATTACAGCTATACAGGGCCAATACGCATAAAGGGTACTTATAAAGGCGTTTCTACCAACACTATACAGCTAGAAATAATTCCTTGTTCACCCGAATTATTAGAACCTATTGAAACTTTCGATACTCAATGTGCTGATAGCGAAGATGGTGGTTTTGTAGCCCAATTTGATAGGGAATTACTTCAAAATGAATTACTTCAAATGACATTGTACTTAGTTATTGAAAATGCTGAGGATTATGCTTTCCCTACGGAGGAAACTTCAATTTTAGACGAGAATAATAGTTATGAGTGGCCCGTTGGTCTGGCACCAGGTAACTATTATATAGAATATCAAACCGTTGGCGGAGATTATCCAGGAAGTGTGGTTCAAAGTAATCCATTTGTGATTGAACCTCCCGATGCCGTAACCTTTTCCCTCCAACCCCTCAACGATGTGTATTGCTTTGCAGGAAGCGATGGCCGTATTGAAATCGAAGCCTCTGGTGGAACCGGAGCGAATTATCAATACCGTGTAAACAACCAAGGAAATTGGCAAAATTTCACTAACGGGAGCACCCACGTTTTGGATGGCTTAGAAGCAAATAACTATACCATTCAAGTACGGGATGGAAACCAATGTGAGGGTACAAGTGAGGATAATTCTGAGACTATCATTGAGCCTCCCCAAGCCATTTCAGCAGAGGTATTTGGTCTTGCAGAACCCACCGCCTATGGTTTCACCGATGGCAGCATCACTGTAGATATTTCGGGCGGAATTCCAGACCAAAACAATAGCTACGACTACACGTGGTACGATGAAGATAACGATCCTATCAACACCACATCGGCTCTCGTTGTAGGTAACGTGTATCGTATTACCTTGGAAGATGTAACTGCGGGAACTTACACTTTGAATGTTACAGATGCCAATTATAACGATGCAGATGATCAACAAGGCTGTAATTTAATTCAGGATTTTGAGCTCACAGGCCCTCCCGAGCTGCAATTGAGCGTGGAAGAGTCGATTCCCATTTCCTGTAACAGTGCCAACAACTATAACAACCCCTCCAATGACGGACAACTAACTGCCAATGCATCGGGAGGTGTTCCGCCCTATGAATATTTCTGGAGCAAGAAGGATGAAAACAATGAATGGCAGGATATCCCAAATAATAACTCTAATGTACTCAGTAATCTGGAAGCAGGTGAATATGCGGTTAATATTGTCGATGCCAATGATATCACGATTGGAATCTATGAAAACAACGCAATACAACAGGCCACTCCAGTCGAATATCTATTGGAAGAACCCGAATTGTTGACGGTTCAAATAGAGAAAACGGATATCAATTGTTTCGGCGGTTCTGACGGAACAGCTATGGCCATAATTACCGGAGGAACACCTCCGTTTGAATATTTATGGTCAACTGGAGCATCGAGCGAAACTGCCGAAGGATTGTGGTTAGGAAACCATTCCGTATATGTGATTGATGCTCGGGGTTGCGAGGCCGAAGCGGAAGTTACCATGGAACAACCTGATACACCGGTTTCCATTTCCAACCCACAATATGTGCAACCCACGGCCAATGGCTTTACGGATGGTAGCATCACGATACAGGTAAATGGGGGAACACCCTTCAACGATGATAGCTATAACTACGAATGGCGAGATCAAGGAAATAACATCATCAATACCACCACCGCACAGAGCACACCAGATGGCTACGCCATACAGGCACACGATATACCCGCAGGAACCTACACCATTACCGTAACCGATGCCAATTACGAAAATGCAGTTCAGCAAGAAGGGTGTACGTATGTCGCTGAATTTGTTTTGGAAGAGCCGCCCGCTTTAGCGTTGACGGTGGAACAAAGCATTCCCATTTCCTGCAACGGGGGCAATCAGTTCAATAATCCTTCGGATGATGGTCAGCTTCTGGCCATTACATCCGGCGGAGTCCCTTTTGACCCTTTGATTGATGGTCAATATGCCTACATCTACACTTGGAAAAAGAAAGACGAGCAGAACAACTGGCAAATCATCCCCAACGTCACCGGAAATGTGCTGGATAATGTGGATGCAGGGGAGTATGCCGTAAATATTGAGGATGCCAATGGAATCATCATGGGCATTTACGTGGACAATGTGCTTGAAGAACCAACGGATTATGAATACCCCGTTCAGGAAACCGACCCCATTACGCTGCAACTGGATAAAACGGATGTGAGTTGCTTTAATGGCAACGATGGATTTGCCACAGTGGACATAGAAGGAGGGATGCCTCCTTATGATATTTCGTGGTCATCAGGAGTATTTGGAGACGTGGCGGAAAACTTGACAGCAGGTACCTACTTTGTTTATGTGATGGATTTTTATGGATGTGAAGTAAGCGGTCAGGTAACCATAGAGCAACCCGAAGCATTGGTGGTCAATATAATCGATATTGTGGCTCCCACATGTTACGATGCTACAAACGGTAGCTTAAGTGTGGAAATTGCAGGTGGAATTCCTCCTTACACCTATTTGTGGAATATTGATGAAACTTCTTTGTCACTTGATAATTTAGGAGAGGGTACCTATACCTTGGAAGTGATGGATGCCATTGGATGCATTGCTTCAAAAGCTATTGAATTGACGGCTCCCTATCCAAGTGCAGTGGACTTGGGGGCCGATAGGACACTTTGCAACGGACAAGAGCACTATTTGGACATTTCGGTAAATGACCCAGCAGCCACCTATGAATGGACGTCCAATAATGGATTTTATAGTACCTCCCCCCAAGTAAACCTATCCGAAGCTGGAATTTATACCGCTTCGGTAACCAATAGTTTGGGATGTTCAGGGGTCGATACCATTGAAATATTTACCACTCAAGTTGATGTAGATGCGCAGTTTTTGATCACATCGCAGGCCTTTGCAGGGGAAGAAGTGGTTTTGGTAAATACCAGTAACCCGATAGGCACTAATGAAGAATGGGTTTTCCCCAATGAAGCTGAGGTTGTGGAACAAGAGGAGGGAATGGCAATCCTCCGATTTGATGCCCCCGGCAATTACAAAGTAATCTTAAGAAACTACCAAGGCGATTGCTATCAAGATGTGTCCAAAACCATCATTGTGGCAGAAGCCAGGGAACTTCCGGATGCGGGAGAGGCCATATCACCATTTATTAAAGAATTCAAAGTGTATCCCAATCCCTCATCGGGAACATTTACGGTGATGGTATCATTACAAGAAGAAGCAACGGCTTCGCTACGGGTATTTGGTTTGACCACTAACCACATCTATGATGAACAGCTATTGCAGGGAAGTGCTGTCTATGAAATCCCTTATACCATGAATTTGGCCTCAGGAGTGTATCTCTTGCTATTGGAAACTTCAAAAGGGAGTGAAATCAGAAAGATTGTGATTTTATAATGAAGCATGCAAAAAACATAGTTCTGTGGCTTATGGCAATCTTTTTGGGATCCTGTGCCAAAGAAGTGGCCGTTCCCATCAATGCTCATTTTGAAGTTGAGGTGCAGGAAAATGATTATTCTGTACCTGTCCTTGCTAAAATCACTAATCTCACTGAAGGTGCGGACACCTACCTATGGACTTTTGAGGGAGGGCAACCAGCTACATCTACCGATAAGAACCCTGGTAGGGTTGTTTTCAATACGGGAGGTGCGCACACAATTTCCTTAAAAGCTTCCAACAGGGATGGTGTGGAAGAAGTAAAGAATTATGAACTTTCTATTGACGAAGCTATTGTTCCAGGT
>Ga0070726_10002725_pt1 | contig 15619 bp, 14 predicted proteins | sample tdAd471_FD_67275 | JGI IMG/M metagenome (GOLD analysis project Ga0070726, IMG submission 67275) | Marine sediment microbial communities from the Atlantic coast under amendment with organic carbon and nitrate - tdAd47.1 | ecosystem: Environmental > Aquatic > Marine > Coastal > Sediment | place...
GCGGATGAGCTGTTGTGCGACTCGTTTCAACTCGCAGCGACTATTCACGATGCGGGATTCGAACCGGATTTCCTGGTCGGCCTGTGGCGCGGCGGCAGCGCCGTCGGTATCGCGGTCCAGGAAGGTCTCGAGTTTTTCGGCATCAAGACCGACCATATTGCGATCCGTACCTCTTACACGGGCGCACACCGGTATTCGGAGATGGTCAGCAAGGCCGATCAGATTCGTGTGCATGGCCTGCAGTACCTGCTCGAGAACCTGTGCTCGCATCACTCGATGTTGATTGTCGACGACGTCTATAGCACCGGCTCGAGCGTCAAGGCCGTCATAGACCAGCTCACCCGAAAAACGCGGCGCAAACCGCCGCAGGACATTCGCATCGCTACGGTCTGGTACCGGCCGACTGACAAAACGCTGCTTACGCCGGATTACTACGTTCACAAGACGAGTGACTGGCTCGTTCTGCCCTACGAAATGTCCGGCATCTCGTTGCAGGACCTGCGGGATAATCGCCCGGAACTCGCGGAAATCTACGACCGAATGGCGCCGCATCTCGATTCCGGCAACTCTGACCCGGGCACCTGATGCCCGAGCCTGCAACCTTGCTGCGACGACTGTTCGACGCCGCGGTTGCAGCAGCCAGTCCGGCCCAATACATGCCGGCAGCCCTTTCCCGGCTCCCCGATCGCGACTACGTCATCATCGGCGCTGGCAAAGCGGCTTCGGCAATGGCGCAAGAGGTTGTGAGTCGCTTCCCGGGGAAGACACGGGGCATGGTTATCGTGCCTTACGGGCATGCGCTCGACTGCGGCAACGTCGAGGTCGTCGAAGCAGCACATCCGGTGCCGGACGAAGCCGGCGTCCAGGCCGCTCGCCGGCTACTGGACATGGTCTCCGATCTTGCGGTCGACGATCACGCGATTTGCCTGATTTCGGGCGGTGGCTCTGCATTGTTGACGCTGCCCGCCGACGGGGTGCCTCTCGCACACAAGCAAGCGGTGACAGAGGCACTGCTCACTTGCGGAGCCCCTATCGAGGATATCAATTGCGTTCGCAAGCACCTCTCCGCGATCAAGGGCGGCCGACTCGCGGCGGCGTGCGTGCCGGCCGGCCTCACGACACTGGTCATTTCCGACGTGCCCGGCAACGACGTCTCGGTGATTGCATCGGGACCCACTGTCGCTGATACCACGACCGCGGCGGAGGCCATGCAACTGCTCGAGCATTACGACATTCACCCACCGGCCACGGTCGTGAGACACCTTCTGCTCGAGCACGTCGACGCTGAACCGCTGACGCCGTCAGACGTTCATGTACTTGCCACTGCCGACGACGCCCTGCGCGCCGCGAAGCAATTGGCGGAGTCACAGGGATTTGAGATTCTCGCGCTCGGCGACCTTACGGGTGACGCCCGGCAACTCGCGAAGTGGCACGCAACACTGGCGCTGAAGATCGCCGCCGGTAATGGTCCGGCCACGCCACCCTGCCTCATACTCTCCGGTGGCGAGACCACCGTGCGCGTCAGTGGCGCAGGCCGAGGTGGTCGCAATGGCGAATACGCGCTGCAGTTGATGCTCTCGCTCGATGGCCACCCAGCGATCACGGCACTCGCCTGCGATACCGATGGTATCGATGGCACGGGTGACAATGCAGGATGCCTGGTGCTGCCGGGTTCGCTGCAGCGATGCCGGGACATCGGCGTCGATGTAATCGCCGCGCAGGCGGCGAATGACAGCTATCGTGTATTCGCGGCGCTCGACGATCTCGTGATGACCGGACCGACGCTAACCAACGTCAACGACTTCCGTGCCATTCTCGTGAGCAACTCCTTGTAAACAACTAGTAGATACGGCCGCCGACCCTTATGCTCGTACCCATACCGCCGCCGCCGTGGTAACCGCCGCCGCTGTAGGAACTGTAACCAACGCTACCATAGACGGCCGGGGGCTCGCAGGACGCCAGCATCGAGCACAGGGAAACCAGGAGCGCGATCCGGGCCAGTCGAAATACTGTCTGTTTCATCATTCTCCGCTCCTCAATTCAACGGCCAGGTTTGCAGCGCGACACCCGCGCCGGACGGGCCGGCAATGAACGCGACCTGGCCACCGATCGGCCTGTCCTGCGCTTCGACCAGGATTTCGCCACCCAGCTCCTCGACACGCGCCGTCACCGCAGACGGATCCTCGACTCGCAGATAGTTGACCCACACGGGCCGCTCACCTTCGAACGGATTCGGCAGCACACCTGCGCGCGGCGTATCGTTCATCTTCAGTACCCGATAGTCGTGGTCAGTGTCATCAATGTCGTGATCGGTGTGCTGAAATCCGACCACGCTCTGATAGAAGCTCGTCGCCTTGTCCACGTCGTTCGTCCATAGCTCGTCCCACAACCAGCCGTCGTAATCGGGCTCGTGATCCGGCGGATCGCCTTCACTCGTCTGGATCATGGCGAAGACGGCGCCGGTCGCGTCTTCGATGACGGCCATCTGGCCTCGCGATCCAATCGATTCCGGCGGCGCCATCACGCTTCCGCCCGCGTCGACAACCCGGCCGACGGCCGCGTCGATGTCGGTTACCGACATCGTGGTTATCCATTGCGAAATATTTTCACGCTTACCGAGCGCCTGGGTGTCGACGATGCCGCCGATAAGTCGGCCCTCGTGGCGAATCAGCGTATACGCACCTGCACCACCGACGCCGATGTTGATGCCGGGCTTCTCAAATTCCCAGCCGAACAACTCGCCGTAAAAGCGCCGCGATTCCTCCGGCGTATTCGTCAAGAGATCGCGCCACACGACTTTGCCTTTATGGTGTTCGCCCGTGGCTTCTTCCGTGATCGGCGGCAGATTGACGTTGACGGCGGCACAACCAGCCACCAGTAAGGCGATTAGGACAATGCCTGTATTTCGAATCGACACATCGTGTTCCCGGGTCGGGCAAATGAGCGCTGCATGCTACCGTATCGTGCGCCCATTCGCACAGCGCCTTGTTCGTCAGGCGCGCCGGCCCTGCAGATAGGTCGCGGCGATATTCCGGTCGTCCCCGAGCACGATCAGCGCAAACAGCAGCTCGCTGATCGAGGCGGTCCGAGACGTACGATGCGCGCTGACCGCTGTACCGGCCGGGTCCAGGACCACGAAATCCGCTTCCTTGCCCGCGGCAAAGTTGCCGATGCGATTATCCAGGTACAGCGCCTCCGCGGCGCCGAGCGTTGCGAGGTATATGGCGCGGCCGGGCGGCAACGGCTGGTTCTGCATATGCAGCACCTTGTAGGCCTCACGCATGGTTTTGAGCAGCGACAGGCTGGTGCCGCCGCCGACATCGGTGCCAAGCCCAACGCGTATCGATGCCTCGCGCAGGCGCCGCAGGTCGAAGAGCCCGCTACCGAGGAACATGTTCGAGGTCGGGCAGTGCGCGGCAGCACCGCCCTTCGCTGCCATCAGGCGGCATTCGCTTTCCTGCAGATGCAGGCAATGCGCGAATACGGAGCGCTCACGCAGGAGTCCGAAGCGGTCGTATACCGCGAGATAGCTATCGCTCCACGGAAACGATTTGGCAATCTGCCGGACTTCGTCGTGATTCTCGGCGAGATGCGTGTGCACCCAGACGTCCGGATATTCCGCAGCAAGCCGTCCCGCCGCTTCGAGCTGGGCTTCGCTGGACGTCAGCGCGAAGCGCGGCGTGATTGCGTAGCCGAGACGGTCTTTGCCGTGCCATCGTTCGATCAGCGTTTTACTGTCGCTGTAGGCCGATTCCGGATCGTCGCGCAGTTCCGCCGGACAGTTGGAGTCCATCAACACCTTGCCGGCGATCAGGCGCATGCCCTTCGCGGCCGCCGCCTCGAAAATTGCATCGGCAGAGTGCGCGTGCACCGTGGCGAACACGAGCGCCGTCGTCGTGCCATTGCTGACAAGTTCATCCACGAAAATCTTCGCCACGTCACGCGCGTACTGTTCGTCGGCGAATCGCATCTCGCCCGGAAACGCGTAGCGGTTCAGCCAGTCGAGCAGCTGCTCGCCGTAGGAGGCGATGATGTCGATCTGCGGATAGTGAACGTGACAGTCGACGAGGCCGGGGACGATGAGCTTGCCCGACAGGTCCTCGACGCGAGTGTCCACCGACAACGATTCGAGCAGCGCGCTCGCGGGACCCGCTTCCACGACGTGGCCCTCCTCGACAATCAGCAGGCCGTCCTCGAAGTACTCGCTGGCCGCAGCGTCATCGCGCTCGCCGGGATCGGCAAGACAATGAAAAATCGACGCCCGAAATGCCTCGCGCATCGTGTCAGGCCTCGAGCAGCAAGATGGATTCGTCGAGAGCGTGTTCGTCACAATTGGGCGCGTCACCTGCCCGGTCAATGACCAGGAACTGCTGACCGGCTTCGAATGCGATCAGCGGCATGTGCCAGGTGCCGCGATGATAGTTGACGCCCTGCCGGCCGTTCGTGACAAAAGCACGCAGGTCGCCACCCTCGACGCTCGCGGCTGGCGGCGCCACGACGACAATGAGGCGGGCCGGAGTCAGCGGCACGAAGGCCTGGCTGCCCAGCGGATGCCGCTCCACGACGTCGAAACGATGGGGCAGCATCGTCGCGATACGGCAGCGGGCGATACTGACCGCGACGTGGCCGTCACCGTCGATTTCGACGTCGGCAAGACCGTCGAAGCGTTCGAAGCGTGATTCGTTCATCGGCTGGCGGTGCTCGGGCGACGTTTCGATAACATCGCCGTACGGTGCGAAACGCTCGCGAGTGAGCGGCAGCGGCTTGAGCGTGATATCGGGCATCGCGCTACTCGTCTTCCGCAACCTGGCCATAGATCCGCACGCGGCTCACGCCACCGTCGGGATAGACGGACACACGCACGTGGCTCACGGCACCCACGTCCTGCAGCTCCGACTCGAAATAATGTTGCTGATCCATCTGCAGCTTCGTTTCCGGTAGCAGAATCTGCCAGCGTGCGTTGTCCGCTGCGGCCTCGTCATGATTGGTGAACATCGCCGACTCGACCGACACGCGGTCCGGGTAATTTCCCTTGAAGTGCGCCGTATCGATTTCGACGCGTTCGACGTTGCCGGCTCGCCCGAGCGCCATGATCACCCAATCGTTGCCGGGGCCACGCCGTCGCGCCGTCTCCCAGCCATCGCCCATGTTGCTGCCGCGTCCGGGCAGGTTGAGATTGTGCATACTGCCGTAATGCTCGTCGCTGGCAGACAGCGCACGCCCGCCGTTCCTGAGAGCCACCAGGTCGATGGAGCCTTCGCCGCCGTCTTTGCCGGGTCGCACTTCGCCATAGACCCGGAGCCGGGCAACGCCGCCGTCCGGATAGATGTTCAGGCGCAAATGGGACCAGACTGATTCGCCCGTCACAGTGATGTAGTGATGCGAATCGCCCTCCAGCTCCGTCATCGGCACGATTTCGGTCCAGTCTGCTTCGGGTTCGTCGTCCTCGCTGGTGCAGGCCTCGATGGAAGCCTGCGGCGGATAGTTGCCGGTAAAGTGGCTGGTATCGATGTCGACTCCGCGCACGATGCCAGGCACACCCAGGCGGATGATGCAGAAATCACTACCGGGCGTGCGCCGGCGGCGGCTCTCCCAGCCGTCCATCCATTTGCCGTGGTCGTCATACTTGTCGGCGATGAACACGGGTTCGGCAGGCTGGATCAGCCGTTCCTTGGCTGCAAAGAACTCGTCCGTTGCGAAAGTCACCCGCGTGCCGAGGCGCGGTTGTTCGAGCTGAATCCACTCGCGAAACGGGTTGCCGTCGGATGACATTCAGCCCGCCTCCATAGCCGCAAGGCGCAGGCGTGCAATCTTGTGTATCTCGGCCAGCGCCGTTTCGAATTCCTCGTCGTAATCGTTCTGCAGACGCGCCTCGAAGGCATTGAGAATGTCAGCGCGGGTACTGCCGCGCACGGCCATGACGAAAGGAAAGCCGAACCTCTCCCAGTACCCGGAATTCAACGCCTGGAAGCGCGCGTACTCCACGGGCGTACACCGATCGAGACCCGCGCTCGCCTGCTCCGTGGTCGAATCATTAGTCAGCGTGCCGGCAATACTCGCCTGGCCCGCGAGGTCCGGATGTGCCCGAATGAGGGCTAGCTGCCGGTCCCTCGACGCATTGTCCACGCAATCCGCCATAACGCTTGCCAGCGACTCGACGTCAGCGTCGTCACTGAAGAATGGTGCAGCCTCCTCCGCCACCCAGGGTGAGTGTTCGTAGATGCCGCCGTAGCGCGCAATGAAATCCTGCTTACTCATTGTCGTATCTCTTGCAGCGGGTGCCGGGCTCGCCAGTGGCGGGCGATGTCGATGCGCCGTGCCACCCAAACATCGTCGAACGACGCGACGTAGTCGAGGAAGCGCGCCAGCGCGGCGGCCCGTCCCGGTCGGCCGACGAGCCGACAATGCAGGCCGACGGACATCATGCGCCCGCCCTCGGCGTGCAGAACATCGAAGCTGTCTTTCAGGTAGTCGAAGAACTGCTGGCCGGAATTGAATCCCTGTGGTGTGGCGAAGCGCATGTCGTTGGCATCGAGCGTGTACGGGACCATCAGTTGCGGCAAGCTGCAAGTGTAGTCCCAATACGGCAGATCGTCGGCGTATGTATCTGCGTTGTAGAGGAATCCGCCTTCCTCGGCGACCAGGCGGTGGCTGTTCGGGCTGCAACGGCCAAGGTACCAACCGAACGGACGCTCACCCGTGACACGGGTATGGATGTCGATGGCCAGCTGCAGGTGCTTTGCCTCCGTGGTCGCATCGACCTGCTGGTAGTCGACCCAGCGATAACCATGGCTGGCGATCTCCCAACCAGCTTCCAGCATTGCCGCAACCACGTCGGGATTGCGCTCTAACGCCATCGCGACACCAAATACGGTGACGGGCAAATTGCGCTCGGTGAACATCCTGTGCAAGCGCCAGAACCCCGCGCGCGCCCCATATTCGTACAGCGATTCCATGTTCATGTGCCGCTGCTGCGGATAGGCGACGGCGCCTACGATTTCGGACAGGAACGCTTCCGAGGCAGTATCGCCGTGCAGCACGCAGTTTTCCGCACCTTCCTCGTAATTGACGACGAACTGCACCGCCGTGCCCGCACCATCCGGCCAGCCGGGATCGGGCGGCTGGCGGCCGTAGCCACGGAGATCACGCGGATAGGTGTCGTCACTCATTGGCCGTCCCCCTTGCCACCGGCAAGGTACCACTGGCCAATCAATGCCCGTTCCACGTCCGTTATCCGGGTCAGGTTGCCAATCGGCATGACGCGCGTGACGACAGTTTGCTGATGGATGCGCAGTGCCTCGGCAATGATCTGCTGGTCCGTATCGAGAAGCACACCGCCGGGCGCCGCCTGGAAACCGGGGTATGTCGGCACCGCAGAGTGACAGGTCGTGCAGCGTTCGTGCACGACGTTCCTGACGGCCGCGAAGTCCGCGACGCCCCCGGATGTCGCCAAACTGCTGCGCGGCGTGACTGCAACCGCAACCGCGACGACCAGCAGCAGTGCGACCGCAACGATAATCGGCAATGGCGACGCGCTGCCTTTGTGCCTTGCGACGAAGTACACGCGTATCAGCGCGCCGGCCAGCGAGATCGCGATCAGTATCGCCCAGTTGTATTCGTGGCTGTAGGTCATCCCGAAGTGATTGCTGGTCATCGTAAACAAGACCGGCAACGTGAAGTAAGTGTTGTGCACCGAGCGCTGCTTGGCGCGAATGCCGGGCAACGGGTCAGGCGGGTCGCCACGCTCCGCTGCTGCGACCATCTTCTTCTGCCCGGGAATGATCACGAAGAACACGTTGGCCGCCATGATCGTGCCGAGCACGACACCGAAGTGGATGTAGGCACCGCGCCCGCCGAAGAACTGGCACAAGCCCCAGGCCAGCGCCGCCGACAGTGCGAGCAACACGCCGGCGAAGAGCCCGTCGCGCTGTCCGAGCGGGGATTTGCAGAGCAAATCGTAGACGAACCAGCCGAGGACGATGAACGCCGCTGCGATGGCGACTGCGACCTGCGGAGTCAGCGTCGCGACGGACGGGTCGATGAGATAGACCGAAGCGCCGTACCAGTAAACGAGGATCACGAGGAACATGCCGGACAGCCAGGTCGTGTAGGCCTCCCACTTGAACCAGTGCAGGGTCCCGGGCAACGCTGACGGCGCAACCTTGTATTTCTGCGCGTGATAGAAGCCGCCACCGTGTACGGACCAGAGTTCGCCACCCACACCCTTGTCGCTGTCTGCTTCGCTCTGCGGCGGCTCGAGGTGATTGTCCAGCCAGACGAAATAGAACGACGAACCGATCCACGCAATGCCGACAATCATGTGCAGCCAGCGTACGAGCAAATGTAGCCAGTCTGTGAGGTACGCGTCCATATCAGCCCCGAATCGGGTGGACGTTCTCGGGGCGGTCGTGCGCCTGCATGCGTGCCTGCTCGTGAGTACGCAACACCTCCGCCGCTGCTGCGATCGCTATCTCGGCAGGTTTTTTGCCACTTATGCCATCGACGCCGATCGGGCAGACGAGCTTGTCGATGGAGTCCTGCGACAATCCCTGCTGACGAAATCGCTTCTCGAAACGTCGCCGCTTCGACAACGAGCCAATAAGACCGCAATAGGTCGCGTCACGCCGCCGCAGAATCCGGTCGCAGATTTCGAAGTCGAGCGGGTGACTGTGTGTCATGATCAGGTAGCAACTTCCGGGCGGTAGTGCCGCGACCTCGAGGGCAGGTTCCGCAGCTTCGATCGTGCGCACATTTCGCGGCACCGAACGAAACAGGTCGCTGCGGCTGTCGACCCAGCGAATATTGCAGTCCAGTCCGGAAAGCGTATTGACGACGGCGGCGCCGACGTGCCCGGCACCGAACACAGCGATATTGAAGTCGCTACCGAGGACGGATCCGAACAACACCTCATCGATCACCTGCGTTGTGCGCCGCTCGAGAACGTCGCGCGCCTGGTCGATGAGCTTCGCAGGCTGGTCCTGGACCTCTGCGCCGAAAACCTCTTCCGCTGTGACAACGAATTTCGAGGCGGCGTCCGTCGCTGACACGAGGACGGCCGGTCGTCGCTGTCCATGCAAGGCGCGCAGGTCACGCAACCATTCCGGCAGCCCCGATACGATGGGCTCGAACAGTACGTCCACGACTCCACCGCAACACTGTCCCAACGCAGCGCCAAGCGGGAACTTGCGCAGCGCCGGCATCTCGTCGCCATCCAGCAAGCCGACCGCGACGCGCGTGCACTGATATTCGAGCTGGCCGCCTCCGATCGTGCCGATCGTCTCATTGGCCGTCACGATCATCCGGGCGCCGGGTTCGCGCGGCGTTGAACCTCTCACACAGGCCACGGTGACAAGCACGACAGCCTCTCCCGACGCCGTCAGATCGGAGAGTTCCTCGATCCACTCATTCATTCGGCACCCTCCTCGATTGCCCGGAGCACCGCCTCGGGCGTCGCTGGCGCGTCGAGGGCTGGCAGCGGATCGTCATCGGTTGCAATCGCGTCACGAATCGCGTGGAAGACCGAGATCGCGAGCATCAACGGTGGCTCGCCCACGGCTTTCGAGCGGTAAATTGTGTCTTCGCGGTTTGCGGCGTTTGCGAGCAGTGCGACACGAAAATCCGGTGCCAGGTCGGAGCAAGTCGGAATCTTGTAGGTCGACGGTGCGTGCGTCTGCAACTCACCCCTGTCATTCCAGTGCAGTTCCTCCGCGGTCAGCCAGCCCGCACCCTGCACGAAACCGCCTTCCACCTGGCCGAGATCCATCGCCGGGTTTAGCGAGTCGCCACAATCGTGCAGAATATCGACGCGCAAGATGCGATTCTCACCGGTCAGTGTATCGACGATGACTTCGCTCACCGCAGCACCATACGCGTAATAGAAGAACGGCTGACCGCTGAACGTGTTGCGATCGTAATTGATCTTCGGTGTCTTGTAGAAACCGGTCGCCGACAGCGATACGCGATCGAACCACGCAAGCTGCACGAGCTCCGCGAAGTCGAGCACCTTGTCTCCAATGTGCACGGCACCATCGGCAAATCCAATATCCCGCTCGTTGTCGCCGAAATGCCGCGCCGCAAACTCCGTGAGCCGGTTACGAATCTTGCGTGCAGCGATTTGCGCCGCCTTGCCGTTCATGTCAGAACCACTGGATGCCGCGGTTGCCGACGCGTTCGGAACTTTGCTTGTATCGGATGGGTTGTTGCGGATTGTGTCGATGCCGATGCCGAGTTCGTCGGCGACCACCTGGGCAACCTTTATGAACAGCCCCTGTCCCATCTCCGTCCCGCCGTGATTGAGATGCACACTGCCGTCCTTGTAAACGTGCACGAGCGCGCCAGCCTGGTTGAGGTGCGTCGCCGTGAACGAGATACCGAACTTGACGGGTGTCATCGCGATGCCGCGCTTCAGTACCGGACTCGCTTTGTTGAACTCGCGAATCTCCTTACGGCGCGATTGGTATTCGGCGTCGGCCTCGAGCTTGTCGACGATGTCGCCAATAATGTTGTCTTCGACCGTCTGTCCGTACTGGGTGACATTGCGCTCGCCGATGCCGTAAAAATTGCAGCGCCGGACAGCCAGTGGATCGACGCCGAGCGTCCGCGCGATGTCGTCGATGACATGCTCGATGGCGAACATGCCCTGCGGTCCGCCGAAACCACGGAACGCCGTATTCGATACGGTGTTGGTCTTGCAACGATGCGATTCGATGTGGACGTTCTCGAGGAAGTAGGCGTTATCGCAATGAAACATCGTGCGATCGTTCACCGGGCCGGAGAGGTCTGCCGAGATGCCGCAGCGGGATGCGAACGTGAAGTCGATGCCCTCGATGCGGCCCGCGTCGTCGAAACCCACGTCGTAATCAATGACGAAGTCGTGGCGCTTGCCGGTCATGATCATGTCGTCATCGCGATCCAGGCGCAGCTTGCAGGGGTGGCCGGTCTTCACCGCCATTAGCGACGCAATGCAGGCGATCGTTGCCGCCTGGCTTTCCTTGCCGCCGAACGCGCCGCCCATGCGACGGCAAATACAGACAACATCCTTTGCGGCGCGACCCGTCGCTTCCGCGACGAGGTGCTGCACTTCGTCGGGGTGCTGCGTGGAGCTGTAGACGAGCAGCCCGTTGTCTTCCTGCGGAATGGCCATCGCGATATGGCCCTCGAGATAGAACTGGTCTTGCCCTCCGAGGGTGAGCCGACGTTCTACGCGGTGTGGCGCAGTGGAAATCGCCTTGCCCGAATCGCCGCGAGAAATGGTCTCGCTCGGCAGGACGAAAGACTTTTTCGCCACGGCCGTCGCCGGATCCAGTATTGCCTGGAGTTCCTCGTAATCGATGCTGGCCAGCCTTGCCGCTTTACGCGCCTGGTCGACGGTCGTCGCCGCGACCGCAAATATTGCGTGGCCAACGAACTCAACCTTGCTGGTCGCCAGTATTTCCTCGTCGTGAATAATCGGACCGCAGTTGTTCACACCCGGAATGTGCTCGGCGAGACAAACGTCGACGACCCCGGCCGCCGCGAGCACGTCGTCGAGATTGATGCTGCGAATCCGCGCATGCGCCTTGCTGCTCATCCCGACAGCGACATGCAACAGGTCGCGCGGTTCGGGAAGATCATCGGTATACGCCGCGGTCCCGCTGACATGCAGGTGCGCGCTGTCATGCGGCAGCGGCTTGCCGACGGCCTTTGTCACGCCGGGTTTAGCCGTGGCGACCATAGGTGTACACCGAGTCTGTCAATTCGCCGCGCGTCTCCAGGTAAAGTCGCCGCAGCAGGTTCTGGCCGCCGCGCAGCCGGTAAGCCGCCGACGCACGCATGTCGGTGATCGGCTCGAAATCCCTGGCGAACGCCGCCATGCCCTTGCTGACCGTCTCCTCGTTCCAGGCCTGGCCCTGCAGCACCTCCTCGCAATGCACCGCGCGCCGTATCGTCTCCGCCAGCCCGCCGCAGGCGACCCGGATCGACTTCACCTGGTCGGCATCCAGCTCGATGAGATACGCAGTGCACACGGCCGAGATGTCCTGATCGAAGCGCTTCGACAGTTTGTAGCTGTAGAGACGCACGTTGTCGCCAGGCAGCGGAATGCGAATGCGCTCGACGAACTCGCCCGGCTGGAGATCGTTGACCTGGTAGCCGTGGTAGAAATCGTCGAGGTCGATCTCGCGCGAACCACTGGACGAACGCAGAACGAGCGACGTGCCTGCCGCCATTAGCGCGGGCATCGAATCGCCGATCGGCGACCCGTTCGCGACATTGCCGCCCAGCGTCGCGGCGTTACGAATCGGCGGTGAGGCGAATCGTCGCAACAGTTCATCGAGCAAGGGATAGTGTTCGAGGATGACGGGCATCGCTGCAGTCAGCGTAACCGCGCCTCCGATCTCGATGTGCGTGTTGCTGACCTCGACGTCGCCCAGGCCGGCAACTTCGCCCGTGTAGATCAGCGTTGCCAGTTCGCGGTGTTGTTTCGTAACCCACAGACCGATATCGGTACCGCCGGCAAGGATTGTCGCTTGCGGATGCTCCGCCAGTAGTGCCGCGAATTCGTCGCTTGAGCGTGGTGCGAAAAAGGCGTGGTCGCCGTGCCGCACGGTCAGCGAGTCATCGCGTGCGATACTGCGCAGCCGAGAGAGTCGGTCTTCAGCTAACTGCCCGGTCCCGCAGGGCTGTCGCAGCCAGTCATGTTCGTCGGCCGGCGAATCGTACATGGCCTCCGCGGCGGCGATGATCGGCCGATACCCCGTGCAGCGGCAGAGGTTGCCGGCAAGCGCATCATCGATGTCGCGACGGGACGGCTTGCTCCGCGTCTTGTAGAGCGCGAACAGCGACATGACGAAACCCGGCGTGCAGAAACCGCATTGCGAACCATGGCAATCGACCATCGCCCGCTGTACCGGGTGCAAGTCGCCGGCGCCGAGACTCTCGACGGAGATAAGCTCCTTGCCGTCGAGCGTCGGCAGGAACTGAATACAGGAGTTGATCGCCCTGAGCGTGATGTCATTCCCGCTGCGATCTATTTCCGCGACGACCACCGTGCAGGCACCACAATCGCCTTCCGCACAGCCTTCCTTGGTTCCGGTGCGGCCCAGGTCCTCCCGAAGAAACTGCAGTACCGTGCGTGTTGGCTCGACATCGTCGAGTTCGATTATCTCGCCGTCGAGTACGAAGCGGATCGTACCGCTGGCATTATCCGGCGAGCGAGATCGCGCCACGGCGCTCAGCTGCCCCGGTACGTGGAGTAGCTCCACGGCGTTGCGAGCAGGGGCACGTGATAGTGCTCGCCGGAATTCACGGAAAAGCGGATGACCACGGTACCGAGGAATGCGGGATCGTCCAGGTCGATGCCCTGGGCCGAAAAATATGCGCCAATGTCGAATTCGAGTTCGTACGTGCCGGTTCGCATGGAATCACCATCAAGTAACGGCTCGTCGCTGCGGCCATCCGGATTGGTAACGGTGGATGTGAGCAGAGTACGTTCGCCGTCATGCGCGTAGAGGCGAATTTCGACGTTTGCGGCCGGACGTCCGTGCGCGGTGTCAAGTATGTGTGTCGTCAATCGTCCCATCGGTTCTCCGGCTTGCACCCCGCCTTGCGATGCGGTCATTATACGTCGCCTACCTCTACAGGGCGGTCAACATGAAGAATAATAACGACCTGACGAGGCGCCGGTTCTTGCAGTCCGCAGGCGCCGTGTCGGGAACGACACTCGCACGCCTTTCTGCCCCGTCGCTCCTTGCGATCACCCAGTCCGCGTGCACCGCCAGAGACGCCGGCGCTGCTTTCGGGACCCTTACGGACGGCGAAGCCGCCGATATCGCTGCGATTGCGGCACGAATCATTCCGACGACGGACACGCCGGGAGCCGCCGAAGCCGGCGTCATCCACTTCTTCGACAACGCGTTTGCCGCGGAGATGAGCAACAAGCTCGAGGATGCACGCAAGGGGCTCGAGGCGCTCAACAAGTCGATTCCCGGTGGCAGGACATTTGCCGATTTGCCCCCCGACGAACAGGACGAGCAGCTGGGTGCGATCGAAGGCAGCGCATTTTTTAACCTCATGCGACAGATGACGATTTACGGTTTCTTTGCGATGAGCGAGTACGGCGGCAACCGGGACCACGTTGGCTGGGAGCTGATCGGATTCAAGGGACACAACGGCGGCTGGCAATACCCGTTCGGCTACTACGATGCGCAGGTCCACGGGGGAAGCGACGATGGCGAGTAGCGTCACTTTTGATACCCGCACGCCGGTCGATTTCGCCATCATCGGTTCCGGCTCTGCCGGCGGTATCCTCGCGAAAGAGCTGTCGACGGCCGGCTTCGACGTCGTCGTGTTCGAACAGGGTCCGTATCGCAAGACCGAAGACTTCAAGCACGACGAGCTCGCCGTGATCGTGCGCGAGGAACTCATGGGCGGCGGCAGCGACAGGAACAGGCAGACTTTTCGACACTTCGAGCATCAGACCGCAACGACGCCGGACCACATCCCGGCCTGGTACGCGCGAACCGTTGGCGGTGCCAGCGTGCATTTCTCGGCCAACTTCTGGCGTTTCCGGGAGGTCGATTTCAAGGAACGCAGCCTGCTCGGGCCGATCTCGGGCACCAACTTCGCCGACTGGCCGATCAGCTACGAGGAACTCGAGCCTTACTACACGAAAGTGGACTGGGAGATCGGTGTGTCCGGCGCCCCGGGGCCGTTCGACGCGCCGCGCTCCAAACCGTTTCCGATGCCCCCGATGCCCGTCAAGTCGTCGGGCGTGCTCATGGACCGCGCGGCCGAGAAACTCGGCCTGCACACGCAGGCGGAACCGCTCGCCATCCTCACGAAGCCGTTCAATGGCCGGGCACCCTGCATCAACTGTGGCTACTGCATGTATTTTGGCTGCGAGGTCGGCGCGAAGTCGTCGACGCTTGCGGCGATGATTCCACTGGCAGAGGCGTCGGGACACTGCGAGATTCGAGCCGAATCGGCGGTGTTCCGCATCGAGACGGATGCCAAAGGTCGCGCCAGCAAGGTGCTGTATTTCGACCCACAAGGCAACGAGCGGGCGCAAAAAGCCAAAGCTGTCATTGTTTGCGGGAACGGAGCCGAAACGCCACGTTTGTTGTTGATGTCCGCCAGCGATCGACACCGCGACGGTCTCGCAAACTCGAGCGGCTACGTCGGCCGTAACCTGATGTTCAACGCCCATGCGGTGGTCAATTCGATCTTCGATGAACCATTGAACGACTACAAGGGCGTGCAGGTCACGCGCATCATCCACGACTTCTACGAGAGTGACGAGCAGCGCGGCTTCTACGGCGGCGGTGGAATCGATGCCCGGCCGCTTTGGTCAGCTACGCCGATCTTCCATACTCTGCAGGGAATGCCGCCAGATGTGCCATCCTGGGGTGCGGAGTTCAAAAATGCCCTGGCACACAATTTCACTCGCCAGATGTCGTTCGTCGGCAGCACGACCTCGCTCGCGCTCGACCGCAACAACATCACGCTGGACCCGGAAATGACCGACGCCTGGGGGCGGCCTGCGCTGCGTGTCACCTATCACGACCATGACGACGACCTGGCGATGGCGAATTTCCTGCAGGACCGCTGCGCGGAATTGTCGGATGCGGCCGGCGCGGCGAAG
>Ga0070726_10002729_pt1 | contig 15610 bp, 10 predicted proteins | sample tdAd471_FD_67275 | JGI IMG/M metagenome (GOLD analysis project Ga0070726, IMG submission 67275) | Marine sediment microbial communities from the Atlantic coast under amendment with organic carbon and nitrate - tdAd47.1 | ecosystem: Environmental > Aquatic > Marine > Coastal > Sediment | place...
TCTGGCCACGGGCGGCATCGCACTGTTCCGTCTCAAGCACGATCTGCAGCAGGCGGCGTATCTGAGCGGCATCGGCACGAACATTGCCGGTCTGGATGTGTTTCGCGATGCGGCGACGCATATTCTTGAGCGCGCCGGGGCGGCGGCGGACGCACGCGCCGACACCGTCAAGCTGAGCCGCGACGAAGCCGATGCCTTGCTGCCGTATCTGCAGAGCGGGCATTTCTATGAGACCGGCGCGCCGCCGGCTCATGTACTCAACCCCGATATCGACTGGCGCGTCGAAGAAGACAAGTACCTCGCCAGCGCCAACCAGATTTGCCACGTCGACGGCTTTTTATCGCCCGCCGCGCTTGCATGGTTCCAGTCCTATTGCCTGGCCTCGAAGGTGTGGCACAAGGAATACCGCAACAAGTATCTGGGCGCGTTTTCCGATCAGGGCTTTATCAGCCCCGTGCACCTGCAACTCGCCGAAGAATTGAAACAGAACATGCCGCGGCTGTTCGGTCCGCACCCGTTGAAACGTTTCTGGGGCTTCAAGTACGACGCGACGCTCGGCAAGGGGATCAACGTGCATGCCGATTTTGCACGGATCAACCTCAACTTCTGGATCACCCCGGACGAATTCAATCTTGCGCCCGGCACCGGCGGGCTCAAGGTCTATGACGTGCCCTCGCCCGCCAACTGGCATTTCCGCGCCTATAACGAAGGCCGCGATGTGATCTATAAATTCATCGACGACAACAAGGGCGGCTCGGTGACGGTGCCGTACCGGTGCAACCGGGCGGTGCTGTTCAATTCCGCTTACTTCCACGAGACCGACGAAATCCGCTTCGCCGACGTTTACGAAGGCCGCCGGATCAACGTCACATACCTGTTCGGCAGCCGCTGATACGTTAACTGGACGGTTGCGGCAGGCTGGCGACGCCCAGCTCGCGTAGCAGAATTTCCCACTCGTCGGCATAGTGATCGATGCTGAGCATCCAGTCGACGGTCTCGCCGTCGCTGGTGAACGGCAGCCGCAGACAGGCCTCGAACTTGCGCCGCTCCATCGGGTCCGGCAGCCGGATCTCCGTCACGAAGGCATGCGGCGTGCGCGTGTCGATAACCTGCTGATACTGCTTGGCGAAATCCTCGGCCATTTCCGGGGTTTCCTGGGCAGTGACGCGGCCGTTGGTCCGGTCCGCGCCGTCGTAGGTTTTGACGCCTGTGCCCCAAAACCGATAGACGCCGATGCCCGGATGGCCGTCGACCCTGACCAGCATCATGCGCGGGATGATGGCGGTATCGAAATCGAGAAAATGGATATCGCGGTTCCACGTCGGGGCGAACATGTCGCCGCGCCGGCTGTCCCAAATATTTAGCGCCGGTCCGAAGGCCGAACCGCGGATCACGTCCGCTTCGAAGATGACATAGCGCGACATGTAAGGCCTGCCCCAATGTTGCTGCCCGAACGGCGGCGGAGGCCCGTGTCCCCGACGTCGCCTCCCCCGGGCATGCTAGTCGCTCCGCTGTGCGAAAGCCAATCATCCGCGCGCCATTGCGAGCAAAGTAGACGCTTCAGCATCTCACAGACCGGGCGGGCACGAAAAAGCCCCGCGTTCCGAAAGGATCACGGGGCTTGATTGGTAGCGGAGGAGGCTGTTTTTTGATGATCCGATACCGTCCAATACGATCCGAAACTCTCTGTAACATGTTGTAGAATAAGGATATTTGACACATATCGTCCATTGCAGTCTGATCAAATCCGCTTATATATGTGGGGCTGAATGTGGGGCTGGAATGCAAATCCTTAGCGACTTGAAGGCACGAAATATCAAACCGAACGACCGACCCGTTGCTGACGGCACGGTGACTGGGCTTCGTCTCCAACCTGGGAAGGTTAGCGGTCAAGGCAAATGGACGTTGCGTTTTGTCTCTCCGGCGACTGGCAAGCGGAGGGATATGGGGCTGGGCTCTTACCCCGACGTAACGATCATTCGTGCCCGTAAACTGGCCTCAGCCGCGCGTGACCTTATCAGCGAAGGCAAAGACCCCATCAACGAGCGAGAGGCTGAAAAGCGCACGCGCGTGGCACAGTCACAAATCCATACCTTCCAAGACGCGACCAAGATCGTCCATAAAATTTTGAAAGAAGGCTGGGGCAGTGAACGGCACGCAGAGAACTGGCTATCTTCGATGGAGATGTATGTGTTTCCCGCCTTAGGTCATCGCAAGATTACTGACCTCAAGGCCAAGGACTTTGCCGAGGCACTGCGCCCGATCTGGATCAAGAAGGCGGATACGGCCTCCCGCATAAAGCAACGCTGCAACTCAGTCATGGACTGGTGTGTCGCTGAGGAGATCACAGAGTGGAACCCCGTCAGCGTGGTCAGCAAGCTGCTTCCCAAGCAGCCCGGCGCACGTGAACGTGTCCAGCACCAACCGTCTCTCCCTTGGAGGGATATCCCTCATTTCGTGGAAACGATCTTGCACAAAGGGAAGCCTTGCCTCAGCAAGATGATGCTTGAGTTCTTAATCCTTACGGCAGCGCGGTCGGGAGAAGTTAGGGCGATGGACTGGGGTGAGATCGATTTCGACACCGCAACCTGGGTTGTGCCAGCACATCGAATGAAAGCGAAAACAAATCATCGGGTCCCGCTGTCGGATCGCGCATTGGAGATACTGACCTACCAAAGCCAGATCACTGGTGGCAAAGGCATCGTGTTTCCATCTGTCCGTGGCAAGGTGCCAAGCGATGCCATGCTCAGCAAATTCTTAAGGGAGAATGGGGTAAAGAGCAGTGACCCGAAACGTACCGCCGTCCCACATGGGTTCCGTTCGAGCTTCCGCGACTGGGCATCTGAAAATGGTTATTCGAGGGATGTCGCGGAAAGATCATTAAGTCACGTCATCCAGAACCAATCAGAGGCAGCCTATCACCGCACCGACCTACTTGAACAGCGGCGGGACATGATGGCTGCTTGGGCAGCACATGTTTGCGGCATCAGTGGAAAGGAGGGGAACGTCATTCCTCTGAGGGCTTAATTCATGAGTATTCCGAAGAAGCGCGGCAGACCCAAAAAGGCACGACCAAGGATTTTTGTTGGGGATGCCGATTTATCGCGCATTGAACTGCTCTCATCTGAAATATCGAGCCATCTAGGTCCATCAAGTGACGATGTAGTGAAGCTGCTGGCGGCAATCGCTATCGAGTGCGAAACGATGCAGCGGCTTCGTAATGAGGCCCCTACTAAACGCAAGACTAAGGGAAATCGCCAAAACATCCATGTCGCCAATTTATTAAAGAATTGTGCCGAGCTTCATGAGAAAATAACAGGTGATGTAGCCAAGGCCACCTTGGCTAAACTAGGCGGCTGGGCCGAGGATGCGGAAAAAGACCATTGCATACTTGAATATGCCAGAGCCGTGTTGGCTGTCTTAAATATCAAGCATGCCTCCCTGCGGCGGCAGGTTCGCCAAGCCATGGACCTTTTTGAATAAACGGCTTATTTCGTGCCGTGTAACAACTGACAATATCGGATTTTATCGCTCCCATCGGACGAATGATGGAGATAATCAATGTTTAGTCAGTTTGATCAAGAAGCTGGATGCCTTCGCGAAAAACAAGTTCGCGAACTTGTCCCAGTAGCCCATAGCACTCTTTGGGAGTGGGTGGAACAAGGCATCTTCCCAAAGCCCGTGAAGCTATCGGCAAGGGTAACCGTCTGGCGAAGGTCCGAAGTTCAGGCTTGGATTGAAACTAAGTTTCAGGGGGCCTCGTAATGACCTCTGACCAGCCCTTCCTAACACCACGGTTCGAGAACATCCCGAGCGCCCTCAAGGAACTCCCCTGGGCGGTGTGGATCGCGGAACCTCGGAAAGGGAAACCGGGGAAGTTCGACAAGGCCCCTCGGTGCCCCATCAAGGGGTGCAAAATCGGAGCGAATAAACCCGAACTGTTTGGAACCTTCGATCAAGCTCATGCTGCCCATTCCCAAGGCCGTTATACCGGCGTCGGCATCTTGCTGATCGGTAACGGTATCGTCGGCATCGACATTGACGACGTTCGCAAGGTCTTCGCTGAGCAACCTCAAGTTAGGTCATGGGTTCGGTCGGCGCTCCAGCGCGGCGCTTATTGCGAGACTTCTCCTAGCGACACTGGGCTCCGCCTGTTTGTTCATGGCGCGCCACTTCCCGAAACGGTAAAGCGCAAGCATGGCGGGCTTGAGATTTATGACAATCTCCGTTTCCTCACGGTAACCGGCCACATTATCGGTAAGCGGTGACGACATGCCAGAGCTAACGAACGACCAAGGCCTAATCGATGACTTCTTAGCCCTCCTCCCACAAAAGGGGAATGCCTCGTCTCTGTCTTCAACCGCGGCAACCAGCCCTTCATCCAAGGTTGCGCAGCGCCTGTTAGAACATGGGCGCACCGAACTTCTATGGGATGGCGTATGGCAGTTCCAAGGCAGTCCCTATCCTTCTCAAAGCGAGGCGGATTTCGCGCTACTGGGCGGGCTGGTGCGGGGGTGCCGGAAATTGGGGGTTCCGGAATTGGCGGCATCTGCCGCAGTCCTATCGGCGTTCCAGCAGAGCGGCCTTTATCGCCCCGAGAAGCATCAACGTGTGATTACTCAGGATATTCCAAACCTGATCGCCAGCGAATATGCCGCTGGTTTCCCCACTCAGTTATCGGGAAACTTGCCCGCTGCACCGGAAGCCAGAAAGCTCACGTGCGGAAAAATTAACATCTCATCCAGCCCACCACCTGCTCGCGACTATGTGGTCGAGGACCTCATCATCGCAGGGAAGGTCGCCGTTCTGGGTGGCCTCGGCGGCGTTTCCAAGACCATGTGCGCGATGACCTTAGCGGCACGCATCGCATTGGGCCGAGACTTTCTCGATAAGTCAGTCAAAGAAGGCTGTGCCCTTCTGATATTGGGCGAGGAAGATCAGAGCGAAATCGACCGGCGATTTAATGCAATTTGTCACGACATGAACTTGGCGCCGAACGAACTCCAACTTGTTCAGGATCGTGTGCGGGCCTTCCCTTTGAACGGGATGGATGCGCGCCTCACCAAAATCTCAAATGGAAACCTGGAAGGCACGGCATTCACGGCGGAGATCGTTACCGCTACACAGCGACTGGAACAGGAAGCAAGTCTGCCTGTGACGATGGTCGCCCTGGACCACGCTGGGCTCATCCACGGTGGGGATTTCAACTCTCGTGAAGATGTTGTTCAAACCATGCGCCAAGCTGGAGTGATTGCCGGGGAGAGCGGCGCAGCGGTTATTGTGCTGGCGCACTCACCGAAAAACTCCATCGGTAAGGAAAATTCGGATCAGGGCGATGTCGCAGGCTCCGCTGCATGGGTGGATTTGGCCCGCGCCGTATTCATGATGCGGACTATGAGCGAGGCAGAGGGCAAGCCCTACGGCATCCCGAAGGTCGCCCTGTCGTCCCACGTGTCGTTATCGGTCGTAAAAAACAACTACGGCCCCGGTGACCAGACATTTTGGCTTATGCGACAGTCAGTTCACGGATACGGGGTCAGTGTTCTACGGGAGGTCACCTTGACCCCAGTTCCGACCGTCAACGCCAATACTGCGCTGCGGACCAAGGTGAAAGCTTTTATCCAGACCCACCCTGGTCAGTATTCAAAGACCAAACTGCGAGATACACGGAGTGGCAAAAATGGCGAATTCAAAGCCAGCAAACACGACGTGGAAGCGGCAGTCGATGACCTTATCGCAACGGGTGAACTTCGGCTGCGACCACTGACCGATGCTGAGCGGGAAAAATTCGGTCTCCGCCCCCAGGTGGTCCAAGTGTTGGAGGCGATTTGATGCACAGGTTGTATTTAGAGCGGCCCAATTTCACCCGCTCGACTGGGGCGGCTTCGTGGCTACAAGGCGGGTTCAATCGTGCGCCCAGCAAAGGCTCAAGCCGCCCGCCTCAACACGCCCAATTTTCCAGCCATTTTGGGCGGGTTCAAACCCTCGTCCAGCATGACTTTCACCCGCCCACAACAAAGATACGTCTTACAGACGTCTGCCGCTTTTGGGCGGCAAGACTGTCTCCCCCTGTGACAGGCATAGTTATTTAAGGAGAACTCCAAATGACCAGTTCCTATAATTGGCACGAAAATTCAAAAGGCAACTTTGTGTGCATCGACGGTTACGAAGAGGCAGTTGCCACCGTTTTCTGCAACGCTGTTGGAGTATGGCAGATTGCTATCAATAACAATCCGCGCGGCACATTCGTTGATGGTGCAGCCTACGACATCCATGAGGAAGCCATGGAACGCGCCGAGAGCATCCTGGACGGTGCTCACTGCGAGTTCGCCCTTCCAACCACCCCGCGCCCGGACACGACCGACTGGAAAGAACAGCGGAAGAAGGTGTTAGGGCGGCCTACTTATGGTCGCAGGTCACGTGGCATTTCAGCAAGCGTAAGGGTCGCATCTTCGGGAAAGTGGTTTTTCCTGACCTACGATAAGAGCGGCGATACCAGCAAGCCAAATGGCTGGTTTGAAACTGCACAGATGGCCATGGCCGCATTCGACCAACGTTACGGTTAAGCCAACCACCAGTCGAAAGGCGCAAAGTTTTATGAAAACTTACATCCAAACCTTACGAGCCGAGGTCGACGAAACGAAGCGCCAACGCGAGGAGGCGCGAGCGGAGCAAGCGCGGGCGGATACTCGTGTGGTATGCGACAAGCCGCTCAAAGACCAAATTGAAGAATTGATGTTAAGTTTGCCTCCGGCACAACTCTATCGGCCATGGAGCATGGACGAATTTATCGCTCGACTGCATGGCCGCTTCAGGCTTCGCCCACATCCAATGAATATTGGCAGGGCTCTACGCGCACTCGGCTGGACACAGAAAAGGGACTGGTCTCTTAACGGGGGCGGACGCCGCGTATGGTATCCCGCACCTTAGGAACAACAGGCCGAAATTTAACTAAGGCGATTTATCCGCATCGCTTTGTCCCGTCATCGCTTCCAGCGATTGTTCCATCCAATTGTCCGGAATGGGCTTTCCCCACGCTTCATAAAATGGCGCAAACATGAAATGCGCACCACCTGTCAGCCTTTCTGTGCCACCTAGTCTGAGGCCGTCCTCTGTGCGGATCATTTCAGCACTCAGCATGACGGGGTCGCCGTGCTGCTGCACAAGTGTCGCCGACAAAAACTCCTTGCGATCCTCAGCTTCACCTGCCCGCATGTACGGGCGTTCGGGGTCCGGCTTAGCCTTCCATTGCTCTCCTATAAATATGACTGCGTCAGCCCCCTTTCGACGGGCCCCGTGCGCCATATGACGCACGAGCGCGTATTTGTCGGCCTGCCCCATAAACTCCACAGGTTGAACGTCAACCGGCTCACCTTCACACAATAAAAAGAAAATGGCGACATGCCCGCCGTCCTTCAAGGTCATCGTTCTCGCCGTATCAAATAGCGACGCATGTATATCCTCATTTGCGCCGCTCGGGCCCATCATGTCCTCAACTTTAATCCCATAGCGCTCTTCGACCTCTGCCTTTGGCCGCATCTCTATCTTAGCCGCCGCAAGCCTCATCGGAGCACCATCTGCCAAGGCGACCTTTAGCTGTCGTCGGTCTGCGTGACCCACCATGCAAGGCATCCGCCCTTCCCTATCTTTTGGATAACCCGAGCCTGTCGAGGTGCTGACGGTCTTCGGCGGCGGAAGCCCCATGGCAACATGCGCATCGGCAACTAATTGAGAAATGCGCCCGTAGGCAATCGTCACGGCATCGAGTAGTTCATAATTAGGTAATGTGTTTTCGACCCACCGCCGCTCGACTGCCAGATAGCCGTGTTTCAAGATATGATCACGCAACACTGCTGTTGGCACCCTGGCAAATATGTCGACGTTCTCATCAAATAAGTCAGCGGGCACTTCCGTTACCGGCCCTTCATCCAAGTAAGATGCAATGACCGATGCCCTGACGGTACTTTGCGCTTCAAGATCTCCTTGCTTTTCGATCTTGTTCCTAGCATCGACCATCCAACGCATGAGGTCGTCGGCAGCTAATTGGTCACGCCAACCCTGATACCAATCGTCGAAATTTGGGATTAATCGCTTGTTGCTCTGTAAAATGAAGGTGACCGTCCGGAGCGTTTGAATAGCGGTCTGGATTGCCACCCTGAAACCTTCAGGGTCGAAGTAAGCCTCTTCCGCTGCATGCCATTGGCGATGCACGTCAGATAAGCGCTTATCTACAGCCTCCAGCGGGCAGGCTTCGCCATGTTCATCAGCCATAACTTGCCCCCCTGCAGAGCTTTTAAACCAAGAATAGTATTTTTATAAATGATACTTTTCGAGAAGTGTAGACTTACTTGGCAGCGATGATAGATTGTCGAAAGTTTACACCATAAGAAACTTAGCGAACCGCTAGAACGCAAACCTTCGAAGCGGCAGTTATACAGGGAAGATCAAAGCCTAATGGCCATTAAAAAGACGGAACTTTACGCATCCCTTTGGGCGGCCTGCGATGACCTTCGCGGCGGCATGGATGCGTCACAATATAAGAACTACATTCTGACCCTGCTGTTCGTTAAGTACGTCTCTGACAAGTATGCCAATCAAAAGTTCGGCCCGATTAAAGTGCCTGAGGGCGGGTCGTTTGCCGACATGGTCGCGCAGAAGAACCAAAAAGACATCGGTGACAAGTTGAACACTATCGTCGGTGAGCTGGCCCGTGCCAACGATATGGCTTGGCTTTCAAGCGCTGATAACGATTTCAACAACGAAGACCGTATCGGCAAGGGCAAAGCGATGGTCGATACCCTGACTTCGCTCGTGTCGATCTTTGAAAACCTCGACCTCGGCAAGAACCGCGCGGACGGCGACGACCTGCTGGGCGATGCCTATGAATACCTGATGCGTAATTTCGCGACTGAGAGCGGCAAGAGCAAAGGCCAGTTCTATACCCCTGCCGAAGTCTCCCGCATCTTGGCCAAGATCATTGGCGTCAATGCCGAAACGAAACAAGATGAAACCGTTTACGATCCGACCTGTGGGTCCGGCTCTCTACTTCTCAAGGTCAACGACGAAGCCCCCAATGGCATGTCGCTGTTCGGGCAGGAGAAAGAAAACGCCACCGCCGCCTTGGCTAAAATGAACATGGTCCTGCACGACAGCCCGTCGGCTGAAATCTGGCAGGACGATACGATATCCGAACCGCACTGGAAGAATGCCGACGGCACGTTGAAGACGTTTGACTATGCCGTCGCCAACCCGCCATTTTCGCTCAAATCCTGGAGCAATGGCATCACGGCGGATGACGATGAATATGACCGCTTCGAATACGGCATTCCTCCCGATAAGAACGGCGATTACGCGTTCCTTTGTCACATCATCAAATCGCTTAAGAGTACGGGCAAGGGGGCTGTCATCCTTCCCCATGGCGTCTTGTTCCGGGGGAATGTCGAAGAAAGCATCCGCCGCAACCTGATCCGCCAGGGCTTCATCAAGGGCATCATCGGCCTACCACCGAACCTGTTTTACGGCACGGGTATCCCCGCCTGCATCGTCGTGATCGATAAAGATGGCGCTGGCCCGAACCGTCCGATCTTCATGATCGACGCCAGTAAAGGTTTCACAAAGGACGGCGCAAAGAACCGCCTGCGCTCGCAAGACCTCCACAAGATCGTCGATGTTTTTAACAAAGAACTGGAAATCGAGCGGTATTCTCGCCTCGTCCCCTATGACGAGATCGCCAACAAAAACGTCTTCAACCTCAACATCCCCCGCTATATCGATGCCAGCGAACCGGAAGACATTCATAATCTAGATGCGCACCTGAATGGCGGCATCCCCGTCGCTGATATTGATGCCCTGCAAGACTATTGGGAAGTTTTCCCGACGTTACGCCAGAGCTTGTTCACTGACGGTGATCGCGAAGGATATCTCAATGCCCTGGTCGAAGCTAAGGACGTCCGCACTACTATCTTGGAACACCCTGAGTTTGAGGCCTTTAGTGCCACGATCATGGAGCGCTTTACTCGATGGAAGAAAAATAACGAGGCGCGCCTGACTGGCCTGAACGTCGGGGACAGCCCGAAAGAGTTCATATTTGACATCTCAGCAGACCTGCTCGCCCATTTCACCGGCGCACCACTCCTGAGCAAGTACGACGTCTATCAAATCCTGATGGATTACTGGGCGGAGGTCATGCAGGACGATGTGTACATGATCATTCAGGACGGCTGGGCCGCCGCAAACGTCGTTCGCAAACTTGTCCCTGTGAAAGATAAAAGCGGCAAGTCGAGCTATAAGGAGGAGCATGATTTTGAATTCGGCACGAGCAAAGCCAAAGCCCGATACAAGAGCGACATTATTTCCCCCGCACTCGTCGTCGAACGTTTTTTTTCAGAGCAACGTGAAAAGCTCGATCAAGGGAACACGATTGTGGATATTGCAGCCCAGAAAATTGAAGCCCTTATCGAGGAGAACAGTGGCGAGGACGGCCTTTTAGAAGAAGCTAAGAATGACAAGGGCAAAATCACCAAAACGACCATCACGGCACGTCTGAAAGAAACCAATGACGACGACGAAATTGCGGCGCTAAAAGAATGCAGAAGCCTGCTAGAGCAAGAGGCCGAAGCGAAGAAGCTCGTTAAAGAGATAGCCGCCGACATCGATTTACGCGTATTTGAGAAAATTCCAGAAATGCCGGAAGCGGAAATCAAGGAGCTTGTCCTTCACGATAAATGGCTCGGACATCTAGAACGCGGGATCACGGAAGAAGTTGAGCGTATGACACAACAGCTGGCCAACCGCGTTAAGACACTCGAAGAGCGTTATTCCCGCACGCTTCCGTCACTCAATGATGATGTCGAGATATATTCGACCCTTGTCGATAAACATCTTAAAAAGATGGGGTTGGCATGGTGAGGACAGGCTTCAAACAAACAGAGGTGGGCGAAATCCCAGAAGACTGGGAGATGGTGCGTCTAGGAGACCACAGCTTTATCACCAAGTTAGCTGGCTTCGAATACACGAACTACTTCAATAACTATAAAGATGGCGGGGACATAATCGTAGTTCGTGGAACCAATATAACAAACAATCGATTAGATTTATCAGACCTTAGGACTATACCTCTTTCCACTTCACAGAAACTCCCCCGTAGTCAATTAGGAAGGGGAGACATCGTATTTGCCTACGTAGGAACAATAGGGCCAGTTTATTTGGTTGAGGACGACGGCAGGTTCCATTTGGGCCCAAATACAGCGAAAATTACCTGTAATACAGATTTAGACGCGAACTATCTCTTAGCTTATTTTAAAAGTGAATTCATTCGATCAGAGATTGAAGAAAACACGAGCACCGGGGCTCAGGCGAGCCTTTCAATGTCCAAAATCCGAAATTTCCGAATAATTCGCCCAGACATAATCGAACAAGCCGCGATTGCGAAGGCCCTATCGAACATTGACCACCTAATTGGCTCGCTCGAAGAGGTAATTAGGAAGAAGCGCGACATCAAAACCGCGACGATGCAGCAACTCCTAACGGGGAAGAAGCGACTTCCTGATTTTGGCGAAAAAAAGCGGATGAAGGAAACGGAACTCGGTAAAATTCCCGAAGACTGGAATATTCAAGAACTCGGTCAAGTCGCCACAGTGAAAATGGGGCACTCACCTAGTTCTCGATTTTACAATCGTCAAGGCAAGGGGGTGCCACTAATTCAGGGAAACGCTGATGTTTTTGAGAGAAAAACGATCGCTCGAACCTACACAACGGAGACAACGAAACATGCTGTGAAGGGCGATATATTACTCTCGGTAAGGGCTCCAGTAGGTGAAGTAGCCTTGGCAACATTTAATTGCTGCATTGGCCGCGGAGTATGTTCTGTTTCGTATGAAAACTCATACCTCTACCACCTATTAATTTTTTTGGAAAATACATGGAGCAAATACTCCTCTGGTTCAACATTCTATGCTGTCTCATCCGACATTGTTCGCCGTTATCCCCTCATTCTTCCATCCGACTTGAAGGAGCAAATTGCGATTGCGAACGTTCTCTCTGATATGAACGCGGATATCGACCATCTATGTGCGCGGCTCGCAAAAATTAAAACCGTCAAACAAGGCATGATGCAGGAACTGCTGACGGGGAGGACACGCCTGATATGACCGCGACACGCAGTTATTATCGGATCATGCTCGGCACCAAAGTGCCGCACCCAACATCTATTTCTATCGCGATCAGGTAAGTTTCAAATTGTTCAAAAACTACGGCTGAATACGTAAGGGGAAATGATGAGGTTTAGTGAGTTTTGCAAAGATGAAATATACGTCGTTGATATCAACAGCGGAGACGTGACCAAGCTCGATGAAGGGAAACTGGTGTCCGGCAGATTTAAGAATAATATCCGCGTTGATCATCCGACATACGGGGCCGGACAGACACATGCACATATTCACTGCCGGAAAGGGAACCAAGTAGGCGTTCTCAATTTGGATGGCACTAAAAGCCACGGCGGAGAGAGCTACACCATACACAAAAATGACGCGGCAGCTTTGGGAGCGTTGGGCTTTACGGTACCCGAAGACGGAATAGTCGAATGGATAAAATTGGATGTTTCGCCAGCACTGTTGTTTGAGGCCTCAACCAACAGTGCTGGACAAAACACAATTATTTGATGGTTACGAGGGACTTAAGCCATGGCCAAGGTTGGAGAGAAAGAACGGGCAACACAAAACAGGATCGTGAAGCTCCTTTGCCAACACCTTGGTTATGACTATCTCGGCGACTGGCAAGATCGTCCCGACAACAGCAATATTGAGATCAGCCACATAACCGACTGGCTGCAAAAGCAAGGCTATAGCGAAAACCTCATCAAACGGGCGTTGCGGGAGTTGGATCGGGCGTCGGCGCTTGGACAGGGTCGCAGCCTCTATGACGCCAACAAGGATGTCTATCGCCTGTTGCGCTATGGCGTGAAGGTGAAGGACGGCGCAGGCGAGCAAAACCAAACGGTTTGGCTCATCGATTGGAACAATATCGACAATAACCATTTTGCCGTTGCCGAAGAGGTCTCGATCCAGGGCGAACACAAAAAGCGACCGGACATCGTTTTATACGTGAACGGCATAGCCCTCGGCGTGATCGAGTTAAAACGCTCCAGTGTCTCCGTTACTGAGGGCATTCGACAAAACCTCGACAATCAGAAGAAAACCTTCATCCGTAACTTCTTCACGTCCATGCAGCTCGTAATGGCAGGCAATGAGACAGAGGGATTGCGGTACGGCACTATCGAAACGCCTGAGGCGCACTATTACCAGTGGAAGGAAGACGTCGATAACCCGTTCGACAATCCGCTAGATTTCCAACTCAGCCGTATGTGCAGCAAACAGCGGCTTCTCGATATCGTCCACAACTTCATTGTGTTCGACGGCGGCATTAAAAAGACCTGCCGCCACAATCAGTACTTTGGCACCAAGGCCTCTCAAGAGCGCGTAAAGCTCAGGGATGATGGCATTATCTGGCACACCCAGGGGTCAGGTAAGAGCCTCACCATGGTCTGGCTCGCCAAATGGATACGCGAAAACGCCCCCGATGCCCGTGTGCTGGTTATTACTGACCGTACGGAACTCGATGAACAGATTGAGCGAGTATTTAATGGTGTTGATGAAAAAATCTTCCGCGCTAAATCAGGGGCAGACCTGATTGCGCATCTTAATCAGACGTCACCGTGGCTGATGTGTTCCCTGGTTCACAAGTTTGGTCGTCAATCCGATGACGAAGACACCCAGGCAACAGAGGAATACATCAAGGAACTGAAGGACAGCCTGCCCGACGATTTCAGCGCTAAGGGTAACCTGTTTGTTTTCGTCGATGAATGCCACCGGACGCAATCCGGTAGGCTTCATGATGCCATGAAGGCGATCTTACCCACCGCGATGTTCATCGGCTTTACAGGGACGCCACTAATGAAGGCCGATAAGAAAAAGAGTATCGAGACCTTCGGTACATTCATCCACACCTACAAGTTCGATGAAGCCGTGGAGGATGGCGTTGTTCTGGACCTTCGGTATGAAGCACGGGATATCGATCAATACGTCACGTCACAGAAAAAAGTCGATCAGTGGTTTGATTTGAAGACCAAAGGCCTATCGGATATGGCCCGCGCGCAGCTCAAGATCAAATGGGGCACCATGCAGAAGGTGCTCTCCAGCCAAGACCGTCAAAAGCAAATCGTCGATGACATCCTGATGGATATGGAAACCAAGCCTCGGCTCATGGACGGATATGGCAATGCGATGCTGGTTTGCAGCAGCATCTACCAGGCCTGCACCATCTATGACCTATTCTCGAAAACCGATTTAGCGGGCAAGTGCGCCATCGTGACCAGCTATCACCCTTCCGCCGCCGATATTAAAGGCGAGGAAAGCGGCGAAGGTCAGACAGAAAAACTGAACCAGTACGCCATCTACCGCCGGATGCTCTCGGAGTTCTTTGAGATTTCCGAAGACGACGCGATGAAAAAAGTCGAAGAATTCGAAAAAGAAGTGAAACGAAAATTCGTCCACGAACCAGGCCAAATGAAGTTACTGATCGTCGTGGACAAGCTTCTTACAGGGTTTGATGCGCCCTCGGCTACCTACCTCTATATCGACAAAGAAATGCGCGACCACGGCCTTTTTCAGGCGATTTGCCGGGTAAACCGTATCGACGGCGATGATAAGGATTACGGCTATATCGTAGACTACAAAGACCTGTTCAACCGCCTTGAGGGTGCGATTGGGGATTACACGAGTGGCGCGTTTGATGCCTATGAGGCGCAGGATGTCGCGGGACTTTTGACCGATAGACTGGAAACTGCGCAAGAGAAGCTGGAAGAAGCCCGAGAGACTGTTAAGGCCCTTTGCGAGCCGGTGATGGAACCCAGAGGACAGGCGGATTACATCCGGTATTTCTGTGGCGATCCTAAAAAGCCTGACGACTTATCGGCAAACGAAGGCAAGCGACTAACCCTTTATAAATCCGTCGCTACGCTATTGCGGGCTTATGCAAACCTAGCCAACGAGCTTGAGGACGCCGGTTATACCGCAGAGGACGCCGCCAAGATCAAAGACGAAGTTGAACACTTCAACAAAGTTCGCGAGGAAATCAAGCTGGCCAGCGGTGACTACGTCGATATGAAGCGTTACGAGCCCGCCATGCGCCGCTTGCTGGATACGTACATCGGTGCGAATGAGAGCGAAGTCATCGCGGACTTTGAAGAAGTGGGGCTTATCGACCTCATCGTTAAAAAAGGGACAGATGCGTTCGACGACCTGCCCGCGTCCGTTAAGGGCAACAAAGAAGCGATGGCGGAAACAATCGAGAACAACATCCGCAAGGTCATCATCGACGAGCAATCGGTAAACCCGAAATACTACGAGAAAATGTCGGAGCTGCTGGACGCACTGATCGAAGAACGGCGCAAGCAGGCAATCGAATACAAGGCCTATCTGGAGAAAGTGAAAGAGCTATCGGTGCAGGTGGTGAACCCGGGTGGCATCGATCCTGATCCGTTTCCATCCTCCATCAACACCGCTGCCAAGAAAGCTCTTTATCAGAATTTTGTGTCGGATGAAGGATGGGTCCT
>Ga0070726_10002730_pt1 | contig 15610 bp, 9 predicted proteins | sample tdAd471_FD_67275 | JGI IMG/M metagenome (GOLD analysis project Ga0070726, IMG submission 67275) | Marine sediment microbial communities from the Atlantic coast under amendment with organic carbon and nitrate - tdAd47.1 | ecosystem: Environmental > Aquatic > Marine > Coastal > Sediment | place...
GAACAAATCTTTGAATCGGATATCATTTATTGTGGTCCTGAATTCATCCAATCCTTCGATTACTATAATGATCCGACCCAATGGATTATCGGTAATCCCAACGATATTTTAAAGGAAGTCAATAAGACCGTCCTCACTAAAACATTGGCAGAAAAGCTATTTCAGACGGCAGAAGCGGCCATCGGGAAAACGATTATATTGAGTAATGAGACCCCGCTCGAAGTAGCTGGGGTGATGGAAGATCCGCCCAACAATACCAATTACCCTTTTGAACAATTGGTGTCCTATCGAACTCGCTCCGCTAGCGAATCTTTTGGCGGCGTTTCTTCTACGAGCACCTTTGTACAATTGCCCGCTTCTGTAAAGGTAGAAAGTCTTCGACCAGCGCTGGATCAATTCAATAAGAAATATATGGAAGCCGCTTGGGGTGAAGATTTCGTTTCCATGGACTTGCAAGCGCTCTCTGCCATTCATTTCGACGAACGATTTGGCTCTGATAATTATGCCACCGACAAGACCTATCTATGGGCACTAGGGCTGATCGGTATTTTTATCATTTTGATTGCGTGCATTAATTTCGTTAACCTGGCAACGGCTAAAGCGATTACCCGCTCCAAAGAAATTGGTATGCGGAAGATATTGGGGAGTTCAAAAAATAGCATTATCGCCCAATTTATGACCGAATCTTTTCTATTGGCCTTCATCGCACTCTGCGCGGGTACCTTATTGGCCCAATTGTCTTTCCCTTATTTTAGTGAGTTGACGAACCTGAATATTGGAAACGATTTCTACTACAGTCTTGATTTGATTTTCTTTATTCTAGGCTTGTTGGTTTTTATTACGCTGGCCATGGGATTATATCCTGCCTTTATGTTGGCCAAGTTTCAGCCGCTGGAGGTTTTTAGCCCCAAAAGGGTCACGGCTTCTCTAAAGGGACTAACTGTAAGAAAAGGATTGATTGCCTTCCAATTGACGACTTCACAAGTATTAGTCATTGCCGCCATTGTAGTCAGCTATCAGCTGCAGTTTTTCCAAAACAAAGACCTGGGTTTTGAAAAAGAATCAGTCTTGGTGGTCGATATAAATGGCAATGAACCCATCGACAAGAAGATGGCTTTTAAAAGAAAGGTCCAACAATTTCCATTCGTCAAAGAAACCACATTAGCTTCTACTGTACCGATGACGGGACACAATAGCTCTACTGGGCTCACGTCCAAAGATTCCGAAATAAAAGAACGCTTTAATGTCGAATATATATTTGCTGATAATGATTATATCGATGCGATGAACTTTGAAGTCTTGGCGGGCAAAACATCGGTGATAGAAATTGAGGAGGACACGGTGCGAGGGTTTGTGGTCAACGAAACCTTAATTAAAAGACTGGCCTTTGGTACGGCGGAAGAAGCCCTGGGGAAAAGTATTAATGTCCATGGTTTTGATGCCAGAATAATGGGTGTCGTCAAGGACTTTCACACCCTGTCGCTGCATGAAAATATCAAACCCATTGCAATTGTTTATGGTATTCGGAATTACCAAAGTTTAGGTATCAAATATCAAACGGATAATATTCGGGCGTCGATTGCGCAATTGGAAACCTCCTGGAAAAGTGTCTTCCCAGACAAGAATTTCGATTATTATTTCCTGGATGAACAAATGGCTAACATTTACGATAATGAGGTCCGTTTTTCTAAGATCATCAATGCTTTTACTTTCATTTCCATCCTCATTGCCTGTCTGGGCTTAATTGGACTTTCGGCTTTTACTTCGATTAGCAGATTCCGAGAAATTGGGATTCGAAAAGTACTAGGCGCTAGCGTTCCCAGCATCTTATTCCTGATTTCAAGAGAGTTTATTGTGTTGACCCTGATCAGTTTTATCATTGGCGCCCCGATTGCTTATTACCTGATCTCTTCTTGGTTGGAAGGCTTTGCTTACCAGATCGACTTAGAGTGGTGGATGATCGTAACGGCTGGCGTTATGACCTTACTTGTCACCTTATTAACGGTGGGCTTGCAAAGTATTAAGGCGGCCATGGTCAATCCCATTGTATCTCTGCGGGGGGAATAGGAAGCCTATGCTTGAAAATTTAACAGAAATGAGCAAAAAGGCATTGAAAAGCTGGAAATCGGAAATCGGAAGTGGAAAACCAGCCTAGTCCAAGCTAGATTCCGCCCTGTCTGATCTGGGGTCAGCCAGGCAGGCTTCCGAATTCCCAATTCCGCCTTCTCATTGCGGAATAGGTCTTATTGCTGAAGTTTAGTCTAGGGTTTGAGTACCTTTAAGGTGGGTTCCAATTTCTATCCCCAATTTTGTCCATCATCTTTTGACAATTTTGGGTTTCGAACTTAGATAGCCTGAACCAGATTATTTGATTCAAATGTAGAGACTTCATGCTTGACCTTCTTAGAGATTGGATAGTAAACCAGGGCTTAGATTTATCTGCTGCGGACCTTTTAGCGCGAGGTGCTATCTTTACACTGATTATTATTCTAAGCCTTATTGCTTACCTGTTGGCAAAACACTTTATCCTGAAAGGACTGACGGCTATCATTAGTCGAACTACCACGCAATGGGATGATGTACTCTTAAGAAAAAAGGTATTTAATCGTTTGGCTCACCTGGCGCCAGCCATTGTGATGTACCTATTTATTTCAATCCCCTTGGTAGATTATGATTGGATCATTTCTTTGATTAATGAGGTGATTTTAATCTATATGATTGTGATGGGCATCTTGGCCCTTGATGCTTTTCTCAATGCTTCCCTAGCTATTTATGAAACCTATGATATTTCAAATAAGATCCCCATCAAGGGCTTTATTCAGGTTTTTAAAATAGTCATCTATTTCACCAGTGGCATATTTATCATTGCCATTTTATTGGATAAAACGCCGGTCTACTTATTTAGTAGCTTAGGTGCGCTTACGGCGGTATTGATGTTTATTTTTAAGGATGCCATTTTGGGTTTTGTGGCCGGAATACAATTAACCGCCAATCAAATGGTGGCTAATGGGGACTGGATTGAAATGCCGAAATACGGGGCAGATGGGGACATTATAGAAATTGCTTTGACGACCGTAAAAGTGCAAAATTGGGATAAAACGATTACCACCATTCCCACCTATGCCTTAATTACCGAATCATTTAAGAACTGGCGAGGAATGTCGGAGTCGGGCGGGCGGAGAATCAAGCGCTCCATTAGTCTCGACATGAATACCATTCAATTCTGCACGGAAGAGATGCTGGATCGATTCAGCAAAATCCAATATATTTCCAGCTATATCGAAAAGCAAAAAATTGAGTTGCAAACCTACAATCAAGTGGAGCAGGTGGATGATTCTAGTTTGGTGAATGGCAGAAGAATGACCAACGTAGGAACGTTTCGAGCTTATGTCGAAGCTTATTTAAGGAACCATCCGAAAATTAACCATGAAATGACATTTTTGGTCAGGCAGCTAGCACCCTCTGAGCATGGCTTACCCATCGAAATTTATGTGTTTAGCAAGGACAAGGCCTGGGCGAATTATGAGAGTATTCAGGCTGATATCTTCGATCATATATTGGCTGTGATTCCCGAATTTGATTTACAAGTATTCCAGGATCCTAGTGGCCGGGATTTTAATAAGTTGATCCACTAGTTAGTGGTTGTTTCGCGTTTCACTATCCTACTACAGCTTGAAGTTAGCTATTTCGGAATAAAAGGAAAGAACTCATGACTTTTGACATCAATGCATCCATTGAAATACTCAGCAGAACGCCTGCTACCTTAGAGGCTTTGCTCAATGGCCTATCCACAGCCTGGCTGATCAATAATGAAGGAGAAAACACTTGGAGTCCGTATGATATTGTCGGGCATTTGATTCATGGCGAAAAGACAGATTGGATGCCCAGAGCAAAAATTATTCTATCTAAGCTGGAGGACAAAACATTTGAACCCTTTGATAGGTTTGCCCAATTGAATGAGGATCAAAACCAACCCATTGAAGAGCTGTTAAAGGAATTTAGAGCCATTAGAACTGAGAATTTGAAAGAACTGAAAGCCTTGCCAATCGATGACGCTCAATTATCGAAGACAGGGGTTCATCCTGAATTGGGGATAGTGCGTTTGAAAGAGCTTTTGTCTACCTGGGTTGTTCATGACTTAGGGCATATTTCCCAGGTATCACGCGTAATGGCGAAACAATATAAATCTGAAGTAGGGCCCTGGAAGCAATATTTGGGAATATTGAAGAGATAAGAGAACATGACACACCACAGGGCTATATCTCACGAAGTGGCATAGCATTTGTCTCAATAACGGCCGCTATCCTAAAAATCAGAAAGAAATCAAAATTACTTCCCACTTACTAGCCTATTTATTTAGACCTTTATTTTTATTTTTCTAGCAGTTTTTGTGTTTAACCTCAGCTGAAAGCTAAATCAACGCTCATTATCAATTATTTAGGGCCTTCGCTTTAAGCTGAGTACAAAAATTGCCAGAGAAGTTATTTTCTTAACAGTTATTGCGTTTTTACGTTTTCACTTTCAGTGTAGGTCGGAGGAAGTAACTAAGCCCTTTCGAAAACTATGCATTCAATCACTCAAAGAAAATTATGCGGCCGTTATTGATTATCTTTTTCTGTATACTGGGTTTATACCTGGCAAAAATCTTTGTGCTGGATGCTGGCAAAAATAAGCCAGGCAATAGCAACGCAAAAAGCGCCCCCAGCCAATCTGACCCTTCTGCCCTTTCCGTAGACATTTATGTAGCCAAGGAAGTCGATAAGAATAATCTGGTGTATGCCTCCGGAACGGTAGTCCCGAATGAGGAGGTAGCGATTCAGAGTGAATTGGCTGGCCGTTTGGTCAAGCTTAATATCCGGGAAGGTGGTTTTGTCAAAAAGGGACAATTGATTGCTAAACTCAATGATGCTGATTTGTTGGCTCAGCTAAAAAAAGTGGAATACGAGGAGCAATTGGCTAGTCAAACCGAGGCGCGTCAAAATAAGCTGTTGCAGATCAATGCCATTAGCAAAGAGGAATATGACATGGCCGTCAATCGCGTCAATACTTTAAGTACAGATAAAGAATTTCTACAAGTACAATTGGCCAAGACTTCCGTGACAGCTCCTTTTAGTGGTAGGATGGGCTTCAAAAATATTAGTGAAGGTGCCTATATCACTCCGGGGGATATCATTGCGAATTTGGTGCAAACCAATCCGGTGAAACTCGATTTTAGCGTACCAGAAAAATATTCCAGCAAAATTAAGGTGGGGCAGTCCATTTCCTTTACGATTGACGGAGATGACGAGCAAATATCCGCTAAGGTGATCGCAATCGACCCTAGGATTGATGAAGATTTACGAACCCTAAAGGTTCGGGCTTTGGCCAAGAACAACAATGATAAATTACTGCCAGGTATGTTCATTAGAGTAGAAGTACCACTCGAACAGGAGAAGTCCATTATGATACCTACGGAGGCTATCATTCCGATTCTCAAAGGCAAGAAAGTATTTGTGATGCGAGATGGAAAAGCACAAGAAACGATCATTCAAACGGGACTCCGAACGGATACCCGTATACAAGTCGAGGAAGGTATAGCCGTAGGCGATTCCGTCATTGTTAGTGCTTTGATGTCAATGAAAAATAATTCCAATGTAATCTTGCGGAATGTAGTTGAATAAGCGAATTCTTCTAATCACTCTATTGTGCGGATGAAGCATCCGCCGGTCGACTTAAAAAAAAATTATGGCCTCTTTATCCACCATATCCATTAAGCGTCCTGTCTTAGCTATAGTGATGAATCTACTGATTCTCCTATTTGGCTTCATTAGCTTCTCTTATTTAGGTGTACGTGAATACCCTTCCATTGACCCGCCCATCGTATCGGTCCGGGCGAGTTATCCGGGAGCAAATGCTGATATCATTGAATCACAGATTACCGAACCACTAGAAAAGGTCATCAATAGTGTGCCTGGGATACGTACCATTAGTTCGTCTAGTAACCAAGGATCTTCTTCCATCTCTATTGAATTCAACTTGGATGTGGACATGGAACAGGCTGCGAATGATGTAAGAGATAAGGTATCACAAGCCAGCCGATCGCTACCTCGGGATATGGACGGCCAGCCAAGGGTGAGTAAGGCAGATGCCGATTCAGAGTCGATTGTGGTGATGCGAATGCGCAGTTCTGAGCGAAACATGATGCAACTCAGTGATTTCGCAGAAAATGTATTGCTTCCACGCTTTGAAACGATTGATGAGGTCAGTAATGTGCGAATTTGGGGGCAGAAGCGATATGCGATGCGCATCTGGATGCAACCGGATCGCATGGCCGCACAAGGGATTACGACGCAGGATATCAAATTGGCACTAGATCGTGAAAATGTTGAACTACCAAGCGGGAAGTTGCAGGGGGATAATACAGAATTGGTCGTGAAAACAATGGGCCGATTCAGCACGGAAGAAGATTTCAATCAGCTGATCATTAAGACCGATGGGGCTAAAATCATTCGTTTGCAAGACGTCGGCTACGCGGTTTTGGGGCCCGAAAAAGAAGAAGGGATTTTGCGTATAGATGGAGTGCCCCAGGTCGGGATAGCGATCAGCCCACAACCGGGTGCTAATTACCTCAATATATCAGAAGAAGTAAGAAAAAGATTTGAAGTCGTAAAAGCAGATTTACCGGAAGATATACACCTGGAGATGTTTTTAGATAATACCATCTTCATTGAAAAATCGATTGAAGAGGTAAAGGAAACCTTGATTATCGCTATCGTACTGGTTATATTCATCATCTTTATTTTCTTCCGAGATTGGATTTTGGCCATTCGCCCCTTGATTGACATTCCCGTTTCCCTGGTGGGTACCTTTTTCGTGATGTACATGTTTGGTTTTTCCATCAATGTGCTCACGCTTTTGGCCATCGTGCTGGCGACAGGATTGGTGGTGGACGATGGGATCGTGGTGACGGAGAATATTTTTAAGAAACTAGAAGAAGGCTATAGCCCGGTAGAGGCAGCGATCCGAGGATCCAATGAAATCTTTTTTGCCATTATTTCGACCTCTATTACCTTAGCAGCAGTCTTTTTGCCCGTGATATTTATGGAAGGCTTTGTGGGGCGTTTGTTTCGCGAGTTTGGGATTGTCCTGGCGGCGGCCGTTCTGATATCGGCTTTCGTATCGCTGACTTTAACCCCGATGTTGAATGCCTTCTTGATTCGAAAGAAAGAAAAACGCAATCGCATTTACGAATGGTCAGAGCCGTTCTTTCAAAGAATGGAAAGTAGTTATCGGACTGGATTGAATCGGTTCATGGGTATGCGATGGTTAGCTTTCCCCATTTTTGCCGTGGTGGGTTTTATGATCTACTTTTTTGGCGGGCAATTGAAATCAGAATTAGCGCCCTTGGATGATAGAAATGTGCTTAGGATGTCGATGGCTACGCCGGAAGGGTCCTCTTATGAATTCATGGATGATTACGTGCAGCGGGTGTACCAGATGATGGCTGATTCCTTGCAGGAAGCCCAAGGTATTCTTACTTATACGGCACCAGGCTTTACCGGTTCAGGCGCTTCCAACTCCGCTTTTGCTCGTATTACCTTAAAGGAAAAGAAGGAGCGAGAACGCTCTCAATCGGAACTAAAAAACTACCTCAATAGTGAGTTGCAAAAAATGCCAGATGCGAGGGCCTTTGCCAGTGAGCGGCAGACGATTGCCTTGAATCGTCGAGGAGGCTTACCCATACAATATGTGATTCAAGCACCTGATCTAGAGAAATTGCGAGATTATATCCCCAAATTTATGGCAGAAGTGGAAAATGACCCCACTTTTTCGATCACCGATTTGAACCTAAAATTCAATAAACCCGAACTCAATATCACCATAGATCGCTCCAAAGCCAAGAGCATGGGCATTTCTGTAGCAGATGTAGCGACTACGATGCAACTGGCGTTTGCGGGTCAGCGCTTTGCCTATTTTATCTTGGAAGGAAGGCAATACCAAGTGATCGGTCAATTTGATCGAGAAAATCGAGATGAACCCATTGATTTGAAGACCCTTTATGTAAAAAATAATCAAGGCCAGCTAGTTCAGCTAGATAATATAGTTAAAACGGAGGAAGAAAGTAGTCCCCCGCAATTGTATCGATACAATCGCTTCCTTTCCGCTACGGTCTCTGCGGGTTTGGCGCCTGGTAAAACCATAGCAGACGGGATTGCGGCGATGGATGCAGCCCGGGATCGTTTAGATGATCCGGTTATCCGCACGGAATTAACGGGTAGCTCACGAGATTTTTTAGAGAGTTCTAATAGTACTTTGTTTTCTTTCCTTTTGGCTATCCTTCTGGTGTATTTGATTTTGGCTGCACAATTTGAAAGCTTTATTGATCCCTTTATCATTATGCTGACGGTACCTTTGGCAATTGCTGGAGCCGTATTCTCACTTTGGTTTTTTGATCAAACGCTGAATATCTTCAGCCAGATCGGTATCATTATGCTGGTGGGACTGGTGACCAAAAATGGGATTCTCATTGTCGAATTTGCCAATCAGCTTCGCGAAAAAGGCATGGATATCCGAGCGGCAGCCCTACAGGCGGCTACGCTAAGGATGCGCCCAATTATCATGACCACCTTGGCGACTGTTTTTGGTGCAACACCCATTGCCTTAGCCTTGGGTGCTGCTGGGCAAAGCCGGATGTCAATGGGTATTGTGGTAATGGGAGGCTTGTTATTTTCATTGGCATTGACCCTGTATGTCATCCCTGTCATGTATACCTATTTGACTAGAACTAAAGATTTTGATCGTATGCGTCGAATCGATAAGATTGCCAAGAAATCTGAGGAAGGCGTAATGGAAGCTGTAGGCGTATAACTTACGCGAAGGAGCACTACTGTGAATGAATGCTAAGTCATACGTGATGACGACCACCTGAATTAAAAAGAAACTATGTCTAAGTTCAATATTTTATTGGCCCTACTATTTTTTCCCGCTTGGGCTTACAGTCAAGCTATCTTGAAGCTTGACGAGGCGATTCAGTTAGCTTTGGAACACAATTATGGGATTCAAATCGCTGCCTTGGAACAGACAGCGGATGAAATGCAAGTGTATAAATCGAATGCCGGAATAGGTCCTACTGTAGATTGGAATGTCAATTACGGTATGACAGGCAATAATGTCAATCAAACCTTTATTGATGGTCGTAATGTGAATCGGTTTGGCCGGGCTTTTAACCCCAGTACCAATGTGGCCATCTCAATGACTCTCTATGATGGCGGGCGTATGCAAGCGGCTTACGACCGATTGGGCATGCTCAGTCAATATACTGCCTTGCAAGCCAAAGTGTTGGTACAGAATACCATAGTAGATGTGATGCAGGCCTACTACAATATTATTCGACAAAAAGAAACACAGGAGTTCCTGAATACGATCATCAAGTATTACAATGAGCGCCTAAAAATAACGGAGGAAAGATGGCAAGTAGGGCAAGGCTCGAAATTGGATTTTTTACAGTCTAAGACCGTCTTGAATACCCAACTATCCGACCTGGCTCGGGCGGAAAATGGTTTGAAAAATGCCAAAGTGGTCTTGAATGGCTTGCTGAACCGCGATCCCAACTTGGATTTTGATATCGAAACCATTAGTAATGTCCGGGCAGACTACGACCTAGCAGCTTTGCAGCAGCAGGCAAAAAATGAAAATAGGGATATTTTACTACTGCAAAAGGCACTGGATATTTCTATGAAACAGGAAGAAGAAATTGCGGCAGCCCGTAAACCGCAAGTGGGGCTGAACGGTAGCGTTGGCTATTCTTACAGCAACACGAACGCTGGCTTTTTGCTGTCTAACCAAAACATTGCGGCCCAAGTAAGTGTGTCGGCGCGCTGGAACCTATATGACGGGAGTCATCGGAAGAATCAGATTGCCATTTCTCAGCTCAATACCCGCATCGTTGAAAAACAGCAAGAAAGTTTGGAGGTTAGTATCATCAATGAACTCACCCAAGCTTACAATCAATACCGCTTTGACCTTGAGTTGCTAGAATTTGAGGAGCAGAATAAAACCATCGCTGAAGAAAATCTATCTATTTCATTGGAAAAATTTCGACTAGGTGGGTCTTCCATCTTAGAATTAAACGAAGCACAACGGGCCTATGATACTGCCTTGAACCGCTTGGTTAATGCACAATACAATATTCGAGTCTCTGAGCTGGACCTGCTACGATTGAGTGGCTCACTGGCGAAGTGATCTATCCCCTACTGTTGGATTTTTCGGCTCCCCCATTTGAAGGCTAAGCAACTTACGTACGCAGGATAATCATTCGGTAATTAGATTTGGAGGTATGTCCAGTTTCTTGATCCTCAAAAATATACTCCATCTTTTGATTCAATACCCAATTGATAGGTTTTTTCGTCTTGAGGGTCTCGGTCAAGATTTGTACTTTTTTCCCGGTATCTTGAATGCAAAAAACGATATGGCAGTCCTCATCACTATTAGCCAATATCTTCTTGATAAAACGGCTTTCTCGATCTATATCTTTTTTTGAGAAATGAAACATGCTGTCCAGCAATATGAAATCAAACCCGCTGAAATCATCCCACTCATAGATATCCGAAACTACTCCCGTCAGTGGTAAGTGCTCCGTATTCGCCCTCTCAAGCATTTGCTCAATACCTAGTTTTGCATGGTCAATGCCCACTACCGTATAGCCGAGGCGGGCCAATGGTATGGCGTCTCTGCCTTGCCCACATCCGATATCCAGTACCCTCCCCCGTCTCGTGTAGGAGCTAAAAAAATGAATCAATTCAGGATAGGGGGCGCCGAATAGGTTTTCAGTTTTGTAGTATTCATTATAGGGTGATGCCATAAACTGCCAATTGGATGGGGACAAAAATAGAGAAAGTGGAGGGTAATACCCAGCTTATCCTTCCCATTTCCGCCTTTCCAACTACTCCGTTTTTGATTCTGTGCGTAGTCTTTTTAGGATAAGTAATATTGCAAGCGAAATCGTATATATTAATGTTGCAGTCATAAAATCGTATATAAGTCCAATCCATTTATCGCAAGGGACTTTGTATTTTGATAAATAAAATCTATTCGATTGATAATATGATTCGCTATCTTGACTCCAATTTTTTAGCGCTAAAACTTGATATTTTCAAATAGACCTTATAAGCTTCCCCATAATGAAATTTATGGAGAAACTTATAAAGCACTTATGTGAAGTTTATTACTTAGATTTCACCATTTTCTGAGAGGTAACATAAAGTCGACCGTCTCTACCTCTAGCAATAATCTTATACAGATAAATACCACTGCTTAGGTTTGAGCCATCAAAATTAAATTGATAAGAACCTGTAGATAATGCCCTTTCAGTCGATTCAAATACTCTCTGACCAAAAAGATTGTATACACTTAATGTAACCTTTGATTGTTGTGCTAATCCAAATTTGATAGTAGTAATTCCTTGAAATGGATTTGGATAGTTTCCTGACGAATATAATTGGGTTGGATCCTCTAGTTCTTTAGTAGAACTCACCAAATCAGTTATGAGTGGAGTACTATCCATAGTAGCAGGGTCGTAATAAACTTGAGCATTTACCATTGAGTCCCTAAGCGCGGTGATATATGTATCCCTGTTAGCCACATAGTCTGCTTTTTTATCAGGGTACCAGTTTAAGTCACCGAGAGGTAATCCGTCAGAACCTGCTGTTTGTAAAGCTGAATTTGAGTAAGTCAAATCAAATGCCGGTGGCCAGCTAAGAGATGGAAACCCAGTAGTTTCATCGTATGAAACCGGTATTTCGAGCCTCCAATCTGGCCATTCCAGTGAATTGTCATGATAGTGAGCACTAAGATAATCAGTTATTGTTGAAGCATTATCAGCAAGAAGTGTGAATCCAGGGTCTATTTGAGCGTAATTTGCACCAATTTTATAGTTATCATCCATCAATATGAATGAATCCACATCAGGAAACTCCCACAAAAGGCTGGCAGAAAGAGAATCCCCTGAATTTGTGTCAAACCAGTCGATAATTTCTTGTGGTCGATAAAGTAGGTTTTGGCCCTGATATAAAGAAACACTATCTAAGTGGTCTTTTGCTTCACCAAAGAAATTGTTTCCTGTGAAATAAGTAGCATAGTTATCATCTGGCGAAGTATGATTTTCAGTTCTATGTCCTAAAAAGTGGTAATTATAATAGATATTGTTTGCTATAATCGATTCTAAAGCACGCTGTTCTTCGGCAGACACCATTTGGTTAACAATTGTATTATGGTTCATATGAATTTTGCCATCGAAGAAAGGACCACCGTTGGTAAGCAAACGCGAGCAGTTATAAATCGTATTGTTTTCGAAAATCGTAATGTCAGGAGCTGCATCCAAACGCACCGGGAAACCACCCCACTGAGAATAACGGACACGAGTACCATTAACAAAAACACAATTAGTCACACTTAAGGTATCTGAGACATTGCTCTGGACTCTAAGTGCAAAATCTTCCCAGTCCGTAATAACACAGTTATCTACTATTAAACCGGAACCGTTTGCATTATTAATAAAGACCCTTCCAATTTCACCATTATTATGCGTTCCACTTAATATAACATTCTTGAGTGTGAACTTCCCTCCTTCATCGATTTGCATGAATTGTCTTCGGTCACCGTTATCTCCTGGTGTCTGCACGATGACAGGTGGGTTAGTTTGATTCATAATCCAATCGTCATCAGGACCTTGGATCGTAACGTCGAATGTCAAATCTAAACGGCCGTCAAAAGCATAAAACTTACCCGCCTCTACCGTGTAAACACCTGGACCAGTAATCTGAGAGTTTACAAGTAGATTTGGATCAAGTGCGGTTTGCGCATTTAAAATGGGGAACAGTCCCCAAATCATAATCAGTAATGTAAATAATCTTTTCATAATTGCTCTTTTGATATTGTTTAAAGTTTAAGATATTTATTCGTTGGATTTGAGGGTCATCCTCAAATCCAACTACTTTTATTAGACTTTGTCTGAAATGGTTTTATAGGAGAAAAAAGGATGAATTTTACGTCTGACCAAGGCCCGCCCGACCCCTATAGCCATACCTCTTAAGGCGAGCCTGTCCGGCGCCAGACCGAGGACGGAACGCAGGGCAGCCGCAAAAGGCGCTTTTTGCTTCATACAAATTAGTTTAGCATAAAGTCTATTAATCAGGTGTTTTTACAAACGAATAACGAAGGCCTACATCCACTGTTCTACCATAATATTGCACTGAAGAAAGTTTCTGTAATGTACTGGTAAATGAACGATCAGGCGTATTAGTAAGGTTGCTGACATTCAGGTAGACCTGGAGTCCTCCTTTAAGCCATGGTAGTTTTTGATAGGCTGTAAAATCCCAACGTTTATAGGCGTCAGTAAAGGAATCTAACTCATCATAAGTTCTATTTACACTTGTTAGAACATTGTCCGTAAATGCATAAGACAAGCGTGCTGAAAAACCACCGATATCATATCCTATAGTAAAATTGAAAATATCATCCGGTTGATTCGGCATCCTACCCGTTCGTAGAGAATCGACAAATACGGTTAGCGCGAATGGACCTGATCCAAGTTTTCTGGATGTTTGCAATGGATAGCCTGTCTGAGATTGAATCTTTGTATAATTTATGTTTAAGACAATTCCTTTAAGGAAAGATGGTAGAAACCAAAGATGTGTTTGCCAGTCCAGTTCAAATCCTTTTACAGTAGAAGTAGCATCCAAATTGATCCAGGTACTAACAGCCGTTGCTTGTGTTTGTGTCAGATCAAACCTATTATTAATGGTTTCTGAATCTTTAGTTCTAAAGTTCGTTGCAACAATTAAATTGTCGATCTCCTTGTAAAAAACACCCGCGGTAAGCAATCCAAGTTTATTCTTAAAAATCGAAGCATAAACATCGTAGTTTTGTGCTATTGCCGGTTGTAAGGAAGGATTTCCTAAATTCAGGGTAGGAGTATTGTACGAATCATAATACATATAGGGTGAAACAGCACGGTAATCCGGATAAATAATACTTTTAGTGCTTGCCAAACGGACATCCAACCAGTCAGTGGGTTTCACACGCATTTGTAACTGTGGAAACCAGTTAGCACCTTTAATATTATCATCACTTCGGGTTTCCCTTCTAAAATCTAAAGGCAATTGTCCATATCTTTCTGTAAAGTTTGCATTGTAAAGGAACTTAAAATTTTCATACCGAATTCCTGGGAACAGCGTAACATACTTTCCGATATTCACTTCTGCCGAAGTATAGAATGCATAAAGATTTCTTGTGTAATCATAATCATACTGAGCGGATTCTTTCACATCAATGGCATAGAAGCCAGCTCCTTTTGCTAATTCTGTATATTTATGCATCTTAGCAATATCAGCTTTGTAAAAGAAGTTATCGATTCCCGAATCACCGTCAAGGAAATCTCTACCAATGTCATAAGCAGCATCTTCAAACAAAAAAGCTCTAATACCATTGTTCTGATCAATATTCTTTAGACCTAGATCTGTCCATAAGGAATCTTTTACTAATACTATAAATTCTCCTCCCAACTGATCTCTATCTGAGTCAGTCGCATTTTGTGTTTCATCATTATCTCTAAAGTTGCGAACATACTTACCGCCAAACTTTATCTTACCTGAAATACCTTTCGATAGGCTAAATGGCACATTAAAATTGAGCGATGCCTCTTGAGCTTGTTCTGTAACATCCCTTAGTAAAGTTTGAAATCTGGTTACCCGCTTATCATTTTCACCATTTATAACTTGGGCCGCTGCTAACAACTCACTCGGGGTTACATTTCTTGGGTCTGATAATGATGGTGTGGTAAAACCTGCTGCGTTCGAAGCAATCGCGATTTCCATGTTCAGATTATCACCTAACTGGTTTGAAATTGAATTTGAAACAGAGAAATCCATGCTAAAAGAAGAAAAATCAAATTCACCCTGCAGCGCATTACTAATGACCGTATTGCTCGACTCTGAATCGCTTGCAGCGGCTCTCCATTGATTACCATTAAGGGAAAGATTATTAGATTGTGTAGTCTGTTCTTGGGCAAGATTACTTATAAAATTATTCATACTGATAGAGCCATTCTTAAATTGATAGTCCAAAACTAAAGAACCACCCGTTCTCAGCCTGTCTGTAATTCTATCAGTTATACTTACACTATTCAGATCGATAGGAATGAACCCATCTTCTTCAATAGATATTTCATTTATCGCATATCCGGCACTTAACACATCTGAACTTCTATTGTAATTGTCCAGAAAACCAGAAACCTGAACGCCAAACTTATCATTAAAAAAACGATTACTAAGAAAACCCGTTGCCCGGTAGTTGCCATAGGTGTTTGCTAAGGAGGCATAACCATTTTGCAAAGAAAATTTACCTTGTAATCCTTCAGCGGCCTTCCCAATTTTGAGATTTACTGTACCACCTACTGCATCTGCATCCATATCCGCCGTCAAAGCTTTAGTTACTTCTATACCGCTAAGGATGTTCGGAGATATCATATTCAGATCCACACTGCGATCATTACGGTCTGTTGACTGCATTCGCACCCCGTTAACCTGCATCACATTATATTTAGGGGATACACCACGGATTGCCACCTTCTGTC
>Ga0070726_10002731_pt1 | contig 15609 bp, 15 predicted proteins | sample tdAd471_FD_67275 | JGI IMG/M metagenome (GOLD analysis project Ga0070726, IMG submission 67275) | Marine sediment microbial communities from the Atlantic coast under amendment with organic carbon and nitrate - tdAd47.1 | ecosystem: Environmental > Aquatic > Marine > Coastal > Sediment | place...
GACAGAATCATCGTCGGAGAGTGCCGAGGTGGAGAGGCGATCGACATGCTGCAAGCGATGAACACCGGTCACGAAGGCTCCATGACCACGACACACGCAAACAGCGCCGAGGAAGCACTCAAGCGCGTCGAGACGCTTTGCATGATGGCAGGTCTCGACTTGTCGCCGCGGACTATCCGTGAGCAGATCGCTGCAAGTGTTCACGTAGTCGTTCAGCAGACGCGATTTTCGGATGGGGCTCGTCGCCTGACGACTGTCACCGAAGTCGGCCAACTGGGCGACGATGGAGAGCTCGTGCTGCACGACATTTTCGCCTTCTATCGGGCGGGCACGAGTCCCTCCGGTGAGGTGATCGGGGAGCATCGAACGACGGGCTACGTTCCGAGCTTTCTCAACGAGTTCATCGTGCAAGGTCTCATCGAGGGCGGAGATTACTTGTGACGTTCGGAGCGTCTTCGCTGTGGTTGCTTGCGGGTGCGCTCGCCGTTGGTGGATGCGCCGCCTTTACGTACGTCGTGCTTTCAACGACAAGCAACCCTGCCGAACGACTATTTGGAGACTACGCGGCTCGCCTGCAGCACCACTCGAGCTTCCTGTTGTTGTCCTACCAAGGCGGACAGATCGCGCGGGCCCAAGGCATCGCTTCCCTCCTCTTCCTCGGGTTGTTCGCCATCACCCGAAGCCCGGTCTTCGCTCTACTCGCGCTATTTGCCTGCGCCGTTCCCCCGTTCTTGTTGTGGAAACGACATGTGGCGCGCGTCGGCCAACTCGAACGTCAGCTGGATACCTGGTTGCTGATGCTGGCGAACGCGCTGAAGGCGACTTCCTCAGTAGGGGAAGCGATTGAATCGACTGTTGCCTTGGTACCGAAGCCGTTTAGCGAAGAGGTCGACCTCTTGGTCAAAGAGATTCGTCTTGGCGCTCCTCTCGACCGGGCTATCAACTCATTGGCTCGGCGAATCAACAGCACGGTGATTTCTGGAGCTCTCGCCACGATTGTCGTTGCAAGGCGAACTGGTGGCGACTTGCCGAGGACTTTGGAACGCGCCGCGGCGGCCTTGCGTGAAGCGGCTCGTCTCGAGGGCGTTCTCCGAACGAAGACAGCCGAGGGACGCGGGCAAGTCCTGGTCCTAGCTTCAGTGCCGTTCGTTCTCTGCGTGATCATCGCGTGGCTAGATCGCTCCTGGTTCGACCCAATGCTGAACCACCAAATCGGACAGGCAATTCTCGCAACCTGCTCCGTAGTCTGGGTGCTCGCTTCGCTTTGGGCGCACCACATCACAAAGGCCGACCTATGATCGGTGGGCCGGACTTTCTGCTCGTCCTGACGTTCATCACAGTGTTGGGAGGCGTCTCCACGCTGGTCTTCCGACTCGCAATGACGCCAGCAGCCATCCGACCGACGCTGGGACGGCGAGGGCTTCGCCGCGCCGAGGCTCTGCAACGAGGCGGTCTTTTCCGTTTGGCGGAGCCAGTGGTGCGCGTCGTCGCAGGATGGATCGCTCTCCTCCCGATAGAGCGGATCCGAATTCCGGTTCGCCGCTTGCTGATTCATGCCGGAGAGCATTTGGGACTATCTGAAGACGAGTTGATCGCGACGTGCGCACTTTCCGGGCTGGCCCTCGGGGTGGTCTCATGGCTCGTCTGCGAGCTCCTGAGGCTGCATGGCATTTTGGTCATATGCGCACTGTGCCTCGGGACCGTTGCGCCCTGGTTTCGAGTGTTGGCTGTCGCACGGGGGCGCGCGAGAAGGGTTAGCCGCGGGCTTCCCGGAGCGGTCGAGTTGGCCGCCATGTGCATGAGCGCCGGTCTAGACTTCCCTGGATCCTTGAGGCGAATTGTCGACGCCGCCGCCGATCCTAGCGAGCCCGTCATCGACGAGTTCGGCCGTGTGCTCCAAGAATTGGATCTCGGCCATACCCGAAGGAGCGCGATGGAGGCCTTCGCCGCGCGGGTTCCGACCGCACAGGTTCGGGAGTTCGTGAACAGTGTCGTGCAGGCCGAAGACAAGGGGAGTCCGCTGGCGACAGTGTTGAGCATTCAGGCGCAGACGCAGCGTCTCCGACGCAGCATCGCAGCCGAAGAAACGGCGTCGGAGGCTGCGCTCATGCTCTTGGGTCCGATGACGTTGATCTTTCTGTGCGTGATCGCCCTCCTCCTCGGTCCGGTAGTGGTCCGGTTCATGACAGGAGGTATTGGTCCGGCATGATTGGTTTCTCGGGAGTAGGGCGGAGGGGCCTCATTGCGGTGATCGCCGGATTCGCGCTCGTCGGACTCGCTTCGTGGCTCGGTCTTCGTCCGGCTCCCGCAGCACGCAATCGTCCGGCCCACAACCATCCCAAGCTGTTCGTCGAAGCGACCGGCTGTCCTCATCGGGGTGACGCCCTCAAGCACGGTCGCCGGTCCGAAGAGCTGGCTCGCCTTCGCGCCGACCGATATGCGTATGATCCACGAGATGGTGTGCGTGCAGTGCTGCGCTACCAAGAAGCCGAAGCGTGTTATCGAGCCGCGGGTGAAGCGACGGGGAGGGCCCGGGCGCGGCATGCGATCGCGGCGCTTACCCTACGCGTGAACACCGACTATGCGGCGGCGCGCTTGAATCTGGTGAACGCGCTCGAGCAAGAGCGGTGGTCCGTCGCGCTCGGCGAGATCCATCGATTGCTCCGTCTGACCGACCACCTGGGGAGGCACGAATATGTCGAATGGCTCGAGAAGATCATCGGAAGAGTCGCGGCCAGGGCAAGCTCTGCATCATAGTCGAGGGCTCGGCTTTCGGTTCGCCTGCTACTTCGCGATTCTAGGTGGATGTCACTCTGCTACCCTCCACCAGAGTACCGACCTACAGGCACAGCTGGCCACCGTCACAGCCGAAGACCTATTCTACTTGGCGGTCTCCCACGCGCGTTCGGGCGATCTGCTACGCGCCGAACAGTACCTGAGCGCGGCGCGCCAACGAGGATACGATGAAGCTGCAGTGGTCTATTGGCTGGTGCGCGTTTGTGTCGCGTCCAGTCGCTACCAATCGGCCCTGGGCCACGCCGGGGATCATCTTCGCGATCATCCCTTGGACTGGTCGCTGAGGCTGATCGTTGCAAGCATTCACGAGGTTCTCGGGGACAATGCGCGCGCGCGGTTGGAGCTAGAGCGTGTCGTGAGGGCTGCGCCGGGAAGACCGCTCCCCCACTATAGGCTTGCGATGCTCTACCGAAGCTCGGAGGTCGACCGAGAGCGGGCGAAAGAGCACCTAGCGGAGTACCTGAGGTTAGCTCCGCAAGGGCCCCATGCTCCCGAGGTGAGATTGGTTCTGAGCGAGGTCGTCGACGTTTCGATCGGTCCTTCGCGCGTCCCCCACCCGGGCGCGATCGAGCCCGGAGAGGCGGAGCTTCCGTGAGCGTTCCCCTCCACGTCTTCGACCAGACTGTCGCTTTGCTCTTCGCTCCCATCACTCCGTTCCTCGAAGGAGACGACGTGAGCGAGATCATGATCAATGGTCATGACGAGATCTACGTCGAGAGACACGGACGACTCTATCTAACGGGCAGCGAGTTCGCTTCCGAGCACGTCTTGATGTCCGCCCTCCGCAACCTATCCCAGTTTGTGGGTCGGGAGCTCAACCCACGGCAGCCCATCTTGGAGGCTAGGCTTCCAGACGGATCGCGCGTGGAAGCGATCATTCCGCCAGCATCTCCTACCGGCCCTGTTGTTTGCATCAGGCGCTTTCGACGAAAGCAACTAACGCTGAAGACGCTCGTCGAGCTCGGAGCGATATCTCGCGGCGCCTCCGGAATTCTTCGAGCAATCGTGACGAGAAGGAACAACGTGATCATCGCAGGCGGAAGCGGCTCGGGGAAGACGTCCCTCCTGAACGCCCTCGCTCTGCTCGTTCCTGAGGACCAACGCGTCGTGGTCATCGAAGACTCCCAGGAGCTTCAAGTCGGGCTACCACACGTCGTGCAGCTCGAGGCACAACCGCCAGATGTTCGGGGTCACGGTGGGGTCACTATCCGCGAGCTTTTTCGAGCGACGCTGCGTATGCGCCCCGATAGGATTGTGATCGGCGAGATACGCGGAGGCGAAGCGCTAGATCTAATTCAGGCCATGACCTCTGGCCATCGTGGATGCCTCTCCACTGTGCACGCCACCCTTCCGATCGACACGCTGAGCCGACTCGAGACCATGGCGCTCATGAGTGATGTTGAGGTTCCATTGAATGTGCTCCGGGCCCAGATCGCTTCGGCCATTGACACGGTCATCCAGGTCGCCCGGAGGCCCGATGGGTCACGCGAAGTGACGCACGTCAGCGAAGTGCTCGGGTACGACAGAGAAGAAGGCTACCGAATTCGCGACCTATACAAGTCGTTCGCTGAGTCTGAGGGAGGCAAATGAGTCGACCCCCAACGATGCTCATTCGAGAGGCGGACGACGAAAGAACCCTTGTCGATCCCCGCTTTTCACCATCCGATCCGCCCTCCGACGATACGGTGCTTTTCCTCGATACGACCGGGTTGTCCGCCCCGGAGCCGCCCTTTGAAGGATCGGGCCGGGCGGTATCACCGGCAGCTCACGCCGCGAGTGTCGACGAGCCCACCGGGGAGGCGCAGCCGGTCTGGCAAGGTCTACACGCCCAGTTGTCGAAGCGAGGGCTCCTCGAAATGGGTGTGGTCCTGGTTGTAGTTTTCGTCCTTGGCGCCCTCGCGTACCAACAATGGCGAATTGCCGACAGGTTGCAAAAGACAATCGATGAGATGCAAATCGGTGCTTCGGAGTCGTTCATCCAGCGTCCTGTCGCATCTCCAACACAGAGGTTGGCGCCTATCCGCGGCGGGACGAGACTAGAGGCGGCGACCCGCGAAGTGGGGGTCGATGAGCGGGAGAGACTGGAAAGCCGTGGAGCAAGCTTGATCGGTTCCAACGACTTCTCAGGTGCTCTGACTCACTACCAAATGCTCAGTGAGCTGTTTCCGAGCGAAACCGTGTTTCGAGACATCGCCGATGTGCTCAGGACGAAACTTCGATGTGCGGGCCCTTCTGGAACGGAGAGCGGTTCATGCCCGTGAAGGGTTGGTTCACAATCGTTCTAGGCATTGCTGCACTGATGTCTTGCGAAGGGCCGGCGAGCTCGCTGCGGTCATTTGGGCTCGTTTTCGTCGTGGAATCAGATCCTGGCGTTCGGCTCGGCGGAGCCGATGTGTTCGTCAACGGAGCTCCAATTGGCAAAAGCGATTCAAACGGGCTGCTGCAGACGAGTATCGGTCCGCAATCCGGCCTGCGACTCCAAATCGAACACGACTGTCCCGTAGGGTATGAAGACCCGCGGGAGCCCAAGATACTCGCGCTGAGAAAGTTCGAAGGCCTCGATGCGTCTGGCCCACTCGCCATGGAGATCACGCTGAGGTGCCGACCCGAAAAACGGCTTGCCGCCTTCGTCGTGAGGGCGAAGAACGGGCCAGACCTTCCCGTGATTCTCGATGGAAAGAGAGTGGCCCTCACGAATCGATCTGGCGTGGCTCACTTCTCTGCTTGGGGCGCAGCAGGCACGGAGTACGTAGTCGAGCTCGATACGCGGGAGCATCCGAGAATGGTTCCCAGGCTCCCAACGCATCTGTTCACGCTTCCCGATGCCGATGAGATCTTCTTCGTCAATCAGTCTTTTGATGTCGAAAAGGAACCCAAGCGCCGAGGTCGTCGTCGCGTAAGAATCACCAAAATTGAGTAGGGACGGCGGCGCGTACTATAACCGCGGGGATGGGTGATCGGGCGGATGTTGTGGTCGTGGGGGCCGGGCTGTCGGGGCTTTGTGCTGCGCGCAAGCTTCGTGCTCAGGGTGTGTCCGTGATCGTGGTCGAGGCGCGTGACCGGGTTGGTGGACGCACTCGGACGGAGCAGATCGGGCAGGGCACGTTTGATGTTGGGGGGCAGTGGATTGGGCCCGGGCAGGAGCGTATGCATGCGCTTGCCAACGAGCTCGGGATCCAGACCTTTCCCACGTACGTCAAAGGCAAGAAGGTGCTGGAGGTCGAGGGGAAGGTGTCGACTTACAAGCGGTCGATTCCCTCGATGTCAGTTCCGAACCTGATTCAGATGCAGGGAGCGCTCAGTTACCTGAAGCGGGTGCGGAAGCGGATCTCGCCGAGTGCGCCGATGACGGCCGAGGGGGCCGAAGCGCTTGACGGAGAGACGCTCGAGAGTTGGCGAGCACGGTTCGTGAAGTCGAGCAAGATCAGCGCGGTGATGGATGCCGCGATTCGGACGATCTTTGGCGCGGAGGCGCGCGAGCTCTCGGCTCTCTATTTCCTGATGTACCTCAACGCCGGGGGCGGGATGCTCCGTCTTTCGGAGGCTCGCGGCGGTGCCCAGCAGGACCGGTTCGTTCCCGGGGCGCAGGCGATTTCGCTGGCGCTAGCAAAGGAGCTCGGAGACGCGGTCATGCTAGGGCTACCGGTTCGCAAGCTCACTCAGAGCAGTGATGGCGTGGGCGCAGCGGTCGATACGCAGACAATCGAAGGACGCTACGCGATCGTTGCCGTTCCGCCGACGCTTGCGGGGCGCATCGAATACGAGCCCTCGGTTTCGGTCGGGCGCGATCAAGTCACGCAACGCTTTGCGATGGGCGCTGCCGTGAAAGTGCTCCTCACCTATGAGCGCCCGTTTTGGCGCGAAGCCGGATTTTCGGGCGAAGTCGTGAGCTCGGACGGACCGCTCAGCGTCGTCTACGACAACACGTCGCACGACGGCCGGCAGCCTGCGCTGATCGGCTTCGTCGTCGGCAGTCAAGCGCGGCAGTGGTCCGCGCAACCGTTGTCGGATCGACAGCGCCGCGTGACGGGCGCCCTCAAGCGTTACTTCGGCGAAGAGGCCGGTTCGTTCCAGGAGTATCGCGAGCTCGACTGGGGCGCAGAGCCTTGGTCGCGCGGCTGTCCGGTTGGAGGGTTGCCGCCCGGCGTTCTCACGCATTCGTTTGCGCACCTTCGCAAACCAGAAGGCCGAATCCATTGGGCAGGGACCGAAGCCGCAACCGAATGGATGGGCTACATGGAAGGCGCGATTCAATCGGGCGAGCGTGCCGCCGATGAAATCCTTCGGCGCCTGTAGCAAAAAAGGGGTCAGACCCCTTTTCACTCGCTGGGGGTGAGGCGAACGATGACGTCTTTGGAGGCGGGGGTATAACTGCCTTCCGCGTACTTGTTCAGAGGGACAAGGACGTTAGCCTCGGGGAAATAGGTGCCCACGCAGCGGCGGGGGATCGGGTAGGGGACGACGGTGAAGCGTGGGGCAATGCGCTGTACGCCGCCGAAGTCATTGGTGATGTCGACGAGGGAGCGCGCCGTGAGGCCGGCTTCGTGCATGTCGGCTTCGTTGACGAACACGACGCGGCGGCCTCCTCGGATGCCTCGGTAGCGGTCGTCATTTCCATAGACGGTGGTGTTGTATTGGTCGTGGGTGCGCACCGTCATCATGCGGTAGGTACCGTCGGGCAACGACAAGTCGGGGGCGGGGTTAATCGTGAAATGGGCCTTCCCGCTTTGCGTGTTGAACTCGCGTTCGCGGGCGCCGTTGTAGAGGTGGAAGCCACCGGGCTGACGCACGCGGGCGTTGAAGTCTTCGAAGCCGGGGATCGTTTCGGCGATCAGATCACGGATGCGGTCGTAGTTTTCGATCAACCAACACCAGCTCACCGGCGTCTCCGGGCCGAGCACCTGCTCGGCCAACCACGCTACGATCCCCGCCTCGCTGTAGAGCTCTGGATTAGCGGGCTTGAGGTGGCCGTGCGAGGAATGGACGACGCCCATGGAGTTTTCGACAGTGACGAATTGCGGGCCGTACGCCTGTTGGTCGACCTCGGAGCGAGCGAGGCAGGGCAAGATGATCGACCATTTGCCGCGAACCAAGTGACCCCGATTGAGCTTCGTGCTCACGTGGACGACCATGTCGCAGTTCCGCAGGGCGTGCGCGGTCCGTTCCGTGTCGGGCGTGGCCTGGAGGAAGTTACCGCCCATCGCGAAGAAAAGCTTGGCGCGGCCTTCGAGCATGGCGTGAATCGCTTCGACGGTGTTGAATCCGTGCTCTCGCGGCGGGTCGAAGCCGAAGACCTCTTGGATTCGATCGAGCAGTGCTACCGGCGGGCGGTCGTGGATACCCATCGTACGGTCGCCTTGGACGTTGCTGTGGCCCCGCACGGGGCAGGTGCCGGCGCCTGGCATACCGATGCTGCCGCGCATCAAGAGGAAGTTGACGATCTCGCGGACGTTGCCGACGCCATTCTTGTGCTGAGTGAGGCCCATTGCCCAGCAGACGATCGTCTTTCGGCTGCGCAGGATCATGTCGACGGCTTCGTCTAGCGCGACGCGCGAGACACCGGCAGCTTTGATGAGCGCGCCGACATCTTGCGATTCCAAATGCGCCCGGAGCTCGGCGAAGCCTTCCGTATGAAGGCCGATGAAATCCTCATCGAGCACTTTGCCCGGCTTTTGGGTTTCGGCCTCGAGGAGCAGGCACATCAGCGCTTTGAGCAGCGCGACGTCGCCGTTGATCTGGACTTGAAGAAAGAGGTCGGCGATCTCGGTGCCCCCGGTGAGCACTTGACCGGGGCTCTTTGGGTTCACGAAGCCCATCAACCCGGCTTCGGGGAGGGGATTGATCGCGATGATCCGTGCACCGTTCTTCTTGGCCTTCTGCAGCGCGGTCAACATGCGGGGGTGATTCGTTCCAGGGTTTTGCCCCATCACGATGATCGTGTCCGCTTCGTGGACGTCGTTGAGGGTGACCGACCCCTTGCCGATGCCGACGGTCTGCCCGAGGCCGACGCCGCTCGATTCATGGCACATGTTCGAACAGTCGGGGAGGTTGTTCGTCCCAAACGCGCGCACGAACAGCTGATAGAGGAACGCCGCTTCGTTGCTGGTGCGGCCGGAGGTGTAGAAGATCGCTTCGTCGGGCGAGTCGAGGGCTTTGAGCCTATCGGCTACCCGTCTGAATGCTTCTTTCCAGTCGATCGGCTCGTAGAAGCGAGAGCCCGGGCGCAGCATGAGCGGCTGCGTGAGCCGGCCTTGTTGCCCCAGCCAGTAGTCGGACCGCCTTGCGAGGTCATCGATGCTGTATTGCTGGAAGAACTTCCAATCAAGGCGTCGCCGCGTGGTTTCCCAGGCCGCCGCCTTGGCGCCGTTTTCGCAGAACTCCGTGAGTGCGGCGCGATCGTCCGGGTCGGGCCACGCGCAGCCGGGGCAGTCGAATCCGTCGGTTTGGTTCATCTGCCCGAGGATCCGGATTGCCGACGGGATCGAGTGACCGTGTTTGTGCATGTGCTCAAACGCGGAGCGTACCGATGCGATACCGGCCGCCTTCTTCTTGGGGGGTTCGATTTGCAGCTCGTCCTCGGTTTCGGGTGGTTCAGCGCCGCTCGGTCGATGGCTCGCCATCAACCCACCTCCACCTGGACGAACGCCGGCTCGTTTGCTTCGAGCGAGATTCGCTCGCTGCCCGAGTACACGTTGAAGCGGCTCTCGCGCGCGAAGCCCACCAACGTCAGGTCGAAGCGTCGGGCTGTTTCGACCGCCAAGCTCGATGCGGCGCCGATTGCGACCATCATCGGGAGGCCTGCCCGGACCGTCTTCTGAACGAGCTCGAAGCTCGCGCGGCTGCTTACGACGATGAACCCAGGGGTCGAAGTTGCGGCGCCTCGAAGCGATGCTCCGATCAGCTTGTCGAGCGCGTTGTGGCGTCCAACGTCCTCGCGGTGCAACAAGAGAGATCCGGTTTCGTCGAAGAACGCGGCGCCGTGCGTGCCGCCGGTGTGCCGGAACCAAGCCTGCGACTCTTCCAAGGAGGCAAGCGCGCGCCGGATCGCGTCTGGGCGAAATGCATTCTCGGCGACGGGGACTCGTTCGCAGCCCTCTTTAGACAGGGACTCGACCGTGCGTTCGCCGCAGATCCCGCAGGCGCTGGTCACGGTGAGGTTTCGTTCGAGCAACCTCGATGGCACCGGCAGGCCTTCTTGTAAGACGGCGCGCACAACATTGTCGGGGGTGTCGGACCGAACGCAGTGACGTACGCTGATCAGGTGGTCGACTTTGGCGATCACGCCCTCGGCGTAGAGGAAGCCGGTCACCAGATCGCGATCGTGCCCCGGCGTTCGCATCGTCATCGCCAAGGGTGTCTCGCTTCGCGCGTGCGCGTCGCCGTGCTCGAGGATGATCTGCAGCGGCTCCTCGACCGCGACCAAGTCGCTGGTTTGCTCCCGGCGTTGCCGCTCTATGCGTTCGACCTTGGTGGAAGCAACCGGAGTGCGGGCCATGATTCCGCAAGCCTACTGCGCATTAACCCTTTCAAAAAGGGGACTGTCCCCTTTTTCAAAGGGTTAATAGATGCCGGGGATGATTCGGTAGCGGACTCGTTCGCAGTAGCGGTTCCAGTCGGCGCCGTATTTCTTGGAGCAGAAGTTGTGGTCTCTGCGCTCGCGGTGGATGAGCAGGATCGCGAAGTAGATTGGGTAGAAGTACGGGAGGGCTGAGCCAAAGAGGCAGGGGAGCGACCAAGAGAGCGCCATCAGGATGTCGCCCACGTAGTTGAAGTGACGCGACCAACCCCAAAATCCGGAGAGCAAAAGCTTGCCGCCTTGCTCCGTCTGCAGGTACTCGGCTTTCTTGCCCCAGATTTTGGCGTGTTCGGGGTCGCCTCGGAACTTGTGCTTCTGCAGGTTGACCGCGCGGAAGATGTAGAGGCCGAGCATGTTGATGACGACGATCAGCACTGCGCCCCACCAAGGCAGCCAGTGCACGCGGTCGATGAGATAGTGAGCCTGCAGCGAGTACGTCATCGGGACCCATACCAAGTCACCGAACGCGAGCATGTAGCCGAAGTTCTCGTGCTTGATGTCCATCGTGGTGAGGATGGCTTCCTCGTTCCAGAAGTAGTCGACGATGTAAAACATCTGGAAGAGCCAAACGAGGATCATCGAGGTGGAGACGAAGCTGTACTTTTCGTACTGCACGTACGCGAACGAGGTGTTGATCAGCACCCACAAGATCAATCCTGGGCGCGCCTCGCAGAAGATCTTGAGGTCGAGACCGTCTCGGCCGGGCGGAACTCGGGGGTTGTGACCGGTGCCCATCCAGAAGTCATGGATGAATTTGCCGCTCAGGTGGCGGGCCTGACCATGCTGCTTGCCGTACCAGTAGAGATAGATGCTGAAGATGAAGACGAAGATCGTCATGACGCTGATCAGCGCGCCGAACTGTTCGTACAGCTCGCCGATCGAAAACACGCCCGACCAATGGAGCACCGCGACGCCGATGAACGTCACCAACAGCGAGAACAAACCGTTCATCCGGTAGGGGAGGCGGCTGCCATCCGGAAGGTCGGCACCAAGCACCTCTCGGCCTGGCGCGTATTTTTGGAGGAGCGCCTGGAAAACAAACCAGGTCCCGTAGATGGTCGCGGCTCTCCCCGTCGGCATCATGGCCTGTTTAAAGCCTTCCCAGTCGGCGTTGGGCCCGGGAAGCACGGCCCCATCGTTGAAGCGGACAGCGAAGAAGAGATAGGCAGTAAAGATGGGGAGGCCGATGATCATCGCAAGGTTTCCGGGGACTCCACCAAACTCCAGCTTCTCTTTCTGCTCGGTCATCGGCCGGACTCTAGGCAAAAGGGTACGAACCCGCCAGCCCCCCCTTGGGGCTTTGCGGGCGGCTGGAGTTGGCGTAGTACAGGGTCATGCGACTTAGGCGGAAGGTCTGCCTGTTGGGCGCTCCGGGGGTAGGGAAGACGAGCCTCGTCAGGCGATTCGTCGAGCATCGGTTCGACGACGACGACGACTCGTCGATCGCGATGGTGATCTCCAAGGGAGCACTCGAGCTCGGCGACATTTCGCTCGAAATGATGCTCTGGGACCCGGGTGGAAGCGAGGCCTGGAGCCAGTACAATCCCTCGTTCATGTCCGGTGCATCAGGCCTGGTGTTCGTCGTGGATGCGACCCGGCCCCAAACGCTGGACCATTTGTTGGAGGCACAGACCAAGGGGCGCGGGTTCGTCGGTGCGCGTCCGTCGGTGCTGATCGTGAACAAGATCGACTTGACCGGTGATTTCGCGTTGACCAAGGCCCAAGTCGATGCGGCGAGCAAGCTCCCCTGGGAGCTGGTTCAAGCGAGCGCAAAGTCCGGAGACAACGTCGAGCAGGCTTTCTTGAAGTTGGCCGACCTGATGCTCGAAGCGAGAAAGGTATCCGCATGAGCAAGTTTGATGGCAAGACCGTCGTGATCACAGGGGCGAGCAGCGGGGTCGGTGAGTCGTGCGCGCGGAAGTTCGCCGCAGAGGGCGCGCGGGTCGTTCTGGCAGCGCGTAGCGCCGAGCCTCTCCAGCGCTTGGCGGAAGAGCTCGGGGTCGATGTGGCACATGCGGTGCCTACCGACCTCTCGGACGTTCGTGCTTGCGAGCGCCTTCTCGCGGAAGCGAAGTCGCGTTTCGGAAGCATCGATGTGTTGGTCAACAACGCTGCGCATAATTCCCGAGGGCCGCTCGAGAAGCTTCCCGTAGACGAGATGCTGCAGATTCTCCACGTAAACCTCAGAGCTCCGATGGTGCTCACGCGGCTCGTGCTGCCTGTGATGCGCTCGCAGGGCTCCGGCACGATCGTCAATGTTGCATCGCTCGCAGGGCGTTTTCCGCTCGCTGACGAGGCAGCTTACTCGACCACCAAGTTTGGCATTCGCATTTTTTCGTTCGCCGTGGCCGAGGAGCTTCAGAATACCAACATCCGGGTTAGCGTCGTCAGTCCGGGTCCCATCGATACGGGCTTCATCCTCGACGAGAGCGTCATCGACACGGTTCCAGCTCTCCTGTTTTCCCAGCCGATGAGCACCGCTGACGAGATCGCTGACCTGGTGCTCGCCTCGGCCGCCGACGGGGCCAAGGAGCGCACGAAGCCTGCGCTTCCCGGCAAGCTCGCGACGCTGACCTATCTCTTTCCATCCATACGGCGGGTTTTGTTGCCCGTGTTCGAGCGAAAGGGAGAGCGAGAGAAGAAGAAGTACATCGCTCGCCATTCGAAGTGATCAGGGGCGGTCGTCGGTAGACCGCGGCAACGAGGACACGCGCTTCGACGACGGGCCCCACGTGTCGACCTGCGGCAGCATTCTGAAGAGAAGCCAATGGTACGCGTTGCGCGGCAGGATGCGGCGCAGGAACGAGAACACCAACGCGTCCCTAGTTGCGGGCACGCGAAGCGGCGGTCGCTTCCGGCGCATCGTTTTCAAGACGACTTTGGCGACCGATTGCGGCGTTGCCCGCGATGCCTTCATCAGCCTCGCGATGAAGGGCGCCATGTTCACGTAGTGTTCGTGGTAGGGCTCTGCGAGGTGGTGCTCCGATCGACCGCTTTGGGGCGTGTACCGGACTTTTTGGAAACCATCGGAGTCGACGAACCCCGGTTGCACCAAGCTCACGCGAATCCCCCACGGGCGCACCTCGTACCAAAGTGCCTCATGGGCTCCTTCAAGGGCGAACTTCGATGCGCTGTACGCGGCCATCGTCGGCATCGCCATCATGCCGCCGACCGAGCTGACCGTGATGATGCGACCCGCTCGCTTCTGGCGCATCCCCGGAAGCACGAGACGGATCAGCTCCATTGGCGATCGGAAGTTCACGTTCATCTGCGCGAGGCGCTCGTGCTCTTCGACATGCTCGACCACCGCCCGATAGGAGACGCCCGCATTGTTGATCAGGATGTCGATGCCACCCCAGTCGCGCTCGGCCTCGGCGACGATCGCTTCCCGCTCTTCCGGCTTCGTGACATCGAGACGACGAATGCGGACGTGCTTCGACTCGCCGATCGCGTGCGCGTCGAAGCGCGGGAGCGAGTTTTGTCGCGCCGTGAGAACGACCCGGTACTTCGTGTGGGTCAGGGCGCGGGCAATCGCCAGGCCGATGCCCGTGCTAGCGCCTGTAATCAACACAGTCTTGTCCGACTCCATACGGATTTGAGTTTATAGGGGTCCGCACTTACACTGGAAGCACCTTTTGAAGGTGTGGGAGGATACGATGGGGTGGTTGATCGGTTTGCTGGTGCTCGCTTTCGTGCTGATCGCCTGGTTCACGGGCATGTACAACGGCCTGGTCAATCTTCGAAACCGCTTCAGAAACGCGTTTTCCCAAATCGACGTGCAACTCAAGCGCCGCCATGACTTGATTCCCAACCTGGTCGAAACCGCCAAAGGGTTTCTGTCGCACGAACGCGAGACGCTCGAGGCCGTGATCAGAGCTCGAAACTCGGCTGAGGGCGCACGGGAGCAGGCGGCCGCCAACCCTGGGGACCCGGGAGCAATGCAAGGTCTCGCGAGCGCCGAGGCTGGGCTGAGCGGTATCCTCGGCCGTTTCTTCGCGCTTTCGGAGGCGTACCCCGACCTCAAGTCCAATCAGAACATGATGCAGCTCTCTGAAGAGCTCTCGACGACTGAAAACAAAATCGCGTTTGCGCGCCAGGCCTACAATGATTCGGTCATGCGCTACAACAACAAGTGCGAGATGGTGCCTTCGAATATCGTTGCCAGCATGGCTGGGTTCAAGCGCGCTGAGTTTTTCGAGGTCGAGGCCGAAGGCGAGCGCGAGCCAATCAAAGTTCAGTTCTGAGCGATGGACTTTTTCGAGGAGCAAGCCCTTGCGCGCAAGCGGACACTGCGGTTGGCGCTTCTCTTCGTGGTTGCCGTCGTTGGCGTCGTAGTCGCTGTCTACGTCCTCGCGATGATGATCTACAGCGCGGTAGCGACCAACGCCTCGGGGGTTGCGTACGTGGTTGGCGACTACGACAACGTGGGCCAGCTTGCTTTGTCTTTCTGGAACCCCAACGTGTTCCTCGCCGCGATGGGCGGCACTGTTGCGGTGGTCGGGTTGGGGTCCCTATACAAGGTCGCCCAGTTGCGAGACGGCGGCTCGGCCGTCGCCGTGGGCCTTGGTGGTCGCAGATTGGATTCCGACTCGACCAAGCTGGAGGAGCGCCGCCTGCTGAATGTCGTCGAGGAGATGGCCATTGCCTCGGGCGTTCCAGTTCCCGAGGTGTATGTCCTGGATCGGGAGCCCGGCATCAACGCGTTTGCCGCTGGAAACACGACTAGCGACGCCATCATCGGCGTGACCCATGGGACTCTTCATTTGCTCAGGCGTGACGAGCTGCAGGGCGTGATCGCGCATGAGTTCAGCCACATCCTCAACGGAGACTCACGCATCAACCTGCGTGCCATTGGGCTCCTGCATGGGATTTTTCTCCTCGCTCTCGTCGGTCGATTCCTCACCCGCGGCTCGATGTACAGCAGGAGGAAGGAAAGCAGTGGTGTGGTGCTGATCGGGCTCGGTCTGCTGGCGATCGGTTCCATTGGCGTCTTCTTCGGACGCATGATCCAAAGCGCGATTTCGCGACAGCGAGAGCTCCTCGCTGATGCGTCGGCGGTTCAGTTCACCCGTGACACCGATGGTTTGGTGGGCGCTCTCAAGAAGATCGGCGGCGCTGCGCCTCATTCGTACTTAGCCACACCGAAGGCCGACGAAGCGAGTCATATCTTCTTCTCGGATGCGATTCGCCGCTTACGACTGTTCGCCGGGCTCTTCCGCACGCATCCACCGTTGGGG